>ENA-UOXV01007606-UOXV01007606.1-marine-metagenome-genome-assembly--contig:-NODE-7606-length-10914-cov-16.916751_pt1 | contig 10914 bp, 9 predicted proteins | sample MGYA00238165_ERZ766961 | MGnify/ENA primary metagenome ERZ766961 (study PRJEB28924, sample SAMN03173240) | marine metagenome | biome: Marine; feature: Water; material: Subsurface seawater | place: North... | reverse complement strand
TGGTGGAAGAGAGCTAACAGAGAAGGTGCTATAGCTGGTATGGCTTTAGGTCTTGGTTCTGCTATTTGGTATCTAGTTTGGGTACGATCTGGTGGAAGTGGATTCTTAGGACTTACTCAATTAACATTTGGTATCTTCGGAGCAGGTGTTAGTTTTGTGGCTATGGTTGTTGTAAGTTTACTTACATCAGCACCGAATGCTGCTACGCAAAAAATGGTTGATGAGGTTCGAGTACCATCTGGTAGAACGATCCTTGGCAAACAATAAATAATATTTTTAAGGGGCGATTAATTTCGCCCCTTTTAATATCTTTATTTTTCTAATATAAATTTTAAATGTCTGCTAATTTCCATCCCCTTGTTTATATTATTGATTATATTCTTGGAGTAATTATGTGGACGCTGATTGGAAGAGTTGCGATGAATTTTTTCCAAAAAGAAGACTCTCAATTTTTTTTTATGAGGGTATTTGTTAAATTTACTAACCCTTTAATCCGCCTTTTTAAACCTATTACACCTTCATTTATAATCCAACCTCTGGTTCCATTATATGTGGCTTGGTTTTTCTTCATGATAAGATTTTATTTAATGCCATGGGTTTTGGGTTATTCTGTAATGGGTATGCTATCTTTTCCTCTGGAAAGTGAAATTTCGAGACAAATTTACCAATTTTTTAATTCAATTAAATTTTAAAAATTGATACTAGTAAAACTAGTTATCAATGAAAAAAATACAAATATCACCTTCAATCTTATCAGCAGATTTTAGTCAATTAGGTAATGAAATAAAAAGACTTGAAAAAGGTGGTGCAGACATGATTCATGTTGATGTTATGGATGGTCACTTTGTTCCAAATTTAACTATTGGACCCCCGGTAATTAAAGCACTTAAAAAACAATCATCAATACTTTTTGATGTTCATCTAATGATTTCCCCAGTTCACAAATATATAGAAGATTATTCAAATGCTGGTGCAGACATTATAACAATTCATCCTGAGGCTACTGAAGATCTTAAGTCGTCAATTCTAAAAATAAAGGAATTAAAAAAAAAGGTTGGAATTTCACTTAATCCTGAAACTAAGATTGATGTTATTTTAAATTTTTTAGACCAAATTGATTTAGTTTTGATCATGAGTGTAAATCCAGGTTTTGGAGGTCAAAAATTTATGCCTGAAGTTTTAACTAAAATAAAAGAATTAAAAAAAATTCAAAAAGAAAAAAAAATGAGTTTTGATATCGAAATTGATGGAGGAATAAATTTTGAGAATTCCAAAACAGCAATAGAAGCTGGTGCAAATATCTTGGTTTCTGGGACTACAATTTTTAAAAGCAATAATGGAGATATTAAAAAAAATATTGAATTATTAAAATCACAGTAATTCCATGATTTATATAAATCAATTTTTATTTAATGTTTTCAATCGACTAAGAAAGATTTATTTAAATTTTGAAATTTATAATAATAAAATCTCTAGGGTAGATGGTGGGGATTTAATTTATAAGCCTAGCCCACACTTACTTTCATCTATAATTAGTTATCAAAAAAAAAAATTTAAAATTGAAGATTTTTCTTTAGATGAAATTTGGAACAACAATAATTTAAGTGATAAAGAATACAAAAACTTAAATAATTTTTATTGGTTTTTTAGCCTAGATCTAAAATCATCCAAAAAAGCTACACAATCTGTAATTACAAATTGGATGAATAATAATTATAAATATAATGAAAAAAGTTGGAATTTTGATGTAGTAGCAAAAAGAATTATTGCTTGGCTATCATCTTATAATCTTACTTTTGAAGAAAGCGATCAATATTATAGAGATAATTTTAATAAAATTATTCAAAAACAAACAAATCATTTAATAAATGAAATAAACAAATCAAAAGTAATTGAAGATAAATTAATCGGTTGTGCATCAATTATTCTAGTTGGACTTTGTTATCAAAATGAAAAAAACTATTTATCATTTGGATCTAATCTTTTAAAAAAAATTTCAAAATTAACTCTAGACAATTATGGTTTTCCAAAATCAAGAAATATTAAACAACTAATAATATATTTAAAATATTTTATTCTTATAAGAGAATGGTATAAAGAGTCTCAACTTTTAATTCCTGAATATATTGATGAAACTATCTATTATCTTGGGCAAGGCTATGCTTTTGTTTGGCAAAATTTAGGTTCTGATTTTTTATTTAATGGAAACAATATCTCAAATAACACAGATTTTGATAATTATCTTAAAAGATTGGGCTATAAATTTAAAAATGAAAATCAGGATTTTGGCGGATATATAATTTTAAAAAATAAAAAAGTTTGCTTAATAATGGATGCTGGTTCTTCCCCAAGTTCTGAATACTCAAAAGATTATCAGTCTGGTGCCTTATCTTTCGAAATTATATCAAATAAAAAAAAATTGATTAGTAATTGTGGATATCACTCAAAAAATAACATTAAACTTAATAAATTATCAAAAACATCTGCTGCTCAAAGCACATTAATTATAGATGATAATTCATCATGTAAATTCACAAAAACCAATAACTCTTGGTTAGTAAAAAAAGGTTTAAAAATATTAAAAAAACATACTGTATTTGAAAAAAACTATTGGAAAATAAATGCCTCTCACGATGGATATATGAGGAAATATAATTCAATTCATGAAAGAGAAATTGAGTTTTATCCTGAACAAATGCTTTTTATTGGTATAGATAAGATAATAAAAAAAAAAGGAAATTTTAATTATAAGTTTGATATTAGATTTCATTTAGAACCAAATATTAAATTAATGAAAACACAAGATAATAAATCAATTTTAATTGAATTGGATGACGAAGGATGGAAATTTACATGTGATAACTATGAGATAAATATTGATAAGGGCTTATATTTCGGTAATAAAAATTCATATTCTGAAAATCAAAACATTTTTATAAATGGTATCTCTAATAATCAGATAGAAAATATTAAATGGGAAATACAAAAAATATAATGAAAAAAATAAAATCTGCTTTAATCTCTGTATCGGACAAATCAAATTTAAAACCACTTTTACAAATATTAAAAAAAAATAATATTAAATTAATTAGTTCAGGTGGAACTTTTAAAACAATAAAAAAACTTAAGTTTAAGTGTTCAGAAATTTCAGATTTTACTGGTTTTAACGAAATACTAGGTGGAAGAGTAAAAACTTTACATCCCAAAATTCATGCAGGAATTTTAAATAAAAGAAATAACAGGTCTCATTTTAAAGATTTAAAAAAAAATAATTATGAGAATATTGACTTAGTAATTGTGAATTTTTACCCGTTTGAAAAAATTTTAGGAAAATCAAATAATCACGATAGAATTATAGAAAATATTGATATCGGTGGGCCTACTATGGTTAGATCTGCCGCAAAAAATTATAATGATGTCACTGTAATAACTTCAATAGAACAATATCCAGAATTAATTAATGAATTAAGAGTTAATAAAGGAAATACCTCATTATTGTTTAGAAAAAAAATGTCTCAAATAGCATTTACTGAAACAGCATATTATGATTCTGTTATATCAAGTTATTTCAATAAAATTTCAAAAACATATTTTCCTCAAAAAAAAATTATTCATGGAAATTTGGTTGAAAAACTAAGATATGGTGAAAACCCTCACCAAGAAAGTGCAATATATTCTAGAAAAAAATATTTAAACATAAATCAAATACATGGAAAACAATTAAGTTATAATAACTATAATGATATATTTTCAGCACTTACAGTCTCCAAGACTTTTCCAAAAAATTTAGGCACAGTTATTGTTAAACATGCAAATCCCTGTGGTGTATCAATTTTAAAAAATAATTTAGAAAGTTATAAGTCTGCTTTAGCGTGTGATCCGATAAGTGCATTTGGTGGTATTGTTTCATGTAATTTTAAAGTTACACAAAGTTTGGCATTAGAACTTAACAAAATATTTCTTGAAGTGATTGTTGCTAATGGTTTTGAAAAAAATGCACTTAAAACATTAAAATCAAAAAAAAATTTGAGATTAATTGATGCTACTAAATTTTCATTGAATGAATTTTTAAAATTTAGTTCTACAAGTGACTCGATTTTGGTCCAGTCTGAGGATAATAAAAAAATTTCTATAAAAGAACTCAAAATTGTTTCAAAGAAAAAACCAAGCAAATCACAACTCGATAATTTGATATTTGCTTTTAATGTCTGTCGATATGTAAAATCTAATGCAATTGTTCTTGCAAGTGATAAATCAACTGTAGGTATTGGATCAGGGCAACCCAGCAGACTTGACAGTTGTCAGATTGCTATCAATAAAATGAAAAAATTCATAAAATCAAAAAATGAAATTGTTGCTGCTTCAGACGCTTTTTTTCCTTTTGTAGATGGTATTGAAAAACTTGTCCAATCTGGAGTTACAGCTGTAATTCAGCCTGCTGGATCAATTCGAGACAAAGAAATTATTAAGTTCGCTAACTCAACTAACACTGTGTTAGTTTTTTCTAAAACTAGACATTTTAGACATTAATTATTTTATCAATTTTTGCTGCTAAAATAAAATCATTTTCAGATAAGCCTTCAATTGAATGTGTAGTTACATTTATTATTGCATATCCCCAGCCAAATGAAATATCAGGATGATGACCCTCTTGTTCAGATATTTTTCCAACTTCATTAACAAAACTTTGACTTTCTAAAAAATTTTTAAAAGTAAACTTTTTTTCTAATAGATAAACATTATTTTTATTTTTAATAACATTCCAACCATCAACTTTTTTTTGATATTTATGTATTTCAGAAATATCAAACGCAACAGCTCCTCCTTCACAAGGTACACACTTTTTATTTAATAAATTAGTCATAAAATTGGAGCGGGCAAAGGGGGTCGAACCCTCGACCTTCTCGTTGGCAACGAGACGCTCTACCACTGAGCTATGCCCGCTTTTAAAATTAATTATAAATAGCGAGTTTTTTAATTGCAATCAATAAGAAAAATATAAAACTTAAATTAACTATTATTTAACCAACTAAATCTGTCAAGATACTTATTAAGTATTTTCTTATATGGATCATATTTATTTTTATCATATTTTTGTACGGAAGTTCTTATTTGATTAATGCTAGCTGTATTTGTAAATAAATCATTTCTCTTATGAAACTCCAAACATTTTTCATCCCATTTTAAATTACAAAATTTATAAATATCCATTGCTGATTTTTTTGGATTTTCTGTAAAGTTTTCAAGCGAGATTGAAAAAATCTTATTAGGATATCTTTGTTTAAAATAATCTATAGTAAATAAATAATTATTTATGTACAATAAAATATCTTCTAATGAATGTGACCAAGAAATATTGGATAAAAATTGTTTGTATATTGCAAAAGTATTATCAATCAAATTTCTATAAGGATTAATAAATTTAGCGTTAGGGTAAATATTTAAAAGTAATTCTATATAATAAAAATTTTCTAAAGATTTTTCTGAGAAAAAAATTTTTTTATTTTTATCCTTAACATTTAAGTTATCAAATGAGTTTTTTAATTTTTCAGCAGTTAAATCAAAATTAATAGCTATTTTTTTTTCATTTGGAAATCTTAAAATATCTCTATTTGTATTTAAAAAAGCCCAATTTACCAAATTTGTTTCACCTAAATTTTCAACTTTTACTTTACCAGAAGAAATAATCGACTCGATAAGTGTTGAGCCACATCTAGGTAGACCAATAATAAAAATTGGATAAATTTCTTTATTTTCAATTAAAATCTTTTTGTTTTGCAGGTACTCAATCTTATTAAATTTGTTAGATATTATATTAAACCAATATTCATTACTTTGTTTATTTATACTTTCATTATTTTTAAAAGAAAATTTATTTGCATTAAGTAATAAATCCACTTCTTGATCAAAATTTTTTTTCTTTTTTTCATATTCAGCCAATAGAAAATAACATGAGGCTATATTAAAATTATCTAACTTTTCTTCTTTAAGTAAATTTTTTAAATTTTCAATTTTTTTTTCATCAATACTAGATTGATCAATACTTGCTAAATTATACAGAGCTCCAATATTTTTTGGATTTATTGATAAAATTTTCTTATAAAAAGATATAGCTTTTTTTTGTTTACCTAAATTGTGATATAATATTGCTAAATTTACTAATGCCAATTCATTAATTTCATCAATCTTAATCGACTCTAAGTAAAATTTTTCTGAATTTATATAATCTCTTTTTTTTAAATAAATATTTCCTAATAGATTAAAGACCTTTGCATTAGATTTATCTATATATATATATTTTAATAAATACTTTTCAGCATTCTCAAATTCGTTTATTTTATAACAAACGTCAGAAACTAAAATATATAAACTCATTTTAAGTGTTTCATTTAATTGAGGATTTTTAAGAGCTTGTAATAAACATGTCTTTGCTTCAAAAAAACTTTTTTTTAAATAAAATTTTTTAGCTTTAGCGATTAAATTTTTGCTATTATTCATTTCATGTTATAATTAAAAACAAAATACAAGATAAAATATGAACAACCTACCAAAAAAAATACCTGTATTCCCATTAAGTAATTTTATCATTTTTCCCAAGACTACTGTTCCCTTGAATATATTTGAACCACGATATATTGAAATGATAAATGATAGCATGAAATCAAATAAGCTAATCGGAATGATACAACCAAAAAATTCCAAAAATAATGATTTTAATTTAGACTTACATGATATCGGTTGCATGGGTAAAATAACATCATTTCGAGATACCGATAATGGCCAATTTTTAATTGAATTAAAAGGAATCATAAGATTCCAAATAAAGAAAGAAATTAATAATCAAAAAAAATATCGTGAATTTGAAATAAGTTTTGAAAATTTTTATCAAGATTTAGATGAAAAAGAAAAAAATCTTAATTTTTCTGACTTAGAATTAATTTTTAAAGATTTAAAATCTCTTTTTGAAAAAAGAGGTTTTATAATTAATTGGAAAGGTTTAGAAAAACAAAGTTTAGATGAAACTATAAATGCTCTTGCTATGGCATCACCTTTCACTCTTGAAGAAAAACAAATTTTATTAGAAGCAAAAAATCTAGATATCAGAAAATCAAAAATTGCTGAAATCTTAACTACTTACACTTTTGATCATTACAATAATACAACTATCCAATAATTTTAAATTTCCATTCCACTATCAGCTATTTTTGTAAAAAATTTATTTACATATCTATTGTTTCCTAAAGCTTTAACTGAATTACTTAAAATTGAATTATTTGTTCTGCTTTCTAAATTAAAAAACTCATAGATAAAATCAATACTACTAGAAAAAATATGATTCTTATGTTTAATTTTGTTTTCAAAATCAACACAAATTGATTTATCTAATTCCAATCCATGATTTAATTTAAATTTAATTAAATCCATCAAGAGTATAATATCTCTGATAGACATATTAAATCCTTGACCTGCCAAAGGATGAAGTTTGTGCAATAAATCCCCAAAAGCTAAAATATTTTCAAAATAATAATTTCTCAAATTTACTGATTTTAGTTTAACACTTGATATTTGATTAATTTTAATAATAGAATATTTAAAGTTATACTTTTTTAGTACATATTCTAAATCTATTTTTTTTAATCCCCTTGCAGAATAAACAACTGACGTTTTTGTATCAGAAATAGGTAAAAATGCTAAAGGCCCTTTTTTTGTAAAAGTTTGCGTTGCAGTATCATTATTTAATATTTTTTCATGTTCAATAATTGTTATATGTGCATAACTATGATAATTTTTATTCAATTTTTTAGAAAAAAATTTTTTTGTAAAAAAACTGTCAATATCGCAATTTAAAATTAATCTATAATTTTTAGTTAATATTTTTTTACTATTTTTTTTTTGTTTAAAAAAAGTGTTTTTTTTCAATGCTAAGATTAGGTGCTCGTATAATTCAAAATTTTTGATAATTGAAAAAAGCTTTTTATTATTATGTTGAAAATTTAATATTTTTTCATTTTTTAAATTTTCACTATAAATTTCTATCTTATTTATGTCCCATAAAAGCTCTTTAATATTTAAAATATTTTCGTTAAAAAAATCAATATTAGCTTTAGAAATACCAATTGTTCTAGATCTATCAATTTTATTTATTTTTTGATTCGAAAAAACATCAACATATATACCTTGGTTCACTAAAGCTTTTGCTATTGTTAAGCTTACTAACCCATCGCCTACTATACAAACTTTCATAATATTTTTTTAATTTTAACAATAAAAATTAGATGATACAAAGTGTTAAATTTGACTCGTTAAATATGGATATAAATAAATTAGCTAATACAACAAAAACTTTTATCGTTAAAAGATTATTAGAAATCACTGGTATTTCTGTTTCTTTTTTTGGATTATTATTATTAATTGCTCTTATTTCCTATTCACCAAGTGATCCTAATTTCATTTTTTCTGAAAACACTGATATTAAAAATTTGCTTGGTTTTAGAGGTAGCTATGTATCTGATCTTTTTTTTCAATCTATTGGACTGATATCTTATTTAGTACCTATTACTTTTGTTTTTACTGGAATTACTATTTTTAGAATAAAAAAATTTTTTTTTATTATTGAAAATACTTTTCATATAATACTTTACTCATTAATTGGTTCTTTATTTTTTAGTTATTTTCACACAAACACTTTTACTTTATATATAAATGGGAACGGTGGGTTTGTAGGAAATCATTTAAATCAAACTTTTTTAAATAGTTTAATTAATTCTTACGAAAGTTTTATTTATTATATTTTAATTATTTTAACTCTCTCTTTATTTTTATTGAGTATAAATTTTAGCCTTAAAAATTTTTATCTTTCTTTAAAGAAAATATTTTTAACCATTTTTGGGGGTAAAGAAAAAAGTTATACAAATGAAAATGAAATAATTAACGAATACATACCTCAAGACGAAATTAAAAACTTAATTCAAGAAGACCTACCTTTTATTAAAGCTGAAAAAAATCAAATGTCTAATAATAAAAGTTTTAAATTGCCATCAATTGACTTGCTAAAAATACCTACAAAAAAGGAAAGAGAAAACACTAATAATAACGAAAATAATGACCCTGCTTTTTTAGAAAAAATTCTTTTAGATTTTGGTGTTAACGGAAATATTAAAAAAGTTAGTTATGGTCCTGTAGTAACTCTTAACGAATTTGAACCAGCAGCTGGTGTAAAAGTTTCAAAAATAATAAATCTTTCGGACGACATTGCCAGAAATACTAGCTCTGAGTCAGCTCGTATAGCTACAATCCCTGGAAGCAATACAGTTGGTATTGAGTTACCTAACTTATCTAGGGAAAATGTATATTTAAGTGAAATTTTAAATAATCAAAATTTTAAAAAAAAGGATATTAAATTACCAATAGCATTAGGGAAAAATATTTCTGGGACGTCTATTATTGGTGATTTAGCTTCAATGCCTCATTTACTGATAGCTGGAACTACTGGATCTGGTAAATCTGTTTGTATTAATACCATTATACTTTCTTTACTTTATCGACATTCACCAGAAAAATGTAAATTTATTTTAATAGATCCAAAAATGCTTGAACTTTCTACTTACGAAGGAATACCACATTTGCTTTGTCCAGTAATAACTGAAGCCAAAAAAGCTGCCTCTGTTTTAGGTTGGGTAGTGAAAGAGATGGAAAGTAGGTACAGACTTATGACCAAAGAAGGTGTAAGAAATATCGACGGCTATAACACTAAACACAAACTACCAATGCCATACATTGTTGTTGTTGTAGATGAGATGTCAGATTTAATGTTGGTTGCAGGAAAAGAAATTGAAAACTATATTCAAAAATTATCTCAAATGGCTCGTGCAGCAGGAATTCATATTATTATGGCTACTCAAAGGCCAAGTGTTGATGTGATTACTGGGACTATCAAAGCAAATTTCCCTACTCGTATTTCTTTTCAGGTAACATCAAAAATAGATAGTAGAACAATTTTAGGAGAACAGGGTGCAGAACAACTTTTAGGAAAAGGTGATATGCTTTACATGTCATCAGCTAATCGTATAGTAAGAATTCATGCACCATTTGTATCTGAAAACGAAATTGAAAAAATTAATAATTTTTTAAGGTCTCAAGCTGAGCCCGATTACGTAGATGAAATTTTAAATTTTGCCGATGAAAAGGAAATAAATGAAAATTCCAAAAATCAAGGAGATAAAGATGAGCTTTATCAAACAGCCTTAGATTTAATTAGATCTGAAGGAAAAGCATCAACATCATTTTTACAAAGAAAACTACAAATTGGTTATAATCGTGCTGCTAGGATAATTGATATGATGGAAGCTGATGGAATTGTAAGTAAAGCAAATCATGTTGGAAAACGTGATGTTCTTTAATGAAAAAATTTTTTTTATTTTTGTTTTTTATCTTTTTTGTGACAAAAGCTTTTGCAGAAACAAATGATAATTTAATTAAAAACTTAAAAAAAATAAAAAATTTAAATTTTAACTTTGAACAAAATATCAATGGTAAAATAGAAACTGGTAACTGCACAATTGAGTACCCAAAAAAAATTTTTTGTAAATATGATTTAAATAATAATAAAATATTAGTATCTAATGGGAGATCTTTGGTAATTAAAACCTCAAGTAGTTTTTATATTTACCCTTTAGAAAAAACATCCTTAAATTTAATTTTAGATAAAAATTTTTTATTAGAAAAAATTATTAATTCAGATGAACGAATAATTAATGATAAATTTATTAATTTTAATTTTACTGAAAATCAGAATGAAGTTAATATTTTTTTTGATAAAGATACTTTGAATTTAATTGGTTGGCAAACGCTAGATATATATCAAAATCTTAATATTACATATCTTAATTCAATAATTAAAAATCAAATATTAAA
>ENA-UOXV01007605-UOXV01007605.1-marine-metagenome-genome-assembly--contig:-NODE-7605-length-10915-cov-49.211602_pt1 | contig 10915 bp, 10 predicted proteins | sample MGYA00238165_ERZ766961 | MGnify/ENA primary metagenome ERZ766961 (study PRJEB28924, sample SAMN03173240) | marine metagenome | biome: Marine; feature: Water; material: Subsurface seawater | place: North... | reverse complement strand
CCAACTTTATCAATAATCATTTGCGCCTTTTTAGAATTTTTTGCTATTTCACTAATAGATAAATTATCAGCCTTAAATGTTCCCCACTCCATAATTTTACCACCTAGCTTCACTTTAGGGTTTACTGGATACTCAAAATTCACTTCTGAATAAATTTTTTGAGCTTTAGGCTGAGTCATCCATTCTAAAAATCGGATTGCTTCTTCGTTATTTTTTGAATATTTTGCAATCGCTCCTCCAGATACATTTATGTGCTGACCTCTTCCACCTTGATTATAAAAAATAACATCCGTGGCTTTTGCCCACTTTTTTTGTTCTGGTTTTTTATTATTAAATTTCATTAGAGCAAAATAGTAGGTATTCATTAATACGATATCACACTCACCAGAAAAAATAGCCTTAGCTTGAGCTCTATCATTTCCTTTTGGTTTTCTTGCAAAATTAGATACAAGTCCTTCTGCCCATGCCGTAGCTTTAGTTTCTCCACTATGTGCAACAATTGATGCCAACAATGCCCTATTATATGGGTGACTTCCAATCCTTGTACAAATTTTACCTTTATACTTTGGATTGGCTAAATCCTCTATGTTAAGTATATCATTTTTATTAACTCTTTTATTGGAAACACCAATTATCCTTGCTCTTGTTGATAAACTTACCCATTTTTTATTTATGTCTCTTAAATGTTTTGGCACATTATTATTGATTATTTTTGAGTCTATTTGTTTTACTAGATCCATATCAGCAAGCTCTGATAATCTTGAAATATCTACTGTTAAAATAATATCTGCAGGTGAATTTTTTCCTTCAAGTTTTAGTCTTTGTGCAAGACCTTTTTTGGCGTGAAGTATATTAAATTTTACATTAAATTCTTTTTCATATTGCTTAGTAAATGGCTCTAATAGCGCTGGACTTCTATAAGAGTAAATATTTAGTTCTTTTGCACTGGCACGTTGTAAGCCAAAAAACAATATAGATAGACAAAACATTAAGTTAACAAAACAGAATACTAACGATTTTAATTTTTTCATAATAACAGCCTCAAATTTATTTAATAATAAGAATCATTCTCATAATCATTATCATAACTATTATCATTGTCAATGTTTTTTTACCCCCCTCCTATTAATATTCCAGCTCCAAGTACTAATGACCCGCCAAAAACGACTTGAAACACTGCTTTGGTAAACTTAATTTTCATATATTTAGCCTGTATCCAAGCTATTGCCCATAATTCAACAATAACAAAAAACATTGCAATGACTGTTGCAATATAAAAATCTGTAATTAAATACGGCAAAGCATGACCTAACCCACCAATAGTAGTCATTACACCAGAGGCAAATCCTCTTTTAACAGGAGACCCTCTTCCTGATATCACTCCATCATCATGAACTGCTTCCGTAAAACCCATAGATATACCTGCTCCGATTGAGGCAGCAAGGCCAACGAGTAATGTTGTATGACTGTCTTTAGTTGCAAATGCAGTTGCAAAGATTGGAGCTAATGTAGACACAGAACCATCCATTAACCCTGCCAAACCTGGCTGAACCCAAGTTAATATGAATTGGCGTTTATCTTTAACAATTTCATCTTTGGCACTTTTAGTATTTTCAATTTTTGCTAAAATTACGTTTGCTTTATCTCTTAGATCTCTAGTTATTTTTGCTAAATCACCTAACAAATGCCTACAGCCAATGTCTTTTGAATTTTTTGCAGCAATATAAAAATAATCAGCTGAAATATTTTCTATTTTAAGAATTTCAGAACGAACTTCTTCAATGGAATTGAATTTAACTAACCAAAATGGTTTACGTTTATAAAAATTAGAAATTTGATTAGTATCACTAATATTCATTATATGAGAAAATTTTTTTTTGTATAAATTTATTAACTTAAGTCTAAATTCATTTTTAGTGTTAGACATTTTCTTGAATAACTTAGAAGTTTCTGGATAATCTATTATGAAATTTGAAACATAATTATCATAATATTTTAGATCCTCTTCTAAAGCACATATAGCTAAAGATAAAATTTCATAATCTTTTAAATCAACAATAGATTTTTTTTTATTAAATAAGCTGAACAAAAAACAAATTCCTTTCTATAATTTTTAATATATTGTTTTTTATAATAAGTCATTGAATTAATTGATTAAATTTGCAAATGATAATAGTTACTAAAATTAATATTATTAAAATGATTAACATTGATAATCATTATCATTATTAATTAAAACATGTGGATGAATTCAAGCTATATCTCCCAAGATTGACTTAAGTCATCCACATACTATTTTCCTTATTTATTATAAAGCAACAGAAGTTAAATATTGTAAAACTAAGTTTTCAATATTAATGTCAAATAGAATTATATAAGGTTTTATTGATTAAAATGAATCACTTTCAAATAGCAACTGTTCCAGGTGACGGAATAGGTGAAGATATAATTAAATCTGCAACATCAATTATTGATCTATCTTCTGAGATCATTGGTGGATTTAAATGTAACTGGGAAACAATAAATGCTGGCGCAGAGTATTTTGCTAGAGAAGGATGTGATGTAGAGCCAGGCGGCGAAGATAAAATCAGTAATGCAGATAGTATTTTTCTTGGGGCAATTGGATTACCAACTGTTAGACACAAAGATGGAACAGAAGTGTGCCCACACCTCAGATTTAGAGAAATGTTTGGATTATATGCTGGTGTTAGACCAGTTAAGGCCTACCCAAACATTGTAAACAGACTAAGTAATGAATTAGCAAGTAAGATTGATTTAGTTATATTGAGAGAGTCTACAGAAGGATTGTTTTATACGGCAGCTGTGCATAACAGATGTCCAGTAGATAACAATGACGAAGTTCAAGATATTATGCGGATTACTAGAAAGACCACTGAAAAGCTACATGATTTTGCATTTAGATTGGCTAGACAAAGAAAAAGTAAAGGAAAGTTAGGCAAAGTTACTTGCGTTGACAAAGCAAATGTTTTTCGCTCTCAAGCCTTGTTCAGAAAAATATTTGATGAAAGAAAGCATAGTTTCAAGGATATAAAATCAGAGCATTGTTATGTTGATGCAATGGCATTAAACCTAATTAGAAATCCTTGGGAATATGACGTCATGGTAATGGAGAATATGTTTGGCGACATACTATCTGACCTTGGAGGCGGGTTAGTTGGTGGTATGGGGATGGCTTCATGTGCAGAAATTGGTGATAACCATGGCCTATTTCAACCTGCCCATGGGAGCGCTCCAGACATAATGGGACAAGATAAAGCAAATCCATTAGCCACCATTCTTAGTTCTACTTTGATGCTTGACTATTTATCAGACAAACAAAATTGTAAAAGTGCATCTGATGGTTCAAAACTAATAGAAACAGCAATTGAAGAAGGCTTTGAACGAAATGAATTAAGACCAATGGAGTTTGGAGGCGACATGGGCACAAAATCCGTAACTGATAAATTGATTACATTGTTAAAAGATAAAGGCATTCAAAATAAAGCATTAACCTAATAGGAGTAAAATTAAATAATGTTTGTGATAACTGTAAAATTTGTAATTCATGAAAAAGATACAGAAAAGTTTAAAGTAAGGATTCTACAACAAGCCAGAGATTCTCTTGAACTTGAAAAAGATTGTCACGAATTTGATGTCTGCCATGACCCCAATAACAAAAATATAATTTTTTTGTATGAAACTTATACTAATAAAAAAGCTTTTGATGTTCACCTTAATAGCAAACATTATCTAGCATTCAATGAAGAAGTAACTCCTTGGGTTAAAGAAAAAATAGTAACCCAATTAGAAAAACAAGCGTTATAGAAAAAAGAGCAATTCATGAAATTAGGAATAATAGGCGATGATTTTACTGGCTCATCTGACATTGCAAATAATTTAAAAAAATCAGGGATGCAGGTTTCAATGTATGCAGGTGTTCCCACTCTTCTTCCAGAGGAAACAAAAAAAGAACTAACTGATGCTGCTGTAATCGCTCTTAAAACTAGAACTATACCAATTAAAGACGCAATAAAAGAGAGCTTAGAGGCTCTTTCATGGCTAAGAGATTGCGGATGTGAACAATTTATTTTTAAATATTGCTCAACATTTGATTCTACAAAAGAAGGAAATATAGGGCCAGTAACTGACGCAATTATGGAGGCATTAAATACAGATTTTACTATTGCCTGCCCATCCTTTCCTGATGCTGGACGAACAGTTTATTTTGGACATATGTTCGTAAATGGAAAACCATTGAATGAATCAGGAATGGAAAATCATCCTCTAACTCCAATGACAGATCATAATTTAGTAAGATGGCTTGATTATCAGACCAAAAATAAAGTTGGACTAATAAACACTCAAGATATTTCAAAAGGAACAGAAAGCGTAAAAGAAAAAATTGAAGGTTTAAAAACCAATGGATATAAATATGCAATTATTGACACAATCAAAAATGAGGATTTTGATATTATTTGTAATGGCGTAAAAGATCTACCGTTTCTAACTGGAGGATCTGGTATTGCTCTTGGATTACCAAAGATTTATAAAGATAGAGGCTTATTGTCTGTATCTAATTTTCAGATCCCTGAAAACAATTCTAATGCAGTTATTTTATCGGGATCATGTTCAGTCACAACAATAAATCAAATTGATATATATAAAAAGAATAATCCATCTTTTTATATTTCTCCTGACGAGGTGATTAATAGTGAAGACTTAATTGAAAAAGTTTTATCATGGATTAAGGATAATGAAACCCTCTCTCCTCTTGTATACTCATCTTCAGACACTAAAGTTGTATCAGAAAAACAAAAACAATATGGACAAGAAATCTTAGCAAATAAGATTGAAAATTTCTTTGAAGTATTATCAAAAAGACTGGTGAAAGATAACTTTGGAACTTTTATATCTGCTGGTGGTGAAACCTCGGGGGCTATTATAAAAGGTCTCGGGATCCAAGAACTAAAAATAGGCAAAGAAATTGCTCATGGGGTTCCAGCACTTTGGTCGCCACATTCAATCGGTAACAAGCCTGTTTTCGTTACACTTAAATCAGGAAATTTTGGTCAAGATGATTTTTTTAAAAGAGCTTTAAAGGCTCTAACAAACTCATAATGTTAAATCTTTGAAAATTTTTTAAGAGCTTCAGTAAAAGTTAAACCCTTATCCATCTCATTCATTGCTTGCTTGTCGTCAGCAGAAAATTTTTCAGATGCTATTGTTATTTCTTCAGCATGCTCAGCCGGGAGGCATAAGACACCAGTTCCGTCTGCAACTATAACATCACCTTTCCTCACCCTTACACCGGCACATACTATTGGTTCATTAATAGAAAGAACCTTTATTCTTGTTTTGCCTGGTGTAGGAACCATGTGCTTAGAAAATGCAGGAAAAGAAAACTCTACTATCTCCTCCCTATCACGAATTCCACCGTCAACAACAAGGCCGCCAATACCCTTTAATTTTGCAGCATACGAAGCCATCCCTCCCCATGTCGAAACTTGCGCTCCATCATTTGCAACTACTATAACCTCTCCTGAGCCAGCGGCATCAATCATATGACCTACTTTAAAGTCACTTGTGGAAAAACTTCCAAATGGACCTGTAATTTCCTGAACTGTGACAGCTCTTCCCACAACGGTCATACCCGGACCAGCTGGAGACAAATCATTCATAACACCCTGAAAACCAAAATCGTCTAATGCATTTGCCAGTGTAGGAGTTGCTATTTTTTTCAATCTTTCTAAGATTTTATCATCTACAAACATTATATTTTATTCCTTGTAATTGCTTAAAATTCTAAGTTATTGAACCTTTTATTTCAATTAAGAAACTTAATATTATCCAATTAATTATATTGACGTTTACTCTATATAATTTAAATTATTTATAATATTTAATAAACAAAAAGCATAACTTATGTCTAAATTTACTTTCCCTTCAATTAAAGAAACAAATGATCTTTCAAGTTTACGATTTGAAGTAAGAGGGTTTATTAGTGAATGTATAAACAACAACGAATTTGTTCCAGCGGCTGACTCTTGGGTTTTTGCTGCTGACCCTGAATTTAGTAGAAAACTTGGATCAAAAGGCTGGCTTGGAATGTCATTCCCTAAACAATATGGAGGCAATGAAAGAACTGCCCTTGAGAGATATGTTGTTACAGAAGAACTTTTAGCTTCAGGAGCTCCTGTTGCCGCTCATTGGATTGCAGACAGGCAAAGTGGAAGTCAGATTTTAAGGTATGGAACAGAGAAACAAAAATCATCAATAATTCCTAAAATCACTTCTGGTGAATGTTTTTTTGCTATAGGTATGAGCGAACCAGACTCTGGTTCGGACCTTGCTTCTGTAAAAACTAAAGCAACAAAAACTGCAACTGGATGGAACTTGGAAGGACGTAAAATTTGGTCTACTGGCGCCCATCTATGTAACTATATGATAGTTCTTGCAAGAACTGGCCCTCCATCTGAAAAAAATAGACATGAGGGTCTTTCCCAATTTTTAGTTGATTTATCTCTTCCAAACGTAAACATCAAGGGTATACCAGATATGACTGGTCAGCGTCATTTTAATGAGACCTTATTTGACAATGTTCAATTGTCTGAAGATGCATTATTAGGTGAAGAGGGTAAAGGCTGGTCACAAGTTGTTGGTGAACTAGCTCTTGAACGATCTGGTCCCGAAAGATTTCTCTCTCACTTTACTCTACTTGATAGATTTATTAATGAATTTCGAAATAAATTATTGAAATCTGGTTCAAATATAATTGGTAAGCTAATTGCTGAATTACAAACATTAAGAAGAATGAGTTTTTCTATAGCATCAATGTTGCAAAATGGAGAATCTCCTGAGACACAGGCAGCTTTTGTAAAAGAGCTAGGTAATAAATTTGAAAAAACGATGATTGAAACATTAAGAGAGTTTTCAAATATTATTCCACTTTATGAGTGGCCAAACCAATTACAAAATTTGTTTGAGGATGCTACTCTAAGAATACCTTCCAATTCGTTAAGAGGTGGCACAACTGAAATTATGAAAGGAATAATAGCTAGGCAGTTAGGTTTAAGATGAATGAAGAACTGGCTATTATTTTAGAAACAGCCTCTAAAATCTTCAACAAACATGTCAATCACGATCTACGTCAGTTCATAGATAAAGAAAATATAAATTTGATAAATTTATGGAATGATATTGAAGAACAGGGTCTTTCAAAGATAATTGTTAAAGAAAAATTTAATGGGTCAGGATTACCATTTTCTTTTATTTTACCCCTCATCAAAATGTCTAATAACTTTGGAACGCCTCTACCATTTTCAGAAACAATATTAAGTAATTACTTATTATCTGAATCTGATATTAACCCACCAAATGGCATAGTAACTTTTGCAACTGATGGCGTAGACATTAATATTACAAATAATAAAATTTCTGGAAATTTACGTTCTATTCCATTTTTAAACTTAACAGATAAAATTATCCTTATTACTGAAATTAAGAATATTAAAAATATTATTCTTTTACATAATACAAGCGAAAAACTTCAGCCTAAAAAAAACTTTCTAGCTGAGCCACGCTTTGATTTACAAATTAAAAACTGTGAAATAATAGATATAAAGCCACTAAACTCAAAAATTGATTTCAATCATTTGGGAGCTCTGATGAGATCTGCTCAGATGATTGGTTCAATGGAGAAGGCTTTAGACTTATCAATTGATTATTGCTCTCAAAGAAAACAGTTTGGAAGAACATTGTCTAAGTTTCAAGCCATTCAACATCAAATTTCAGAAATGGCCGTTGAATTATCTGCTTCATCAGCAGCTTTATCTGCTGTAGGAAACATAGATGAAGCCAATAAAAATATTCAAGATATTGCTATATTGAAAATAAGGGCTGGAATTGCAGCAGGAAAAATTATTGCTATTTCTCACCAAGTTCATGGTGCTATTGGCTTTACCCAAGAATATGAATTAGCTTATTTTACTAGAAATCTTAATAGTTGGAGAAATGATTTTGGAAATGAAAATTTTTGGGAAACTTTTTTAGGAAAAAAATTCTTAGAAAACAGCAATCAAAATTTATGGGAATATTTAACTTATTAATACTTAAATTTTAAAAAGGAACAGAATGTCAAAATCAGTTTTATATGAACAAGATAAAAGAATTGTTAAAATTACACTTAACAGACCTGACACAAGAAATGCTCTTTCAGATGATATAATTGATGGATTGGTAAATTCATTAAAAAAAGCAGATAAAGACAAAAATGTTGGTTGCATTATTTTGACTGGAGCTGGAAAAAGCTTTTCATCTGGTGGAAACCTTCAAGAAATTAAAAACATGACCACGAAAGATAATATGTCCCTTACTGAGCTAGAAGATTGGTACAGGTTTGGCATCCAAAAAATACCTCTTACCATGAACTCAATTGATGTTCCTGTCATAGCTGCGGTAAATGGACACGCTATTGGTGCAGGAAATGATTTATGTACCATGTGCGATATAAGAATTGCTGCAGAAGATGCAAAATTTTCAGAGAGTTTTCTTAGAATTGGAATTATACCAGGTGATGGAGGATCGTGGTTTCTTCCTAAGATAATAGGGCTTGCAAGAGCAAATGAAATGATTTTAACGTGTGATGTTCTAGATGCTAATAAAGCATTAGATTGGGGGCTTGTATCAAAAGTTGTTAAGAATGAAGAGTTATTGGATGAAGCTTATCAAATAGCTGATAAAATAGTATCTCAACCTCCTGAAGCTTCAAGGAGAGCAAAAAGATTATTAAAAATGTCACAAGATGTACCTTTAGACAAAGCTCTAGAAATGGCAGCTAGTCAACAAGCTATTCTTCAACAGCTTGATGATCATAGAGAGGCCATAGACGCACTTTTAGAAAAAAGAAAACCTAATTATACTAATTCTTAGAATTATAAATACATTTAAAGTAGTCAAGTAAAAGAACTATCTTATTCTTTCTAGAATAGAGACATAATTCGCTACTGAAGCACCACCCATATTAAAAATGCCTGCTAAATTCGCATCTTGAATCTGCATGTCTCCTGCTTCACCAGTCAACTGCATAGCAGACATTACATGTTGAGATACGCCTGTTGCACCAACTGGGTGTCCTTTTGACTTCAAACCTCCTGATGGATTTATAGGCAGTTTTCCATGCTTATGAACCCAGCCCTCTTCAATAGCTTTATAGCCTTCACCTACTTTGGTTAGACCCATTGCTTCGTATTCGATAAGTTCTGCAATAGTGAAACAGTCATGAGTTTCGACAAAAGATAAATCATCTAGGTTTATTTTTGCATCTTGTAAGGCATAACTCCAAGCTTGACGAGCACCTTCAAATTCAGTTTTTTCTCGCTTACTTAAAGGTAAAATATCATTCACATGTCTTCTTGCTCTAAATGCGATCGCTCGTTTAGCCGAAAGGGCAAGATCAAAGTCTTGTATAATTAATGCAGCTGCGCCATCTGATACCATAGAACAATCTGTTCTTCTAAGTGGCTCGGCAACATAAGGGTTTTTGTCTGAAATAGAATTGCAAAAATTAAAATCAAGATTTTTTTGCATATGAGCTAGTGGATTAAAATACCCGTTTGCATGATTTTTAGCTGCTATCTTAGCTAATATATCTGACTTATCTCCATATTTTTGAAAATAAGCATTTGCAATAGTGGCAAATACGCCCGTAAAACCTCCTTTTGTATCGCCTTCTTCAGGTCGATAACTAGCCCCTAAGAGAATATCACCAACTTTCTCAGAAGATGTATCTGTCATTTTTTCAACACCAACAACAAGCGTAGTTTTAGCTCTTTTAGCTTCTATTGCATTCATTGCTGTGTGGATAGCTGCAGAGCCAGTTGCACAAGCGTTTTCAACTCGCATAGCAGGAACATACCTTAAGTCTAACTGAGAAACAGCAGGCAAAGCACCGTGAAAATCTTGTTTTTGAAATCCATTGTTAAAAGTACCTACAAAGATCGCATCAATATCTTTTGGTGATATTTCAGCATGATTTATTGCTTGTTGAACAACATCAGCAATCATGTTTTCGGATGTTTGTTCTTTATTTACACCAAATTTATTGTGTCCCCAACCAGTAATACAAGATGACATATAGACCTCCAAAATATTATTTTAATTACAAATCTTCATAAGTAAATTTAAAGTTTCCTTTGCATGTGTGTACATGGCATTGTGACCTGCATGTAATTCAAAAATTGGCCACTTACTTTTCCTTACAACTTCTCTTGAACTTTCTAGAGATTCATAAACAGGATTAGTACAAAAGATATAACTTAGAGGAAGGCCATTTCCAATTTCATTTTTTAACTTTAGCTTAGATTGAAAAGTACTAATGGGGTGAGGTGTTAATTGTTTGTTAAGCATAATTGATTTTCTGATATCAAAAACTCCAAATGCCTCTGGAGTAGGTGCTGGGACTGAAAGTTTACCTTCTGATTTTTCAGCAAGCGCAATTCTTTCTTTAACCACTTCAGGTGGAGCTATATCAAAAGGACTTTGACCATCAGATAAAATTACTGCGTCAAAGTAAATAAGTCTATTAATTCTATCTTTCAATATGTCTGCCACACCACTAATTGTGCTCCCAGCAAAACTATGTCCAACTAATATTACATTGTCTAAATTATTGAAAATAATATGATTAACAATATCTTCAATGAAAGTATCTAAGGTAATGTTTGAAGATAACAAATGCTTTCTTTCACCTAAACCTGTTTGTGTAGGGCAAGTGACACTATAACCTTGATAGATTAAAGATTGTGCAACCTCTGTCCAAACCCATCCACCGTGCCATGCTCCATGAACTAAAACAAAATGGGGTTTATTATTTTTCATATCACTCTCTTTAAATTAATGAATAAAATGATAATATATA
>ENA-UOXV01007604-UOXV01007604.1-marine-metagenome-genome-assembly--contig:-NODE-7604-length-10916-cov-5.620017_pt1 | contig 10916 bp, 11 predicted proteins | sample MGYA00238165_ERZ766961 | MGnify/ENA primary metagenome ERZ766961 (study PRJEB28924, sample SAMN03173240) | marine metagenome | biome: Marine; feature: Water; material: Subsurface seawater | place: North... | reverse complement strand
ACGGCCGGGAGCCTCCTCACCCTGCACCGCCCAGCACACCTGCACCCGACCCACCGCCCGCCGAGACCGCCACCGCCTGCACCACCGGGGCCGCGAACGCAACCGAAGACGGAGGAGCCAGCACCGGGCCCACGCCCGGGAGAGCCGCGGCCGAGGCCGGGGGCACCGCCGCCGCGCCCCAGCCAGTGCCCGAGGCACGAAGTCGCTTTACTCTACCTGTCGCGCGTTACTCCACCATTCCCGCGGGAGGGCGAAGGGATGAGCCTCTCGCAGGAATTCTCGGCGAGGATGGTACCGCGCACGCTGCTTGATAACGCAAACGAAGATATAGCACGCCTTCGCCAGCAACTTTCATCGGTGTTAGCAGAGGGGTGCAGAGGTGATGCCGACAAGGAGATCCGCAACCTTCAGACCCAGGTTGCGCCCGCGCCAATGGCAATGTGATACCCTCGCAGCCCTTGGACGTCCCTCGGTGTGCTCTTCACCTGCTTTTGGTCCTATTCGTTCTATACCTAGCATAGGGGGAGAAGATGTGCAGAAACATTTGCATCGCAGGCCGCTGACCGTGCGGGGTTTGCAGCTTAAAACCCTTCAGCAGCAGCACATGACAGCGCAAGAGCAACTTGGACGCTCCATGCAGAGAGAAAAAGACCTGCGGTCGCAGGCAGCGGAGTCCAGTGACACGGTCCGACAGGTCTTTCAGCTGCGGCGCGAGAACCAAGAGCTGCGTGAGGCGCTGCAGGAATTCCGACTGCGGGTAGAGCGCCACAAGCGAGTGGAGGAGGAATTGGAGCGAACACGCTCTGAGCTTTCAACATTGCAGGAGGCGCACTCAAAAGGCAAGGTTGCGCAGGACCAAGCGATTGAGGCAGCGCGGGAGGAGACAGCCACGATGAAGCAAGCGGCGCAAGACGCGCGCAGCGCAGCGGAACGGGCATTTGCTGTGGAGCTTGACGCGGCACGTGGGCGACTGCAGCAGTCGGAAGAAGAGAACCAGCGGCTGGAAGAGGCCCTTCAAGAAGCGCATCGGATACTGACCGCCACGGACCGCTCAGCACGTGAGATGACCAGCGAGCTCGACACCCTCAGGCATGACGCGGTGTGTCGCGTGTCCCTCCCTCCTACAGCGCAAATGTCTCGCTGAGGCTCCCGCCTGTTTGCTGGACTAGCATCCCTCGCCGTGAAGAGCGGGGGTGTGCTGAGCGGCGGAATGATGTTGGGTGTGGGACAGGGAGAGCTCAAGCGGCAGCTCCGCGTGGAGCGAGAGAGCGCAAGCGAAGGTGAGGACGCGGCGAAATTGTTGCGGGAGCAGGTGGCGGCGCTGGAGGCCAATCTTGTCGCGGATAAGGATGCGGCAGAAGTTTTGCGGCGGGCAGTGCAGCAGCGGGAAGAGGAATCGGAACGCGCTGCGGAGGAGGTGGCGCGAGGTGCAGAGGCACTGAGGCGCTCAGAAGCAGCAGCGGCGGCGCAAGTGGGCGATCTGGAGCGGCAGCTGGCGGGGCGCGCAGCAGATATGCGGCGGATGGAGGAGGACGCCCGGACCCTTCGCGAACAGCTGCGCGAGGAGGCGCGGGGTGCGGAGGGCGCGGCGCGAGAGCTGCGTGAGGTTCTGCGGCGAGAGCGAGAGCAGCTGGAGCGGCGCACGGCCGACCACGCGGCGGCACTGGAGGCAGCACAGGACCAGCGGCTGCGCGCTGAGGCCGCGGCCCGACGCCGGGAGGAGTTGGGGCAGGCGCGGGTGGTGTCACTAGAGCGGGAGCTAGAGACACTACGGGCAGAGTCGGTGCCGGAGCGGCGGCTGCGGGCGGCGCAGGACGCGCACGCGGCAGAGCGGCAGATGCTGACAGAGCAGGCCGACGCCCTCCGGGAGGAGATCTCGCGTCTGTCGCACGATGCGGCGGCGGCGAACAAGCTGCTGCACGAGCGGATAGCTGGGGCAGAAGAGGCGCAGGGCGAGATGGCGGCGCGGGCGCGGGCGTTGGAACGGGAACTTGGGGCGCGGGAAGAGGCGCTTGCGCGGGAGACGCAGTTGCTGCGGAATGCGGAAGAACAGGCGCGGGCTCTGCGCGGAGAGGTGATTGCGGGTGCGGGTGCGCGGAACAAGACCTCGCGGGTTGCGGAGGCGGGCCTGGCGATGCTGGACGACAAGATCAGGGCGGTGGCTGAGCACGCGGACCGCGCGGGCGGGATGTTGGGCGGGCGCGACACCGGCAAGAGCGGGGCAGGGGCGACACGGGCCCGACACGCTGAGCAGCGCGCGGCGGTGGGAATCGTGCTGAGCAGCGCGACGGTTGAGCTGGTGGTGTCGGGGAGCGCGGCGGCCGCGTGCGGGCTGGTGGCCCCGGGCGACACGCTGCTCTCGGTGGACGGCGCGGAGGTGGACGCCGACAGCGCGGCAGGGGCGCTGCGTGGGGCGGACGAGGTCGGCGGGGTGGTGCGCCTCGCGCTGCGGCGCGCCTCCACGGGCGAGTGCGTGCGCGTGGCGCTCCCGCGCACGGACCGCCAGGCGCTGATGGAGCGACAGGGCGTGCTCGCTGCCGCGCGAGAGCTGCGCACCCAGTTTGCACGCGCGGAGGACGGCCGGCCGTCATCGGACGCGGGCCCGGCGGCGGCGGCGCTAGCGCAGCGCACCTCAAGCCTGGCGCTGCGGCTGCTCGAACTGGATCAGGTCCCGCCCCCTCCGCCCTTGCCGCCGGCCCCGCCGCCGGCCGCGGCAGCCCGCGCCCAGGGAGCTGGAGAGCGCGCGCGATGTCGCGCGGGAGCGCGTGGCTGCGCGGGGCCGGGGCGGCAAGGGCGGATGGGGGTGTGAGCGGAGGGCGGCGGGCAGGTTGAGATGGCGGCGCAGCACTGGCTGGCGGAGCAGGTAGCGTGGCTGCGCGAGGGGCTGGCGGGGGTGGGCGCGGCCGCGCGGCAGGCAGTGAGCGAGGTGGACGTCGCGTACGCGCGGGTGCTCGCGGCGCAGACTGAGACCGAGCAGCGGCTGCGTGAGCAGCTGGCGCACCGCGCGCTCGCCGCGGGCGGCGGAGGCGAGGACGCGGCGGGCGGGCGAGAGACGGTCAGAGCGCTGCAGGAGGAGCTGATGGAGCTTGAGGCGGCGCTCACAGCCATGAGCCACGAGCTTCGTGCCACCGACTTGCAGCTCAGGGCGGCGCGGCAGGACACACAGACGGCGCAGTCACAGTTGGAGCAGGAGGCGGCGCGCGCGCGGGCGATGGCGGAGGCGCAGCGGGCCTCGGACATGGCAGTGGCCCGGCTTCGGGCGCAGCTGGACGAGCACGAGGCGCTGCTGGAGGGCCTCTCGTGGGTCGTCGCCCTGCGCCTTGACTGCTCGTGGGACAAGACGGTGCGCCCGCGCGAGCAGCGTGCTGCGCTGGAGACTGCGCTTACGCAGCAGGTTGCGAGCGCGCTGGAAACGGCCCCCCAGGCGCGCTCGCCCGTGGGTGCCGGCGGGGTGCACGTGATGTGCTGGCACCGCGGGTCGCCGGGGGAGAGCGTGGTCGCACTGCTGCGGCTGGGAGGCGGAGAGAGCGGGAGCGGGCGCTTGCTCGGCATGCGGCTGGTCGACCTTGTTCTGAGCGGAGGCCTCGCGGACGTCGAAGCCCCGGTCGATGGCTCCCCCGAACGCGCGCGGGTGAGCGGCGCGGAGCTGCATGGCCCGCTGTCCGCGCGGACCGCGGGGGGCTTGCACGCGGCGGCGCTGGACCGAGAAAAGGACGGGAATTTCCGTGAGGCAGCTGCAGCGGCGGCGGAGGCGCGGGAAGTAGCGCTGCGCACCCGCGTGGCGGAGCTTGAACTGGACTTGCGGCGGGTCGTGAAGGAGCAGCTCGTCGCTGGCGAGGCGGATCGGGCGCGCGAGGTGGCCGCCGCGCGCCGAGAGGAGGCCGCCCTTGGCGCGCGCGCGGCAGAGGAGCGCGAAGCCGTCGAGGCGGCGCTCCGGGCGGAGCTGGCGGAGACAGCTGCCGCGGTGGAGGCGCTTCGCGAGCACGCCCAGGGGCAGCGCACGGGCGTCACCGAGCGGGAGGAGGAGGCGCGGCGCGGCGCGGAGGCGCTGGCCGAAGACGTGCGCGGACTGGCGGCAGAGCTGCAGCGGCTGTACAAGGCCGGGCTTCAAGTGCGGGAGGTGGTGGAGCCGGAGGTGCGTTCCGCGGCCACGACTATCGACAACATCGAGTCTGAGGTAGGCTACCTGCTTGCCTTCCAGCAGCGCACGCTCAGCCTGGCAGCCTCCGCTGGCGGCTCGCTCGACGGTTCGCTCGCGGCGCAGCCGGCTGGAGACGCGGCCAAGAGCAGGGAGGCGATCGGCAAGGACGCGACGGCGCTGCGCGACCAGCTCGCCTCGCTCGGCCAGGTGGTGGCGGACCTCCTCGCGCCCCCGCTCGCGGGCTCCCGCCGCGCCCTCCAGCGCGCCTCCCGCGCCCTCGGCGCTGGGGGCCCCGGCACGGCGAGCATCCTCTCCCCCAACGGAGCCCCGACCCCAGATCACTGAGCGTCCGCCTCCCGCCGGCTATGTGCCAAACTTCGCGCGCACGAGGCAGCGCGCGTGCGAGCGCCTTGTGTGCAATTGCAAACCTCAAATCATTGATAATCATTGATCCATTCACCCCCGACGCACTCCCTTGCCGCGCGCGCGCCGCCTCACCGCTCCTCGTCCGAATCGCTCACGTGCAGCAGCTCCTGCTGGTAGTCGCCTTTCGCCCGTTGCTGCGCCCCGGGTGAGCCTGCAGGGAACGGCACCGGCGGAGCGGCCATGGCCTGTGCAGCAGCTGCGGGCTCGGCGCCGGCAGCAAGGATTGGCTGGCCGTACAGAAGAGTGATGGTCCTGTCCTGTGAAAGCAACATCTCCAGCACGCGTTCCCGCAGATCCTTGTTGAGGCTCTCCCGTGCGTCCGGCTCCAGCCCCGCCTCCTCCTTGATCTCAGCCACACATTCCCTCAGCATCTCCTCAAGCTCCGTGCGGTTCTGCACCAGCCGCGTGTGCGCAGCCCGGGCCTCGCGCGCTTGCTTTCGCTCTGAGTCAAGAAGGCGCTGAAGCCGCCCGACCACCTCTGCGTAGCGCTGTGTCTCTCCCCGTAGCTGCAACGAAACCGCGGTGAGCGGTCGAGAGCGCAACTGCTCTGCCCGGCGCTCGGGGCTCGACACCGCCAGCGCCCCGTCCGAGGCCGCTGTTCCGAGACGCATCGCTGGTACTGGAAGGCTCTCGTGTGGGGCGGTAATGCCTGCCGAAATTTTGGACACCTCAGAGCGGAGACGCGCGTTCTCTTTCTTGATTGCAACCATCTGGCGCACCAGAAATTCCCGGTCGTCTTCCTGCGCACGACACTCGATGCGGTACTTCTCGATTGTTCGATTCAGCACCTCATTGATCCGGTCCAGACGGACCGCCTGCTCCTTGTGCTTGTCGACCTCCTTCGCCAGCTTGCTTGTTCGCTCAACCCAGGCCTTGGGCACCCCCGCAAGGTCCTCCTCCTTTGTTTGATCCTTGGCCATTCTCTCCTCGATCTCGATAATTTTGTTGCGGAACTGCCGAGACAGATCCCGTTCGTGCTCTTCGACAGTGCGCTGGGCACGAGACTGGAATTCCCCGAGCGTGCTTAGGATCCTGTGGTGCATCTCACGGATCTTGGGGAGGCTCACCTGCTCGACAGACCTTGGCTCAGGCAATGCGCGAACATGATCCACAGGCGCTGCGTTTGGGGCTCAGGTGTGGGGACGAATAAGAAGTGGACCTCCTCAGCACCGCGACAAAGCACAGTTTTCTCCAGGGTGTCCTTGATGTGAGAGATCTCTGACTTGTACTTGACCTCTCGTCGGATGTAGCTCTCCTTTTGCTTCTTGACCTTCGTGTGCAGTTTCTCGTGCTCTGCGGCCTTGTCCTCATACAGCTTTTGCAGTTCCTGGTACCTGGACATCATTTCATGTACCGACGCGTTCTCGTGCAGCGGCGTTCCCGTCGACCGTCCTCCACTCGAGCGCCCATGGCCTTCCCCGTCAGAGGACATTCTCGGGTCGTGCTTACCAGAGACCGCTCCCAAATGCTTGCCGGACTCTGCGCTTTTGCCGGGAGATTTCCCCAGTGACGATGTCATTTCCGCGCCTGCACTCGCGACCGCTTTCCAGAACAAGCAGCTTCCCCCTGCTCAGCTCCAACCTCAACTGACCCGATACGGACGGACCCGCCTCAATTGCAGTGACTTGAATTTTTCCCAACTGACCGGGATCTGTCGCACCCTGTGCCGGCACACTGGGAGCAGAGAAGGTCATGTATGGGGATAGCGCCGGCGCCCACTCCTACGACGACAATGATGAGTACGGATATGACGAAGAAGAAATCGATTACGCCATGCGTGGCATGTCCATGCAGGACTCACACAACCGGCAGGTGAAAATTGTCCACGGCGCGATAGCCCGCTGTGCCAAAGCCTCGATCGCTCTGACACAGAGAATTCTTGTCTGCACCAACGCAGGCGATGGACGGCCGGTCGGGTGGGATGGAATCGCGAGCAGCGTTTGTGAACAGGAACTTCACGTTTACAAACACGCAGGTTCCATTCCGAGATGGCAACCTACGCGCGCGCGCCCGTCACGCTTTTGTGCATATCAGATTATTGTGCGCGGCATGGGTTTGTGCAGCCGATCCTGATGGTGGTGCGAGCATCGCGCAGATGAATTCGATTGGGCGTGAGAACGCCACACTTCTCAGGAAGCTGCAGACGATCGCGATGAAGGGTTCCGGAGCAGTGGAAGGCGCTAAGCCTGCCGCCGCGACAAAGCGGCTGAGTTCACACGAGATCAATCGGCGCAAGAAGCAGCAGGAGATTGCTCATGCCAACATGCGCATCGCAAGCCGCCTGCAGAACGCGAAAGGTACCTTCGACTCGCGCCGAATGCGAGAAGATCAGGCAAACCAGGAGAAATATCTCCGTAACGTCGCGCAGTACCCTGTCACGCAGCGCGATGCGCCATACCGTAGCAAGCCTGCTGCGTCGTCTCGGCCGCCATGGTTCAAGGAGCTCCCTCAAATGCAGCGGCGTGTCGCGCGCCCAGAGTGGCAGAGCTGAGCTGCTGGCTCGGGGCGGCTCAGTTTGTGTATACGACCCTTTCTGGCGACTTCCGCCGCGCGCATTCCGTGTGGCTTTTCCGAGCGACTATCTCGCCTCGCGCCTGCGCAGGACTTTTGACTTCTGCATGATCTATTGCTGTAAGTAAACGCGAGACTTATCCTGTTACATCCTACCTTTAGCCCCTCTGACAGGGTTTCTGCCCACGCTGGACCCGCACGCACCATGGATTAGACTCGCAGCTTCAAACACGCGCGAGAATCCATGCTCTCTCACGTGCACAGCCTCACTGCGCCACGGCATTGAAAACCAATGCAGCGGCCTTGCCGATTGCAGCAGCGCAGGCCTCAAGCTGCTCTTGAGTGTGGCCCGACGTTATGGCGAGACGGATCGACGGGCGAGGAGCATTCTTTTCAAGCGGCGAGTAGTCGGACACCACAAGCGCACACCCAGCGTCTGCAAGAACCTTATCACAAATAACATGCAGAGTCGCGTCGTCCTCATCGCGGTTGCCTGAGCCGCTTACGAGATGCAGGTGCTTGATAGGCGAAATGTCATCGCCAAGCAGCATGAGCGCGTCATCCCCACTGGGGCTCAAGCCATCGACCATCTCTTGCAGCAGCCTGCAAATCAAATCACCACGCTCAGCTCTTTTAGTCGCGGCAGAGCTCGCTTGCTCCTTGTGGCGCACGCCGCAGAGAGCACTTAGATTAACGCCACGATTGAGGGTGTGTGGACCAGTACCTGTGCATGGCGATGGAATTTCTGCGGACAGCAGCAATGCGGCCCACATCCTTCTGCATGATCTGAAGCGCAGAGATGGCGGCAGTCGCGTTGAAAGGCGGAAGGGATGCGGAGAAGCAGTAACCCGTGGAGGAGAGGCGCTGGTGAGAGGTAATAGGCGCGTCGGCTACCGCGAAGCCGCCGATGGAAGCGAGCGCGGTGCTCATGGACGCACAAACGATGCTCACCGCAGTGGTCGGCAGGCCCCAGTGCTCGCAGCAGCCCCGCCCTGTCTCTCCCAGAGTTCCCAGCGCCATGCTCTCCTCGAGGAGCACCCGGAACTTGTACTGGTCAGCGAGTGCGACGACCTCCTTGAGCGGGCAGACCATCCCCGTGTTCTGGTACAAACCCTCGACGACGATGAACCGCCTGTTCAGCACCTTTGGCGGCTTTTCCGCGTCGTTCTGAGCGACGATCTCGAGGATGCGGCGGAGGTCTGCGACGTCGTTGTGACGGAACTCTTTAACGAATGCCCTTGAGAGGTCGAGCCCCGACTGAATCGCGTAGCTCACCGCTTCGTCCCGGATCACAATGTCACCGCGCTTCAAAAACGCCGGAATCACCTGCACCCAAAATCGAGCGTCGGCCTCCGGCGATACGCACTTGCGCAGCAGAACGCGAAGCAGCCTACCCTGGGAGGTATCGCGTGTGGTGCATGCTCGCCACACAAGAGGGGCAGGGGCTCACCGAGCTGGCTGTACACACGTCGTACGAGTAGATAATTCCTGCTTCCGTGCCCATGAAGCCTGCGAGGTCTCGCTCGAGGTCGAGGTGAACGTCGATCGTGCCGTAGAATCCACGAGGGCCACACGACCCGACACCATACTTGCGGATAGTCTTTTCGCAATCATCCTTGATCGACTCTTCCGCCGTCATGTTGAGAAAGTCAAAAGAGCCGAAGTTCACGGCTTCCTTTCCACTCACGGTGATCGTGCGACCGTTCTGTGCCGTGACAACTTTTTCTGGTCGTGCTACAGTCCCTGCCATCATCTCGTCGCTGACAATAGGCTCCGGCTGCCAGTCGTGGCAGAGCTCGTCGATCTCGTGTGGGGAAAGCTTATCGCGACCCTTGTTTGGACGGTACTGCTTCTGGAAGAGGAGATAGCAGATGACCACAACGAAGACCGCCTCAATGAAGAAGTGCACATCAACCCGACTGGCCAGCGCCAAAAGAAGCTGCTCCACGGTCGGATGCAGCAGGAAACCAAGCTCTGCTCCGCTCGACATCGCTCCACGCACTAAAGCCAAATTCTACTGCCAGCTGCTACGCAACTTATGGGGGGCACAGCCTCTGCTCGCGACGTCAGGGACGCCCTGCCGAAAGACTCCCCCACTCGTACGCTTGAAATCGGGGCTTGCAAGTCACTTGCACAGCTTGGAACTTTCGAGCTCTGTCCACTTTCAAAAGTCTCCTACAGAGTCCAGCGCGACGACGATTGACAGAGTGGGGCGGGGCGCCGTTGGTTCGCCGTCGCCAGGCACAGCAGCGCGCCGTCCGCTGATACGCCAGACGGCGGCAGCCGGTCCGGGTTCAGGGGCTAGCTTTCGCGGCCGATGTGCATCTTCCCCGCTTCGGCGTCGGCGCGGCGGTTGTTGCAGCGATCCACGGTGCTGCTGCTTTGCTCCGCCGCTCGCCGGGCCGCGCCGGTGCTCCTCCTCATCCTCGCCACCGTTCCCTTCCTGCGCGCGGAAGCGACTACTGGCGTCTCCGAAGCGGCGGCACTCCCAGGCTCCTCAGCGGTCGCGGACGCCCCGCTCACGGCGGCAGACCCCTTCAACCCGGATACGGCCGGCTCGTGGACAAACGATCGGCAGCCGCCGCCGGAACGCGACCAGCTCGGGCGGTTCCTGTACCTCGACTCTGTGCACACGCGCCCGTACCTCTCGCTCTTCGCGCTCGGCGGGCGCCCATGTGGGTACCTGTACGTTGCTGCGGCGGACGACCTTCCACGCGCGGGAAGCGCAATCATACTGAGCGCAGACACGGGCAAGGAGTGGGCCGTCGTGCAGACGCAGGCGGGCGGCGGCGGCGGCAGCGACGGCAGCGGGGTTGGGGGTGGGGCAGGTGGGGAGGAGGGGGATGGGAATGGCGCCGAGGACCGGGTGTACGCGTATGTGTGCGTGGAGGGCGGCGCGCCGCGGCGCCTCGACCCCGGGCCTGGCGAGTGGACCTACGCCGCCCGCGCGCACGCCGCGTACGGGGCACCGACGCGCACGGACACCGGCGTGCTCGCGCCCCCGCGCTTTTTCAGTCAAGAGCTCTCGCCCGGTGCGCCGTCCGCGGAAGATGGACAGGCGGCCGCGCCGTGCACGGACCGCGCCGACTGGCGCTCGCTGGGAGGCGCGCTGCGGTGCGCAGACTATGTTTTTCAGCCAACCACCGCACCGGACGGCAGCGGCGGGAGCAGCGTGGGCGGTGCGAACAAGCAGAACTCTTTCTGCGGCGACCTTGGGTACATCGACCCCACGCTCTCCACGGGCGGCGGCGGCGGCGCATCGCTCCAGGGGCTGCCTCGCAATGCGACCGCGCTGCGCTGGGGCGTTTCTGCGTACGAAGCGTGCCCCTCGGCGTGCGGGCGCTGTGCGCGGTGCGCGCCGCCCGCGGCGCCTGCGGCGCTCGGGGCGCTCGGGGCCGAAATCGTGGCGAACTGGAGCCGCGCGGCGCCCGAGGGGTGCGGCGCGCTGGCGTCGCCCTCGGGCCCTCTTCCGGAGTGCGCGCCTGTCGTCGGGGTGCCGTCGCTCGAGGAGGGACAGCGGTTGACCGACCCCGTTTCCGTTCAACGGCTCCAAGCGGCGGCGGCGTGGCCGCTGCCGCCGGCGCTGGCACCGTTCGCCGCGAGGGCGGAGTTTGTCAAGCTGCTCGAGCTGCTCTCGTACACGTGCGCGGCCGCGCATGACTGGCCGGCGCCCGCGGAGCCAGCAGCCCCGATCTTCAAGGAGCTGGTCGAGGGCTCGACCGGTGTGGAGGCGGAAGGGGCGCTCGCGCTGCGCCTCGTGGCGCCGACGCAGATGTCGGTGGTGCGCTACACCCTCGACGGCTCGACGCCGGGGATCGCCCGCGGCGCGCGGCTGCCC
>ENA-UOXV01007600-UOXV01007600.1-marine-metagenome-genome-assembly--contig:-NODE-7600-length-10922-cov-7.039661_pt1 | contig 10922 bp, 16 predicted proteins | sample MGYA00238165_ERZ766961 | MGnify/ENA primary metagenome ERZ766961 (study PRJEB28924, sample SAMN03173240) | marine metagenome | biome: Marine; feature: Water; material: Subsurface seawater | place: North... | reverse complement strand
TCGATTCCTTCTATAACCTTTTTACTAGTCTAAAATGAATAGTGAAAGGGCAACACCCTTTTTTATATGAGTATATTGGGGATCGAACCCAAGACCAATCGATTAAAAGTCGAGTGCTCTACCGCTGAGCTATATACTCTATGGTGAATAATGGGATTTGAACCCATGACATTTAGAGCCACAACCTAATACTCTAACCTCTGAGCTATACCCACCATGGAATAATAGGATTCGAACCTATGAATGCTCGTACCAAAAACGAGTGCCTTGCCACTTGGCCATATCCCACTCTCTAAGAAGGACTTGAACCTCCGACCTAATGGTTAACAGCCACTCGCTCTACCACTGAGCTATTAGAGAACGCCGAAAATTAATCTAACTTTTTTTTGTTAAATGAGAAATAACAAGTTGTTTATAAAGAGTGTTTTCAACTAAAGAATTTCCTTCCACAAGATTTTCTTTATTAATTTCTTGAATCGATGAAACAACCCAAGAATCGGTCTTTGCTGTAGAGTCAGAGATTGTTTTCTTTACAACGCTTGACATTTTTTCAATAGAGTTGTTAAAAACAACAGAAACTTGTTCTTGTTCTTGTTTGAATCCAACAACACCTTCGGTTCCTTTTTGTAATTTTTTAGAACGTGCTTTTAGAACAGCACCTAACTTTGGCAAGAATACCTTTAATAGTAATAAATAGTAACCAGAAAAAAATACAAATAACCAAAAAATTTGGTTAAAAAAAGTGATTTTATCAAACTGAGGCATAAATCAATAATTGTTTCTTTTGCTTTAAGTTTTTACGACAAAAAGATGTAGGATTTTACCAACTAGCTTTTTGTATATAGGGTAATTTGTTATCTAGAGCGTATTTACGTATTTGCAATCTTGAAAGATTAAAATGTCGTTGAACACTCTTACCACGACCAGTCAGAAAGCAACGATTGTTAAGAAAAACCGAGGATTTATCTTTCATTAATTTAGAAAGGCGCAGAGAAGCTTCCCAACGAATTGTTAAAGGTATTTTTTGTTTTCTTAAAATACTCTTTAAGGAACGATATTCTGCTTCAATATTGTTAAAATTATTTCGAAATTTTACTTGGCGCTTATTTAAAAATTGCATGTTTAATTACTATTCCCACTCTAATGCTCCTAATTTCCAAGCATAAACAAACCCAATTGTTAGCTCAACTAAGAAATCAACCATTGTCCAAAATCCCATAGAAGTTAGATGACCTAACGAAATAGACCAAGGGAAAAGAAACATCGCCTCTAAATCGAAAATAATAAAAAGAATTGCTACTAAATAGAATCGAACATCAAAAACGTTTCGTGCGTCTTCATATGGATCAAACCCACACTCATAAACCGACACTTTTTCAGTGTCTGGTTTTTGCACACCTAGTAAATAAGAAGCCCCTAAAATAACACCAGATAATCCAATAGCAATTATCAATAAGAAAAATATGGGAACATATTGTTGAATAAAAAAATACATATTTGATTTAAAATAGGCAAAGAGCCATTTTTTCTGCCAATAACATTAGCAATGTAGGGTTTATAAAGAAGTATATCAATAAAAAAGAACTTGAACCCATAACTAAAGAACAAGAACGAGTGACTGGGATAAAAAATGTCGTGTTTTCGCGTTTTTCAAAATATAAGTTTTTAATAATACGAATATAATAATAACTACTAATTACACTAGTTAAAATTGCGAAAACACTCGCAAAAATTAGAGAAGAGCTAATCGTAGTTAAAAAAATTGTCATTTTTGCGTAAAAACCAGCTAAAGGAGGAACTCCCGCTAGTGAAAAAAATGCGACAAGACCTGTGAAAGCAAGTAAGGGATTTGTTGTTGACAAATAAGATAAATCAACTAAAGTTTTACTTCGCTCTGTATTTGTTGAAGTATTTACAGATAACAATAAAGACCACAAAACAACGCTCGTAACCATATATATGATTAAATAGAAGAATAATGCTTGAGTACCCTCAATGGAATTTGCTGAGAATGCTAACAACATATAACCAACGTGACTAATAGAACTGTAAGCAAGTAATCTTTTAATTTTTTTCTGTTTTAAAGCTACGAAAGAACCGATTGTTACCGAAAACATCGCAAATAATACGGTAGCTAACAAAAAAAAATCGTGGAAATTCGAAAAAACATTTTGAAATAAACGTAAAAAAACACTAAACATCGCAATTTTAGGAATGACAGCAAAGAAAATAGTTGAACTTACAGGTGCTCCCTCATAAACATCAGGTGACCACATATGTAGAGGAGCCGCAGCAATTTTAAAGAAGAAAGCCGCGGAAATAAAGACTAATCCGATTATAATCGAAGACTCTAAGTTAGAGAGAATTTCATTTGAACCCGCAAATAATAGCGAAAGATTTTCAAAATTGGTTGTACCTACTGTTCCATAAATTACCGAAATTCCGAAAAGCAGTAACCCTGACGAAAAAGACCCTAAAATAAAATATTTCAATCCAGCTTCCGTAGAAAAAGTTGAATCTTTTTTCGCTGCGGCTAGAACGTATAGACATAAACTTTGTAATTCAATTGCTAAGTATAAAGAAATAAGATCAAAAGAACTTACTAACAACATTAAACCTAAAACAGCACATAATAATAAAATAAAATATTCAAAATTATTAATTTTTTGTCTCAACAACGAATCTTCAAATATAGCCATACATACGATTGAAAAGAATATGATTAAACCTTTTGAATAAGTTGTTAACGCGTCAAAAATGAAAGTATTATTGTACGTGAGCATAAAAGGGATAGTATTATTACAGACTAAAAGTAAAGTCAACGAAAGAACAAGAAGACATATTTTATTAAAACCGCTGGTAATAATAGGATATCCCAAAAAATGTGATGATACAACATATGTCGCGTATAAAGTTAAAATTAGAATTGAAGTCGCTAAAAAGACTTCAGGTAAAAACATTTTAAAATGATTTTGATGCAATAAAATAAAATCCATTACTTAATATTTTGATTTGTGTTCTAAACACCGAATAAAAAGACGAGAACATCCGTGAATGTGGCTTAATTTTTTAGAATGCGAATAAAATTAAGAAAGCCATCATTAAAGCGAAAAGAGCAATTGCCTCAGTTAACGCGAATCCTAAAATTGCGAATCTGAATAACTCATCTTTTAAAGATGGGTTTCTAGAAGTACCTAGAACTAACGCACCAAAAACGGTACCAATTCCAACTCCTGCACCTGCTAATCCAATGGTAGCTAATCCAGCTCCAATAAACTTTGCTGCTTGTAACATAAAAATTTATAATATTTGAGAAAAAAGTTAGCATTGTTTCAGCTACTCTATAGTTTTAAAAAAGAAATTATATTTTTTTTTGTATTAAAGAAGATACTAAATTAAGTTTTAAGTTAGACCTTGTAAACTTTTTTGATTTTTTATAAAGTTTAAAACTTATTAATTGCTGTTTTAAGGAAATTTTAAATAAACTTCGCGGTACAAAACAAATGACACCTAAAACGCTTATCATGTAACCACCTCTGATTCTTTTTAATAAATAAAATGGAACTTTTTTTCTTTCTTTTAAGATACAATTCAAAAAAAAGAAAAATTGTTTTAGATTGTTAGAATTAAATTTGATGGTAGGTTTTTTTACCAAACTATTAAAAATGAAAAATTCTCTAAATTGTTTAGAATTGTATTCGAAACGAGTAACGTTATTCACGTGTGCCGACTTGGAAATCTTTTGGCTAAATACTGTATTGAATCCTAATTTTAATTGACGAACTTGCGTTGACTGCACAAAATTATCTTTCGAAAGTTTTGGATATTGTAAAAAAGAAGGTTTTAATAAAACAAGATCTTTTCTTACAAAATTATTTTTTCTGTTATTTAACATTATATTTACTGATAATTCGGGTTCGAACTTGTAATTTTGAGCAACCTTTTTTTAAAGCTTCTAAAATTTTTACATTTGAAGCATTACCCCCAACTTCAAAAAGAATAGTTCCAGCCTTTACTGGTGCGCACCAGTAATCAACACTACCCTTTCCCTTACCCATTCGGTTTTCTGTTGGCTTAGAGGTTACTGGAATGTGAGGGAATACTCTCACCCAAACTTTTCCTTTACGATTTAATTGTCTATTAACTGTTTGACGCACAGATTCTATCTGTTTAGCCGTTAATTTAGTAGCCTCCAAAACTTTAATACCAAAATTTCCAAATTGGAGTTTAAAACAACTTGTGGCTAAAAGTTTTGTTAAATAGACTTTTTTTAGTTTTTTATATTTTGTTCTTTTAGGTTGTAAAAACATTTTATTATTCGTAAATCCAAACTTTTACACTGAAAACTCCATAACTGGTGTTAATATGTGTCAAAGAATAATTTATTTTTGAAGATACTGTCTGCAATGGAACACGCCCTTTTTCAAAAACACGTTTTTTTGATCGTGGTGCTCCATTAAAACGACCCTTGATCTGTATTTTTAATCCTTTAACTTTTAAGTTGTTAAAAGATACACTACCTGTTAATTCAACAAAACGTGTGAGAAATAATAAAAATTTATTTATCTTTCGAGTTCGGTGCAGTAGTTTAAAATACTTAGCTATGTATTTCGATAACAAAGGCGTCATATTTCGAATTGAAAATAATAAAAAAAATATTAATAACCCCGAATTATAAAACGGTTCTTGTTTGAAAGGTAAAAAAGAACGATTCAGAATTTCGAGCTTGTGCAAATCTTTTTTTATTTTTAAAGCTATCTTTTCTAAATTAAAAAAAACGATACGTTTTTCTAAAGAATAACCAAATTTTGATAAAACTTTAAACAAGTGATTGGCTAATGCGGCAGCACCAGAAATATTTTTAACTTTGTTTTTAAAAGTTTTTCGTTGTACGCGAATCGGTAAAAAACTGACGAAAAGAGTACCTGAATTTATTTCTTTTGAGCGTAAAAAGGAACATTCCTTAATCAAACATCCATGACGTTCAAAAATCGAATAGATAGCTTGAGTAATTTCGAAATTGTTTTTCAATAAAATTGAATAATCTGTTTGATTATGACTACCCCACAAAGGAATTGTGTTGTGTTGTTGTTGAAAACTATTTGGATTTGATTTTTGTCCCATTGATTTTTATTTTTTTTTATAAATGTGTCTTAATCTAGTTAAGACAAACTCTCCTAACTTAAAACCAACCATATCTTCCGTAACTTTAAACGAAATATATTTTTTTCCGTTGTAAACCTTTATCGTTTTTCCTATAAAGCAAGGCAGTATTAAAGAGTTACGAGATTGGGTTTTAAATACTTTTTTTGTGGGCTTTTTTAAGAATTCTTCGAATAAATCCGAATTAATAAAAGGACCCTTCCACACAGACCTAGACATTTTTTTTATTTTTTATTATGAAACGATGGGACTTTTTTTTACGCGTAGGACGACCCTTTGCCGGAAATCCCCAGGGAGTAACAGAAGGGCGACCTCCAGAGGTTTTACCTTCCCCACCTCCGTGCGGGTGATCCACTGGATTCATCGCTACACCACGAACTATTGGTCTTCTATTTAACCAACGCGAACGTCCTGCTTTACCTAAAGATGTTAATTTATGTAAATTGTTTGAAACCACACCTAGCGTGGCCTGAGTGTCTAGCAAAAAAAAACGGTGTTCGCCCGAACTTAAACGAACTCTACAATACTTATCATTTTTAGAAATGATTTGTCCAAACGTACCAGCAGCTCGTGCTATTTTACCTTTTTGACCTGTAGAAAACGAAAAATTATGGACAAACAAGCCTAAAGGTAGGTCTCGCAAACGATAGACATTACCAATTTTAAAAACAATTTCTTCTTCGAGACTTGTGAATGTTTGGACGAAATGTCCAACTTCTAGACCTTTAGGTGCTAGTATATAATGATGGTTTTTTTCTGAACAATAAATACGAGCTATGTTAGCTGTTCTGTAAGGATCATATTCGATTGCTTCTACAATACCCGATAAATTTTTCCTTTCAAAATCTAATTGACGGTATTTTTTCTTATGCCCCCCACCTCTAGTATAAACGGTAATTTTACCCTGATTGTTTCGTCCAGCTTTATTTTTAAAAGATATTGTTTTTTCTTTTAAAGGCTTTTTCTTGGACAAATTTGTTCTATCAAGTAAAACTGTATGACGTTGTGAAGGGGTTACAGGCTTTTTTTTAATAAGTAACATTACATTTTACAAGAATCGAACTTGTGACACTCGGCTTAGAAGGCCGACGCTCTATCCAACTGAGCTAAAAATGCATTTAATTTAATTTTATGGTCTATATATTAAATACCGAAATCTCTGATAACAAACCTATTTCATCCGCAATACAAGGTATTTTTGGCGTGGGAAAGAAACGTTCCCTAATTTTATGTCAACAATTTGGTCTTAAACCTCAGACAAAATTTAAGGAAATAAACAAGAATATTCAAAATAAAATTGTAAATTATATTCAAAAAGAATATATAACAGGTAACGATTTGAAAAAAATTCTTATTGAAACAAATGAAGAACATGTAAAAATAAGAAATTATAAAGGAAATCGTATCAAAAACAAACTACCGAGACGTGGTCAACGAACACACACAAATTCAAAAACTGCTAAAAAATATTAAAAAATTATGGGGAAAAACCCAATTATTTACGCAAAAACAAGCTCAAACAATAGTATATTATCCTCACAGAACTTAGATAAAAATTACACTTTGAGTTGTGGTTGTGTGGGATTTAATGGAGCAAAAAGATCTTCTTCTCAGGCGGCTCAAATCTTAAGTGAAACTTACGGTGACTATTTACAAAGCCATAATGTAAACGACATTACTATTGTTTTCAATGGTATTGGAAAAGGTCGACGAGCAATCATTAAAGGATTTATCAAAAAAAACATCCGAATCAAAAAAATAGTAGAGAAAACTAGCAATTCCCACAATGGTTGTCGAACAAAAAAAAAACGACGTATTTAACACATAAATTTTTGAAGGAATGACTGAGAGGTTAAAGGTGGCAGACTGTAAATCTGTTAGATTTTCTTACGTAGGTTCGAATCCTACTTCCTTCATCTACAGGAAAGGCAGGACTTGAACCCACAACCAATGGTTTTGGAAACCATTATTCTACCAATTGAACTACTTTCCCGGAAATTATAAAAAGGTTTGACAAGACTTGAACTTGCAACTTTACCGTTATGAGCGGTATATTCTAACCAATTGAATTACAAACCTCAGCCTTTTTGAACGAAACTATTCAATCCTAATTTTTGAGAATCTTAGTGTAAGTTAATAGCATCACTTAAGTAAATACAAGTTAAAATTGTAAATACGTAAGACTGAATCAAAGCTACACCTAACTCAAGACCCATTAAAAGAATTAAAATTGCTAAAGGTACAACATGAGCAATTAAAAGACCACCACCTGCGAGCATCATAGACCATGCAAAACCGGCAATAACTTTTAATAAAGTATGTCCCGCCATCATATTTGCAAATAATCGCACAGATAAACTAATAGGTCTAAAAATATAAGACACCAACTCAATAGGTACTAACAAAATTGCTAAATAAATACCAGACCCAGGAGGTAAGAATAACGAAAAAAAATTCATACCGTGCTCTCTAATACAAATTAAGTTAATACCAACAAAAGTCATAAAGGCTAACGCAAAAGTAACAATTAAATGACTTGTAATAGTGAAACTATAAGGTACTAAACCAATGATGTTTGAAGTTACCACAAAAGTGAATAGTGTAAAAACATAAGGGAAAAAATTTTTTCCTTGTGGCCCCACGACATCATTTAACATATTAAAAATAAGTTCATAAAACATCTCAAAGACGAATTGAATTCTATTAGGTACAACAGAAAAATTTCCTTCTTCTGATAATAACGAATATAAAACAAAAACAACAGAACCAATACCTAAAGTAAGAATTAGTGTAACGTTTGTTATAGAAAAATCAAAAATTCCTAGATGTATTTGCACAATAGGTAAAATTTGAAATTGCTCTAACGGACTTGATAAAAATTGCATAATTTAATTTTATTAAGAACCCCACCAATAAATTGTAACAAATAAAAATAACCAAACAACATCTACAAAATGCCAATACCAAGCGGCTGCTTCAAAACCAAAATGATGCTCTCTTGTAAAATGATTTAATAGTAATCTCCCTAAACAAACAGTTAAAAAAACGGTTCCAATAAATACATGAAAACCGTGGAAACCTGTTGCCATAAAAAAGCAAGATCCATAAATACCATCAGAAATACTGAATGGTGCTTCTACATACTCAAGAACCTGAAGAGCTGTAAAAACCGCGGCTAATAAAATTGTTATAATTAAACTGATAACAGCACTACGTTTCGCTCCAGCAACAATCGCATGGTGCGCCCATGTAACTGTAGCTCCTGAGCTCAGTAAAATAATTGTGTTTAATAAAGGCACTCCCCAAGGATTTAGAATCTCTAATCCATTCGGTGGCCAAACACCTCCAATAGCAATGGCTGGTTTAATACTAGAATCGAAAAATGCCCAGAAAAATGCGAAGAAAAACATAATCTCTGAAACAATAAACAACAGCATACCCATTCGCAAACCTTTTTGCACAACAAAAGTATGCTGCCCTTCAAAGGTACCCTCACGAATAATATCACGCCACCAACTATACATAACAAATAAAATTGTTAAAAAACCTGAAAGAAATAAAGTCCAACCACCAGAGTAGTTGTGCATATACATTACACCCCCAAAAGTTAACGATAACGCCCCAAAAGAACCTACAAAAGGCCACGGACTTGGGTCAACTAAATGGAAAGGGTGTCTTTGTCTATTTCTTTTTACTAAAATATTTGTACTCATCTTTTTTTTTTAATTTTACGGAAAAATGTGATTTGAACACATGACTTTCTGCTCCCAAAGCAGACACGCTACCAAACTGCGTTATTTTCCGAGTACTTAATCAAATTCCACAATTTTGATATGAAGATCGTTAGGCAAACTCTCTAGAAATTGTCTTAAAGAAATTAATGTAATCTTAAGATAAAAAAGACGCCGATACCTTTCTAATTTGAAATGCTCTTTTGCTTTGCTATTTACATGGGGTGATTTCAATAATGTAAATACTTTTTTTTTTTTTGGTAAATTTACTTTCTTATTAACACAACCTAAAACTTCTAAACAAGTTTCTATCTTTTTAATACTATTCAAATTGTGAGAACTTATCGCAATTTTATATTTTCGTAACATTTATTTTTATTTTTTTGATTATTAATCTCTTTTTTTTTACCCCCTAAGCAGGTAACCAATTAAAACTAATTAAAACTGAAGCTGTAAAAAATAGCCAACATAACGACAAAGGTAAAAAAGTTTTCCACCCAAGACTCATTAATTGGTCATAACGGTAACGAGGTAACGCTGCGCGTATCCAACAAAACAAAACTACGAAAATACAAATTTTAGCCGCAAGCCAAACAGGGCCTGGGATAAAATTTAAGGGAAATATATTAAAAATAGGCAACCAACCACCTAAGAATAAAATAGAAGTTAAGGCACTCATTAACAACATATTTGCGTATTCTCCTAAAAAGAATAATGCAAAACCCATAGCTGAATATTCAACATTATAACCAGAAACTAATTCAGCTTCAGCTTCGGGTAGATCGAAAGGATGTCTATTTGTTTCGGCAAGAGCAGAAACAAAAAACATTAAAAACATTGGAAATAACGGAAATATATACCAAACTCTTGTTTGTGCTAAAACAATCTCACTTAAATTGAATGATCCGGCACAAATAACAACTGTAACCACGATAAAACCAATCGAAACTTCGTAGGAAATCATTTGAGCCGCAGATCTAATGGCGCCCAAAAAAGCGTATTTAGAATTACTAGACCACCCGGATAAAATAATACCATAAACACTTAAAGATGACACAGCAAATAAGTATAAAATACCTACATTAATATTTGATAAAACGATACCTTCTCCGAAAGGTATCACAGCCCAACCCATTAAACTAAGAATAAAAGTGATCATTGGCGCCATTAAAAAAAGGACAGTATTAGCGTTACTTGGTAAAATTGTTTCTTTAGCAAATAATTTTAAACCATCCGCTAAGGGTTGTAATAAACCAAGGTAACCAATCACATTTGGACCTCGGCGACGTTGAATAGAACCCATTAATTTTCGCTCTACTAGCGTAAAATAAGCAACTGAAATTAACAAGGGAACTACAATCGCAAGAATTTTTAAAATGATTAAAAGAGTAACTAACATAATTTTTGATTTAAATTTTTACCAGGAAAGGGACTTGAACCCTTACTCCAAAAGAACTGGAACCTAAACCCAGCGTGTATACCAATTCCACCACCCTGGCAGTAGTAAAATTTCTCTTTATAATAATAATAAAAAAAGAAAGATTATCTTTTTTGAGTCACTTAATTGTAAATTGATTTAAAAAGTGATCTTTAACAACAGAACGCTCCGCAAATGAAGGTTGCGTATTTGTAATGTTTCCTTGATATAACTAGCTTTGTTGGTGATTTTGTTTGTAAAAATCGTCTGAAAATAAATATATAGACTTTTTTACGCGTAAAAAGTTCAAGATTGTTTCTTATTAAGAAGGTAAGAAAACATTAGTTAAAATGATTATAATAAGTGTACAGTGTACACAAAAAAACTTATAGAGTTTTTTTGTGTATACTAATTATTGTATGCTCTTAAAGAGCATACAATAATTAGTATACAGTACTGGTACAAGAAAACTTCAAAGTTTTCTTGTACGTTAAATAGAGTGTATGCCCGACTAGGGCATACACTCTATTTAACCTACTGTTTCTTATCAAGAAAATAAGAAAACATTAGTTAAAATGATTATAATAAGTGTACAGTGTACACAAAAAAAC
>ENA-UOXV01007599-UOXV01007599.1-marine-metagenome-genome-assembly--contig:-NODE-7599-length-10923-cov-4.935591_pt1 | contig 10923 bp, 10 predicted proteins | sample MGYA00238165_ERZ766961 | MGnify/ENA primary metagenome ERZ766961 (study PRJEB28924, sample SAMN03173240) | marine metagenome | biome: Marine; feature: Water; material: Subsurface seawater | place: North... | reverse complement strand
ATGAAGAGCCAGTAAGACTGGTAATTACTTTAAAATCTAATCGAGTGATAGCTGCAGATGTCATGAATCATCTCTTTGCGTCTACTGATCTTCAGAAAAACTACAGAGTTAATATGAATTTGATAGCATTAAGTGGAGGGCCTAAAGTATTTTCTTTAATAGAGCTCTTAAAAGAATGGATTACCTTCAGAAAAGAGACTGTTGTTAGGAGGCTTGAGCATAGACTAGATCAGGTAAATGATAGATTGCATATTTTAGAGGGCCTATTAGCTGTCTATCTGAATATTGATGAGGTCATAAAAATTATTAGAGAATCAGACGAACCTAAAAATGAAATTATTTCAAAATTTGATCTATCTGAAATTCAAGCAAACGCAATTTTAGATATCAAGCTTAGGCAGTTAGCAAAACTTGAGCAAATTAAGCTTGAAGATGAGAGAGGCATTTTAGCAAAAGAGCAAGATGAAATTGAAACAGTTCTGTCTTCAAAAGCTAGACTGAAAACTTTAATTAAAAAAGAGTTAATTGAAATTAAGGACGAGTTTGGCGAGGAAAGAATCTCTCCAATCAAAGAATCATCAAATGCAAAGGTATTTTCTGAGGAGGAAACTTTAATAACTGAAACAATAACTGTTGTCTTATCTAAAGCTGGATGGATTAGAAGTGCTAAAGGCCATGAAATTGACCCTTCTTCGCTTAATTACAGGGGTGATGATGAGCTTCAGGATTTCTCTAGAGGTAAAAGCAATCAAATTTCAGTATTTATGGATTCAAGCGGTAAAGTATTCTCAATACCAAGCCACTCATTGCCATCTGCCAGAGGCATGGGTGAACCAATCTCAGGAAGGGTGACAGCAGAATCTGGAGTAAGCTTTATTTCATCTATTGTTGGAGATCTCGAGGATAGATATATTTTTACAAACTCTGCAGGCTATGGATATATCTCTGAATTTAGCAATACAGTATCTAATAAAAAAACTGGTAAAGCTTTTATGAAAGTTCCTGATGGAGCTCGTTTGATTAAAGCTCAGAAATTAAAATCTAAACATAAATATATTGCGGCAGTATCAAATATTGGAAAGTTACTTATTTTTGAGATTGATGAACTCCCAACCCTACCTAAAGGAAAGGGTAATAAAATTATAAATATTCCCACTGCAAAATTTAAAACCAAAGATGAGTTTATGATTGACGTTCAACTTCTTGCTGAAGATAGTAATCTCGTAGTGCATTATGGGAGCAAATCAAGATCTTTACCATTCAAAGATTGGCAGCATTATATTTCCTCAAGGGCGAAAAGGGGTAATATATTAGCGGGACATCTAAAACGAGTGGAGGCGATATCAGAAGAGGAAAAATCTAAAGAGCTAGAATCTGAGTAAGAGTTTTTTTAAATACTTGCATCGATTTTTCTATAAGCATATCTTCGATTATAAGGCTTGGTGAGAATCTCACCGTATCCATATTTGCTTTTAAAATCATTAACCCATTTTTATGGCATGCAATAATAAGCTCATCAACTTTTATATTGGAATCCTTTGCAAAAGTTACACTTAACCATAGGCCCATAGATTTAACTTCACTAAATATATTTAAATCATTATTTATTTCTTTAAGTAATTCTAAAAACAACTTTTCTTTCTTTTTTACTGCATTAAGAAAAGATTTTTTTGAAATTATATCTACAACCTTTTCTCCAACAGCACAAGCAATAGGGTTTCCTCCAAATGTACTTCCATGCAATCCTGGAGTCATTGCAGATGAAACTTCGTTTGTAGTTAAAATACCACCCAAAGGCAAGCCATTTGCAATACCTTTTGCAAAGCAGACTATATCTGGTTTTATTTTAAACTGTTCATAAGCAAATAAGCTTCCGGTTCTACCTACTCCTGATTGAACCTCATCAATAATTATTAAAGCCCTATGCTTTTTTGCTAACCTAGTTATTTCAGCTATAAATTTAACATTTGCAGATGTAATACCAGACTGCCATTGCACGACCTCAAGAATAATTGCAGAAGTATCATCTGAGATAACTTTTTCTAAATTTTCAATTGAATTATATTCATGACTTTTTATCCCTTTTGGCAGTGGTCCAAAACCATCATTAAGAGCCTTTGAATGAGCTAGAGTTATGCCCATAATAGTTCTTCCATGAAATGAAGTTGTAAAAGATACAATCTCATTTTTATTAGAATTGAATTTTTTTGTAGAGTACTTTCGAGCAGTTTTAATGGCTGCTTCGATAGCTTCAGCTCCAGAATTTGAAAAAAATACCTTTTCTCCAAAAGTAAAATTACATAATTTTTTAGCCAATGTTACAGATGGCTCATTGATGTATAGATTTGATAGATGCCATAGACTTTTTGATTGTTTTGAAACTATATTATTTAGTTCTGCATTGCTATGGCCAAGACTGGTAACTGCTATGCCTGCGGTAAGATCAATAAATTTATTCCCATTTGTGTCCCAAACAAGCGACCCCTTAGCTTTTTTAACAACAAAATCAGCAGGCATATAAAATGGCACTATATAATGATCATACTGATTTATTATTCTCATATATTTATTGTACCGTGGTTATAGTTAAAACAATTAATGAAGACAGCTATTTAATAGATATAAGCCCCAACTCATCTTTAAATGGATTGGCTAGGCTTGTATTCTTATTAAGCATTTCTTTGGTCTGTATTGGAATTGCAACAGTCTTTTTTTTTCTTGGAGCAGTTTTGATACTCCCATTTGCTGGCCTCGAAATCATAATTTTATTAATAGCATTCTATTTAAACTTTAATTGGAGTCGCCAAAGGCAAAAGATTTTTATATCTCAAGATCTAGTTCTAATTCAAAAAGGTAGAAAAAAAATTGAATACAGCTGGCAGGAATTTAGAACTTTTACCTCATTTCTTGTGGACAAGAACTCTGATGAAATAACAAAATTATGCTTTAGGTCAAAAGGAATAGACGTAGAGGTTGCAGAATTTTTAAATCAAGATGATAAAAAGATTTTGCAAGAAGAAATTAGTGAAATTATTGACAAACTAAATAACTAAATTTTCCAAGGCCTTAGCTTCTTTTTTGCAAGTTCAAGTTTTAAATTCTTAATATCAGGCACACCATTTTTAAAATAAGTCTTAGCCTCTCCTTTTATTAAAGGCTGAAAATATTCAATCCCTTTTTTTGTTATGCCAAAACCATTTTTTGTTATGAAATTTTTCGGTAATTTTTTCTCTAAATTAGCAATTTTTGATAGTGGTGCAGGTTCAACAATCCATTTATATGATTTTGTTGGCAACCGTTTAATTACAGGCATCATTCCATTCATGCCCTCAACTGCATATCTTACAGCATATTTTCCAACAGCTTGAGCATGATCTAGATCGGTTTGTGATGCTATATGTCTTGCACTTCTTTGAAGATAATCTGCAACAGCCCAATGATTTTTCATTTTAAGATTTTTAGAAATTAGGTTAGAGATAAATGGTGCTACTCCGCCAAGTTGTGCATGCCCAAAAGCATCTTTAGTATCTGACTCTGCAAGAAAACTCCCTTTATAATTTTTAACGCCCTCAGATACGACAACAACACAATACCCTTCATTTTTAACATTATTCCTAACTTCATCTAAAAACCTTTTCTGATTAAACGTTATTTCTGGAAGAAGGATAATATGTGGGGCATTCTGATGTTCATTTTTTGCAAGAACACTTGAAGCTGCCATCCATCCTGCATGCCTACCCATAACCTCGAGTATAAAAACTTTTGTAGATGATTCTGACATTGACTGAACATCTAAAGACCCTTCTAATGTTGAGGTGGCAATATATTTTGCAGCCGAACCAAATCCAGGACATGAATCTGTTATAACTAAATCATTATCAACAGTTTTAGGAATAGCTATGCATGTAAGCTCATATCCCATTTTTTTGCTTATTTTTGAAACCTTTAGAGCAGTATCTGCTGAGTCATTTCCGCCGTTATAAAAAAAATAACCAATGTTATGAGCTTTAAAGACTTCTATTAATCTCTTGTATTGCTCAATATCAGTTTCTATGTCTTTTAACTTAAATCTACAAGATCCAAATACACCTCCAGGTCTATAAGTGAGAGATTTAATTCCAGCAGGCGTCTCCTTTGATGTATCAATAAGCTCTTCTCGCAAGGCTCCCAGAATACCGTTTTTACCAGCAAATACTTTACCAATTTTGTTTTTATGATTTTTAGCTTCAAGTAGAAGGGCTCCGGCTGTTGCATTTATAACCGCTGTAACTCCTCCAGATTGAGCATAAAACGCATTCTTTTTCATAAAACTGACCCTTGCATTTAAAATTTAAAACATCCAAAGTATTATAACCATTATGAGAATACATATTCTAGGCATATGCGGAACCTTCATGGGAGGCATTGCGCATATTTTAAAAGATTCAGGTCATGAAATTTCAGGCTCCGATCTCCAATTTTACCCACCAATGTCCGATCAGCTTAACGAGTCTGGAATTGAGCTTATTTCTGGGTATGAAATAGAGTCATTGCCAAATGCAGACTTATACATAATTGGAAATGCTCTTTCTAGAGGAAACCAATCTGTAGAACACATACTTGAAAATAAACTTCCTTTTAAATCTGGCCCAGAAATCCTTGGAGAAATGCTATCTAAAAAAAATGTCATTGCAGTTTCAGGTACTCATGGTAAGACAACAACCTCATACATGCTATGCCATATTTTTTTATCACAAGGGAGAGACATTGGTTATTTAGTTGGAGGCATTTCTAGCTCAACTGATAAATCTGCACATCTTGGAAAAGATCCTATTTTTGTTGTTGAAGCTGACGAGTATGACTCAGCATTCTTTGACAAAAGATCAAAATTTATTCACTACAAGCCATCTACTCTTGTTATCAATAATATTGAATTTGATCATGCAGATATTTTTAGAGATCTTGAAGATATAAAAAAACAATTCCATCACTTAATTAAAACGATCCCTAGCTCAGGAAATATAATTTTCTATAATGATAATAAGAATATTATCGATGTTCTAAGCCGTGGTGTTTGGTCTAATGAAGTCCCAATAAATAACTCCGATATAAGTTTAGACTCAATAAGCAAAAATCTCATAATATCAGGACAAAAGTATTATCTTGGCGACCTTCCTTTAATTGGCGAGCACAATCTTCAAAATTATTCATCTGCAATTCTTTGCGCATATAAAAATGGTGTCCCTATAGATGATGCCATTGAGAGTCTTAAAGGTTTTAAAGGTGTCAAAAGGAGGCTTGAATCAAAAGGCGAATATAATAATATTAAAATATTTGATGATTTTGCGCATCACCCAACTGCTATTAAATATACATCAGATGCTATTCATAAGAATTTTAAAAATAAAAAAGTACTAGCTATTGTTGAGCTTGGTTCCAACACTATGTCCGGAGGTTATCATGGCAATGATATTTTTGAGGCTTCAAAAGCCTTAACTAAAACTATTTGGATTGATCACAAAGAAAGCATGCCAAGCAAAGATCATAAAGATGAAATATTCAATTCTCTAGATGAGTCTCTTAAGTTCATAAAATCATGTATTTACGAATATGATATTATTTTAATAATGACAAATAAAGATAGTTCTAAAATCTACAATCCATTAATTGCATACCTTGAAAAAAACTAACGTACCAATATTTCCCCTAAAATCTGTTGCCCTTCCAGGAAGTATTCAGTCACTGCAAATTTTTGAACCTAGATATGTCAACATGATAAAAGAGTCTTTAAAATCAGAAAGCGGTTTCGTAATTGCTTTTTTTGATAAGGGAGATATTAAGAATAATATATTGATTTCAAAAAAAGGATCTTATGTAAAAATAATAGACTTCAATAACCTTCCGAATGGACTGCTTGGAATAACAGTAAAATCTGAATATAAAGTAGCTATTAATAATATATGTCAGCTAGAAGATGGATTAAATATTGGAGATGTTGAAGCAATGGTTGATCCTGAAGTAGACGATCAGGCCATCCTCGCAGAATATCCAGAGTTTATAAATATTCTTACTCAAATAATGAAACATCCAAAAGTTATTGAGATGCCCATTGAGGTAGATTTTGATTCAGCTGACTCAATTGCGTATCACCTTGGAGGACTAATACCTTTAACATCCGAAGAAAAGCAAAGCTTGTTAGAGGCATTTGATGCATCTCAACGCTTTGCTATTTTATCTAAATGCATTGAAAGGATGAATGATCAATAATTTTTTTAGTTAAGTTTAATTTTTTCGACATTAGATTTTATTCTTATCCAATTTACACCTTTTCTAACAGTGTTAATTTTTATAATTTTTTTCTCTAAATCAAATTTCTTCGGATAATCGCTCATCATCAAACCAATGAGGATCATGAGAATTCCTTGACCAGGCAAAACTAAAGCCAACAACCCAATGGCGATAAAGATGTAACCAATAATATTTTTAAAGATTTTATAAAAAACCCACAATAAAATAGAGCTATCTCTTAATGCAGAAACTCTTTTTTTATTAATAAAGTAATCTGATGGAATGGCTATAATGAACAGCCTTAATCCAACTATGCTAAATATAAAAATAAGCACTGAGATGATGCCAAGGTAGAAAAGTATATAACTATTGTTTTCTAGCCAAACATATAAAAAATTTAAACCATAAATTTCCAAATTTACTTATCTTTTTATTTTAATTTAATTTAGTATATCTTAAGATTACATAAATTATATATAACTAGCTTTGTCAAAAAATAAAATCATAAATGTTTGTCTGAAATCCTTAGAAAATAGCAAGGCACTTGATGTATTGTCCCTTGATATTAAGGGCATATCATCTTTTGCTGATAAAATTATAATAGCTACTGCAAATTCAAACAGACATGCAAAATCTATCTCTAATAAGCTAATTGAAGAAGTTAAAGAAAATAATTTTGAAATATTAGGAAGTGAGGGCACGGCAGACTCTGGTTGGATACTTGTTGACTGCGGGTCTGTTGTAATAAATCTTATGAGATCTGAAACCAGAGAGTTTTATGATTTAGAGGGGCTATGGGGGGAGAATACCTTGCTTTCAAATAACACTTGAATGCTTTTTAATATAATAAGCGTATCAAATAAATTATCTAAATGGGAATCAGATGGAATAGATGCTTACAAGAAGCAACTTCCAAAGCATGTCTCTCTTAAATTTGAAAATATTAAAGGGCAGCAGCATCCCAAAAGATCTATCTCTGAAATTAAATCTTTAGAATCAAAATTAATATCTTCAAGACTTAAAGAAGATTCATTCAACATTGCTTTTGACATTAAAGGCAAGGAGCTCGATAGCATTCAGTTTAGTCACCTCATTAAAGAGTGCTTTGAAAAGAATAAGATAACTAATTTTTTAATTGGAGGATCATTTGGCCTGTCAAAAGAAATTATTAATTCATCAGATGTGGCTATTTCAATTTCAAAGATGACCTTCCCGCACAGACTATTTAAAATCTTATTAGTTGAACAGATTTATAGATCTTTCTCAATTATAAATAATTCCCCTTATCACAAATGATCGATATAGAAGACCGATTTATCGAAAAAAGAATTTTTAAAAATAGACTAATCCTTATCTATCTCTTCTTTGGATTTTTATTTTCAGCCTTTATTTATCGAACATATACCCTTCAAGTTTATAGTTATTCAAGCTATGAATCAGCATCCATAAAAAACAAAACAAGGTCAATCCTGGTTCAGCCAAAAAGAGGCATAGTCTATGATAGAAATGGAAATATTTTAATTAATAATGTTCCTAGCTACGACTTAATTATTCAACCCTCAAAAATAGATAATATTAGTAAATATCTTGAAAGATTAAATAATGTTATTTTGATCGATCAGGATGAGCGAGACTATGTATTAGAACAATTCGATAACAAATCTACATACAATAGAGAGCTTGCTGTAAAAAGAGCTCTATCAGAAGAAGAAATAGCTAGATTTGAAGTAAGGAACTATCTTTTCCCCGAAGCTTTAATAGATAAAAGATATAGAAGAGAGAGCGAATACCCATATTTATTTTCACATGTGCTGGGTTTTGTTGGAGCTGCAGAAAATGAAACAATGTCTGAGATTTTAACCACGCAAGATAAATTCCCAGGAGAAACATTATTCAAATATGCAAATGGATACTTAATAGGAAAAACAGGAATTGAGAATACTTATGATAATTCTTTGAGAGGTTCTTTTGGCGAAAAGATCTTTGAAGTAGATGCAAGAGGGAAGCTCCTCAAGCAAATAGATTTTATTGAGCCTACAGATGGTTTAGATATGTTTACATCCTTAGACTTAGAAGCTCAAAAAGTTGCCTTTGAGGCAATGGATGGAAGAAAAGGAGCAGTTGTGGTTGTAGAAATAGAAACTGGTTCAATTATTACATATTTAAGCTCTCCTTCATTCTCCATTAATCAAATTTCAAATGGCATATCTTCAGTAAATTTTGAAAAACTTATCGAAGATAAAGCTAAGCCTTTCTTTGACAGAGCTTCTCAGGGACGTTATTCACCAGCATCAACAATTAAACCTGCAATTGGTCTTTATGGATTACAGAGTGGAATTATCAATTGGGACTATACAATTGATGACCCTGGTTTTTTTGTATTACCTGAAGATCAAAGAATCTACCGGGGATGGAAAAAGGGAGGGCACGGAAATATCAATCTTGAGAATGCATTAATAGAAAGCTCCAATACTTTCTTTTTCTCTTTAGCATATCAATCTGAAATAAAGGATCTTATTGATCATTTATCAAACTTTGGTTTTGGAAGAAATATTTGTGTGGACTGCTTCAACCCCGGAAAGGGTTTATTGCCAAGCCCTGAATGGAAAATGAACAACTTAAATTTTGGATGGTTTAAGGGCGATTCAGTGAATTTAGGAGTTGGTCAGGGTTACTTAAGTGCAACACCAGTGCAACTAGCTTTTTACAGCGGACTATTGAGTAAGAAGGGCTCATTAAAAAAACTATCCTTAATTAATGATAATGTTGGAAAAGAAACTATAGTTTTACCTATGACAAATATTACAAGTAAAGACTGGGATAAAATTCATGAAAGCATGATAGGAGTTATTGAAAATCCTAAAGGGACAGCAAAAAGATTAAAAAACCTTAAGTCATATAATATAGCTGCAAAATCAGGAACTGTTGAATTAGTAAGTCTTGACAGCAAAGAAGACTATGAACTTGTTAGACAAGATATTTTAAAGAGAGATCATGCCATTATGATTGCATTTGCACCAATGCCCAATCCTAAATATGCCATCAGTGTTGTTATTGAAAATGCTGAAAGTGGAGGTTCTGTTGCTGGTCCCGTTGCAGTTAAAGTTCTTAATTCACTTATTAAAGAATGAAACAAGCTTCATTTAAAAGATTTACAATTTTTTTCGATCAATACTTATTTATTGCAATCACTTTGCTCTCAGTAATGGGGTTGTTCTTTTTATATAGCGCATCACAAGGCAATATTAATGTTGTTATGAAGCAGTCAATCTTTGTAGGATTTGGTATATTTTTAATGTTTATATTAAGTCAACCAGATCCAGATATTTATAAGATATTATCTAGAGTCTTTTTGATAACCTCTTTAATCTTAGTTTTAATAACGATTCTTGTTGCTAAAGAAATTAATGGGGCAAAGCGCTGGCTAGATTTAGGTGTGTTCACTCTTCAGCCATCAGAGCTAGTTAAGATAGCGCTTCCAATATATCTTGCTGCATATTTATTTGAAAAACCTATACCCATAGATCTAAAAAATACTTTTAAAAGCTTATTAATTATTGCTGTTTGTTTTCTTTTAATTGCTCGCCAACCAGATCTTGGTACTAGCTTAGTTGTATCAATGGCAGGTGTCTATATTCTATTCTTTGCTGGCCTTAGCTGGAAATTTATCGGATCCTCCATCATAGTATTTCTTATATCTCTGCCATTTCTATGGAATAATTTTCTTCAACCATTTCAACAACAAAGAATATTAACTTCACTAGATCCAAGCGCTGATCCTTTTGGCAGTGGATGGAATATAACCCAATCTAAGATAGCCATAGGTTCTGGTGGAATTTCTGGAAAGGGTTTTGAGGCTGGCTCTCAATCTCACTTAGACTTTTTACCTGAAACAGAAACAGACTTTATTTTTGCTGTAATAGCAGAAGAATTTGGTTTCATTGGAGTTTGCATTCTCTTATCCATATATATGTTTATTTTTTTAAGATGCATGTATTTAGCTTTCAATGCTAGAGATAGATTCTGCAGATTAACAATTGGCGGATTAAGCTTGATATTTGCCTCAACTTTATTTATTAATTTAGCTATGGTAACTGGATTGATACCTGTTGTTGGAATGCCACTTCCATTTATAAGTAAAGGTGGATCATCTTTATTATCATTTTACATTGCTTTTGGGATTATAATTTCAATGGCCTCTCATAAAAAACTAATGCAACGATGAAAAAAATTATACTAATTCTTATATCCATATCTTCATATCATGTTGAATCAAGCTACTTAAACAATGATGATTCAATCGCTATTATCGATAAACTGGTTAATACACACGGATTTGAAAAAACCTACGTTGAAAAAGTCTTATCAAATGCCCAAAAACAACAAAAAATAATTGACTCCATATCTAAACCTGCAGAATTTACATGGACTTGGGATAGATACAAAAAATTATTTATTGAAGAAAAGAGAATAAAAAATGGTAAAAAATTTATTGCTGATAACCTAAAAACTTTAGAACGAGCTGAAAAAACTTATGGCGTTCCAAAAGAGATTATTACAGCAATACTTGGAGTTGAAACCAGATATGGAAAGATTATGGGGAGCTATCGAGTCATTGATAGTTTGGCAACATTGAGTTTTGACTATCCAAGGCGT
>ENA-UOXV01007597-UOXV01007597.1-marine-metagenome-genome-assembly--contig:-NODE-7597-length-10924-cov-13.022173_pt1 | contig 10924 bp, 10 predicted proteins | sample MGYA00238165_ERZ766961 | MGnify/ENA primary metagenome ERZ766961 (study PRJEB28924, sample SAMN03173240) | marine metagenome | biome: Marine; feature: Water; material: Subsurface seawater | place: North... | reverse complement strand
AGTTTGATTTAAAACATTCATCAAATTTTTTAAAACTTTGATAAATTCTTGCAAACTCTCCAAAATGAAAAATAGAGTGAATTCTTTTTTTTTCTCTTTTTAAATATTTTGAAATATCAATGGTGTCACCATTTAAGTACTTAACTCTATCATTTTTTATATGATTTTTTTTATTACCTGAAGAATAATTATCTAAACTAATAATCTTTTTATTTGTTTTTTTTAAAAGCGATTTAATTAAATTAGATCCAACAAAGCCCGCACCACCAGTTACAATTATGAAATTTTTCATTTTTGAATATGCCTGGCAATGTCCTACTCTTCCGTGTCTTAAGACAAAGTACCATTGGCGCTGAAAGGCTTGACTTCCGAGTTCGGTATGGGATCGGGTATAACACTCTCGCAATAATCACCAGGCAAGGTCTTTTACTTAAAAAAATTTAAATAGTAAAGGTTAAAAAAATTTAATTTAGTATTATTTTTTAAGTGATAATTGATTTTCTGCTCCAAATTAAGAATGGTAAATTTAAAATCATTGCAATATTTATCCAATTACTAAACACATTACCCGTTGGGATAAAAGGCCAAAGATAAATCACAACACCTGATAATATACAAATTTCAAAGTCAGTAAAATAATATTTACTTTTAAATTTTAATAATAAATGCTTGAATATATATTTAGAGAAATACACAAAAACAAATATCAAAAATAAAAACCCAATTATTCCAATTTCGCTTAATATTTGAACGTAAGAATTATGTGGATGTGGGGCGCATGACATTTTGCTTACTTCATACCTTTTATCGCTGCAAAATCTTCTAAAATTTTTAACACCAACTCCAAAAACTTTATTATCTAAATACATTTTATAAGCTGTCAAATAATGATGGGTATGTTCTTTTGAAAAAATATATAAACCATCCGTGTTATTATCCTGTTTATATAATATATTTATTTGATTTAATGTTTTATCAATAACTCTCTCTTTGGCGGTCGGATTAAAATAACTAATTATTGTAATTAACAAAATACTTAAAAATAAAGTTAAAAGTCTCAGTTTAGTTAAATTTTTAGATAACAAAATTACAAAAATTGCTGAAAGGTTAATGTAGAAAAAAGCAGTTCTATCTCCACTTACAAAAATTAAAGTTTCAGATAGAATAAAAACTAAAATTAATATGAAAAATAATTTGTTTTTTTCTTTAAAAATAATTGCTGATAAACCAAAAAAGATTGGCCACAATCGACTTAAGTAACTACCTAAAATTTTTTCTTCACCAAAAAAACTAGAAGTACGAGAATGATTTTTCCAACCAAAGATATTTTCTCCTAAAAAATATTGATAAAAACCATCAATAATAAGTGAAATAAAACAAAAAAAAATACAATAAAAAAAATATTTAATAAACTTGCTATCTTTATTTAGTAGCGCAGCTATAGCAATTACAAAAACACCATATCTAAAAAAAAAAAGGGAAATTTTTAAACTATCTAAATTAAAATTATTTATTAAAGTATTAATTATTAAATAAATCCAAAACGCAGAAAAAAAATAAAAATATATATTTTTAAAGTAAAAAAAAGTTTTCTTTTTTATACAATAACTTAAAAATAATACGCTAATTAAAGATACTGATAAATCACTTAAAAAAGGTCCTGTAATTAAAAAAAGAGGAATTAAACAGAATAAAAAAACTGGAAAATTATAGAATGCAAATTTCTCTATAGTTGAATTAAATCTCATCAAAAATACTTTATATCTAAAATTAAATTTATCTAATATAAAATTTAATTATAATTAATACTTAATTAGATACATATTTTATTAAAAAAGTTTAAAATTAATGTGTAATTTATTTATTTTTTAAATTAATTTCTATTTGCTGATATAATAATCTTATGGAATATAAAATACTTATTTACATTTTATTTAGTTTTATTGTTTTATTTTCATTTGCAAAAATATCATATAAATTAAATTTGATTGATTTCCCAAATGAAAGAAAAAATCATTCCAAACCTACTGCATTTACTGGAGGAATTTCAATAAGTGTAGTTTTATTGTTCACACTTCAGGCAATAGATGTTTTTGATAACAGTTTAGGCTTAATTTTATCGTTTGGTTTTTTAATTTCGATAGTTGGATTAATTGATGATAAATTTCATTTAAATATTGGTGGTAAATTAAGCTTGCAGATTTTTCCTATCATTTACTTAATTATTTTTGAAAACTTTAGATTGAGTCACCTTGGTGATTACGATTATTTTAAATTACAACTTGGAAGTTTTGAAGTACCCTTTACTCTTTTTTCTGTGTTGTTATTAATAAATGCGTTCAATTATTTTGATGGTATAGATGGAACATTAAGTTTCACATCAATATCGGTAATATCTATTTTAATATTTTTAGTTCAAGATCAAAGCTTCATTCTATTTTTGATAATTATACTAATTTCATTGTTAATTTTTTTATGCTTTAATTTTTCTCTTTTTAAATTACCAAAATTATTTTTGGGTGATAATGGTAGTTTACTCTTAGGGTTTATAATTTCTTTTGTTTTAATCTACTTGACTAATCAAAAATTTATACACCCTATTTTGCTTGCTTGGTCAATATCAATTTTTGTTTATGAATTTTTATCTATTAATCTCATTAGATTAAAAAATAATCAAAACCCTTTTACACCAGGACAAGATCACCTGCACAATCTTTTGTTTAAAAAAACTAAGTCTATTTTTTTTACAAATTTATTTATATCTTTAATAAATATAATTTTTTTTATAGTGGGTTACTTTAGTTTTTTAATGATTAGTCCTCTTTGTTCATTTATTTTATTTATATCTTTTTTTATAATTTTTTTAATTTTAAGATACAACTATTCAAAAACAATGAGTGGATAACTAAGATTATTAATTTTTTTAATTAAACTACTTATAAAAAGTTATAATCTTCTTTTTATTAAATTTTTATAAATATCAAGATGTTGCTGGATTATTTTTTCAATTAAAAATTCTCTTTCAGCAAATTTCCTTCCAGCTTTACCCATTGCTATCCTTTCCTCTGGATGTTCAATTAACCATTGAAACGCATCAGCTAATTTTTCAGCGTTTTTTACTGGAACAATTAGACCAGTTTTATTTGGTATAATAGCATGACGACACCCCGGAACATTTGTTGTTACCACTGCTCGACTTGCTGCAGCAGCCTCTATAAGTGATTTTGGTAAACCTTCTCTGTAGGATGGTAAGCATATAATATGTGACTTATTATATAATTTAGGAATATCTTTGTAATTCCCTAGAACTTCAACATATCCCTCATTCTTAATAATATTTAGATCTTCAAGTTTTAACCCTGTGGGGTTACTGCCATCTAAATCTCCAGCTAAAAAAAATCGAGCTTTAATACCTCTTTCTTTTATTAGCTTAGCTGCATTAACAAATTCATAGACACCCTTGTCTCGTAATAAACGAGCCGCAAAACATACTGTAGGTATTCCACCAGTTTCATTTAAATTTTTAAATTTTTCTAATTTTACTCCAGAACCTTTTAATAATTTCACTTTAAGCACATTTAGAACGCCCCAATCTGCTAAAACTTTCAAATCGTTTTGATTTTGAACAATAATTTTTTGGTTTGAATGATTAAAAGCAAACTTATAGATAGGGTATAAAAATAAACGTAAAAATTTATACTTTAGATTATCCTTTATAAATAATGTTCCAAGTCCAGAAACTGCAGAAACTAAACATGGCACAGCAATCAAGCGAGAAATAATTCCCCCATAAAGATAGGGCTTAATAGTAACTAAATGAGCAATATCAGGTTTTTCTTTTCTAAAAAAATTCCAGATATTAAAAAGTGCTAGTGCATTACTTAATGGGTTAAGACTACCACGATACATAGGAATGTGTTTTAATTTAAAACCTTTGTATTCTAATAACTCTTTATCAATACCACCAAGTTCGCCATATCCTATAACTACATCAAACCCTTTAGCTTTTGCAGCTTCGGCAATAGGTAAACGATGGGAACAAAAAAAATTTAAATCATTTATAAGAATTAAAAGTTTAATAATTTACTCCTTTAGTTTTTTTATTGATAAGTTTTAAATAAATATACAATAATATATGTTAACAAATTTAAACTATTCTAAAATAGATAAAATTTAATAATAACTTTAAAATCTAAGATAACGAATTAATTTTCAAAATATGTTTACTTTTTTTTCTTATATCCGACAACAGTCCAAAAAGGTACTGAGTTTTTAAATTGAATTTTTTCTAAATCTGACTCTTTCATCATTTTATATATATCTTTTTTAGAATAACGTTGTTCAGAAGGTGTTCCAAATCTATCCCTGGAGTCTGTACGCATTACATAAAAACTTGATTTTTGATAAAAACGAAGAGGGAAGTTTTTTAACTCAAAACCAATATTATCAAAAATTAGTGAAATTTTTGCTAATGGAAAATAAATAAACAATGCAATAATATCACATACCAAAAAGTTTAAAAACTTAGGTAATTTTGAAATTACCAATCTTAATAAATTTGATAACTTCCATAAATATTTAAACCATAGAGGGCGGTCATCAAGTGCATAGTAAACATAAAGCAATATTGGCGCTCCAGGTTTTAATAATTTTACACATGATTTAATTGCTTCTTTAGCATTAGGAACGTAATGTAATACACCCAACATATACCCAAAATCTTGGGTATTATTTTTCAGACCACTGCTGTCCAATGACTTCTGGTGATATTGAATATTTTTAAATTGTTTAAGTTTTTTTTTTGCAACATGTATTGCACTTGAAGGATCCACGCAATGAAGTTTACCAACTTTAGGAGCAATAAATTTAGCCCATCTTCCAGTTCCACACCCCATATCAAAACCTTCTGAAGATTTTGACAATTTTTTCAATGGAAATACAGAAAAATAATTTTTAAATATTTTTTTAGCCTCATTATTTTTCATACCTGATTGATCATAACGAACCCACTGGTCACTAAAACTTTTTACCGTATCATTATCTAAGTTTTTCATAAAAAAAATAATCTATATTATTAATAGCTATAAACGTAAATCTATTTTATCAGATTTAAATAAATTTTTTAAATCGTAAATCACACTTGTTTTTTTACATAAATTTTTTATAGCATCTTCTCCTAAAGCTTTAAATTCATCATGAGCTACAGTAATTAATAGTCCATCGTAGGTATTTTCAGTTAAATTATCGATTGGGCTAATGTTATATATCTTTTTTATATCTTCTTTGTTTGCCCATGGATCATAAAGGTCCAAAGTACAATCTAACTTTTTAAGACTGTCGAATAGATTTTTTACACCTGAGTTTCTAATATCTGCACAATTTTCTTTGAAGGTTAATCCCATGATTAAAATTCTAGAATTTTTAATTCGAATAATCTTTTTTTTCATTGCAAAAACTAATTGTGACGCAACATAATCTCCCATTTTATCATTCAATTCTCTGCCTGCTAATATAATCCTAGCTTTATAACCAACACTCTCAGCTTTATGGGTAAGATAATAAGGATCTACCCCAATACAGTGACCACCTACCAAACCTGGTTTAAAAGGTAAAAAATTCCATTTACTTTCTGCGGCTTCTAAAACTGCCTGTGTATCAATTTTTAATTTATTAAAGAGTATTGATAGCTCGTTAATTAAAGCAATATTTAAATCTCGCTGCGTGTTTTCAATTACTTTTGCAGCCTCTGCAACTTTTATACTTGGTGCTTTATGAGTCCCCGCAGTAATAATATTTTTATATAAGTCGTCCACTAAATCAGCAACTTCAGGTGTTGAGCCAGATGTAATTTTTTTAATGTTTGAGATAGTATGCTCTTTATCTCCAGGATTTACTCTCTCAGGACTATATCCACAAAAAAAATCATGATTAAATTCTAAATTGGAAAATTTTTCTAAGATAGGTACACATTCTTCTTCGATACATCCAGGGTAAACAGTAGACTCATATATAATTAAATCTCTTTTCTTAAGTATTTTGCCAATACTTTGGCTTGCTTGAAATATGGGTCTTAAATCTGGTTTTTTAAATTCATCTATAGGAGTTGGAACGGTAATTATGAAGCAATTCGCAGATTTTAGGTCATTTATATTATGTGACAACTGCAAATGATGTGACCTTAGCAATTCTTCTTTATTAAATTCTAAATTTTTATCTACCCCAGATTTTAACTCTATAATTCTACTTTTGTTAATATCAAAACCAATTAGGGTTTTTTTTTTTGAAAATTCTAGTGCAAGTGGCAAACCAACATAACCAAGACCAATAACAGCTATTTTAAGATCTTCAATTTTGTTAATCATTTTTTATAAAAATCCTTATACCACTTAACAAAATTTGATACTCCACTAACAACTGAGGTTGAAGGTTTGTATTTAAATTTTTCTTTTAAATTATCAACATTGGCATAAGTATCAGGAACATCTCCGGGCTGTAATGATAAAAAATTAATTTTTGCTTTTTTACCTAAAGCTTTTTCTAAAGCTTCGATATAATCCATTAGTTGAACAGGTTGACTATTGCCAATATTATAAATATTCCAAGGCCCACTACTAGTTGCTGGATCAGGTTTGTTGCTGTCCCAATTAATATTACTTGATGATGGTTTATCAAGAGCTTTTGTAACACCATCTACAATATCATCGATGTAAGTGAAGTCTCGTGTATGCTTGCCATAGTTAAATACATCAATAGGCTTGTCCTCAAGAATATTTTTTGTAAACTTAAACAATGCCATATCTGGTCTTCCCCAAGGCCCATAAACAGTAAAAAATCTTAGTCCAGTTGTTGGTAATTTATAAAGATAACTATATGTATGTGCCATTAACTCGTTTGATTTTTTTGAAGCTGCATAAACTGACAATGGATGATTAACACTATCATGCTCTGAAAAAGGCATTTTTGTATTAGCTCCATACACACTTGAAGTGCTTGCATAAACCAAATGTTCAATTTTATAATTACGACAATTTTCTAAAATATGAGCAAAACCAACAATATTAGTATTAATATAAGCGAGTGGATTTTCCATGGAATATCTAACGCCTGCTTGTGCTGCAAGATTAACTACTTTTTGAGGTTTGTGAATTTTGAAAATCTCTTCTAATTTATTTTGATCACTTAGATCTACTCTATAATGTTGATAATTTGAAAATTTTTCTAATCTTTTTAGTCTCAACTCTTTTAATTCAGGATCGTAATAGTCATTATGATTATCAACACCTATTATACTATCACCACGTTCTAGAAGTTTTAAACATAATGCAGAACCAATAAAACCGGCTGAACCCGTGACAATAGATTGTTTTCTATTTTTATTCATGAAATCAAGTTAAATATTTTATTTTATAATTACTTTAAATATAATCATTAGTGAAATCAATTTACTGTAATCAACAATTACTTTTCTTAGTCTGTTTAAAAGCTTTAATCCATATCTTATTATAAGATTCTAGCATTTTGTTAATACTAAATTTTTCTTTAATTTTAGCTCTTGATTTATTGCACCTTTTCTTCCATTTAACAGTGCCTATTTCATTAAGTGCCATCTCAATTGATTTAGATAATTTTATTGGATTTTTAGGAGGGACGACCCAACCTGTTTTACCAACAATAAAAGCTGCATCACCAACATCTGTTGTAATACAAGGTGTGCCACAAGCCATAGACTCAGCTACTACATTAGGAAAACCTTCACCATAAGAACTGCTTAAAACATGTATATCTAAACCATTCATTACCTCAGAAATATTATCATTTCTACCCAACAACTTCACAAAATTAGATAGTTTTAATTTTTTTATTTTAGAAACTAAATCAATGTTACTTTTGTTAATATTAGATCCAACAAGGGTGCAAAAAAAATCTATATTTTTCAATCGAATTAGCGAGAGTGCGTAAAGTAAATTTAAATGATCTTTTTGTGGATCGTAACGAGCAACATTACCAATTATTGGTATTTGTTTTTTAATATTGATTTTTTTTTTGAAATTTCTTTTTTGTATCTTGTTAACTTTTAAAATTGATAAATCATATCCATTTGGAATAAATTTTAGTTTTTTTTTATCATAACCTTTTTTTTCATAAATTTTTATTGCTCTTTTAGATACAGTTATAATGAACAGAGGTATTATAAACGATAGCTTTGATAGTATTCTTAAAATCAAAATAGTAGATAATTTTGATTTTCCTATTTCTATATTTGAATAACGGATATTCCAAATAACATTCTTAATCCCAACTAATCGTGCAGCTATACCACCTATAAAGTCAGCATGTACCAACCAAGTTTGCACAATATTAGGTTTTATTGAGCTAATTAATTTTATAAGAAAAAAAAACTTATAAATTGAAAAGAAATTCATGTTCAAACCATAAACTTCGATATCTAATTTTTTTAATAATGAAAAATATTTACCTTTGTCTTTGAGTGATATAACAATATGTTTGTTATTAGTATCATATTTGCAAATTTTAAATAAAGTAAGTTCGGCGCCACCATCTCCTAAGCCAGTAATTATATGTAAAATTTTCATGTAAACTTTTTTTTAATTTTAAAATTTATTTTTATGTTTGTTTGTTAATTTAACTTTATTTGAAAAAATAAATTTAGGAATTAAAGGACCAATTAATATAATCATCATAATAATAAATTTTGATCGATGCCTAAGCCCAGCACCAAAATTACTAACTCCAAATGCAAACATAAATAAATAACAAAATAAAATTATTAAAATTATTCTTAAGAAAGGGTCTTTCCATATTATCTTTAGATTTGATAAGATCAAATAAACTATTAGCATATATAAAATGCCATCAAACATTCCTATTAAATGAGATAATTTTTCAACATTCCATGGAAATGGTGAAAAAAGAAAATACATAACTCTTAAAGGAGCCTTATAAAAAATTTCGGTGTATGAGGAAATATTTAATAACCCACCATAAGAAGCGTCACCAATCATTCTGGCTTTTGATTCAGCCAAAAAGTAAGCCATGTGAAGTTGATCAAAATATCCAAGTTTTGGAATATAAATTTTGTTTAAGAAATAAAATTGTAAAAAGATAATAGCTAAAAACATGATCACAAAAGCATTAAGATTGATACGTAATGATATTATTGATTTACATAATTTAATAATACTAGTCAAAACAATGACAAATAAAAAAATTACACCACCTAATAATAAAGCTCCATGAAAAAAAGTTGCTCCAATAAAACCAAATACTGCTAAAAAAATAGATTTATAGCTATTATCCCTTACCCAATAAAATATTCCGATTAATGCAATTAATAAAAAAAAGCCCTGAAAGACTTCTCTTAATGGCAATACAGAATACAAAATTAAAGAGGGGAATAAAGCCAATACCCAACCTACTTTTGTTGCAGTATGGTTGTCCCATATTTTTTTTGAAATAAACCAAGCTAAAAAAATAGATCCTATTCCAAAAAATAAACTTAATGACTGAGCCATCAAAATACTTCTACCAAATAAAGAATAAAGAACCCCTACGATCCAACTATAGAAAAAACTACTTAATCCAGGAAATAGACTTAAAGCATTGAAAAAACCATCTTTACCATACATATTCCAGGCTAAGTCTTCGAGACCTGCCGCATCTTTAGTGCTATCTGGCAAGGGTATAATATAGTGGCCAATTAAAATAAATATAACTCGCACAATTAAAGCCACATAAATAATTTTTGAAACGTGCGGCCACCTTAATCCAATAAATACTACAATTAGAGATACTAAAGCAATTGAAGTAAAGCCAATTAGGTCAGCCATAATATTCTATAAAATATATTTAAATTTTTTTTTTGGTTGATCTATAGATATCTAGTTTTTACGAATTAATCCTATAAATTTTCCCTCAAATTCAACAACAGCAAATTTTAATAAGTTTTTTTTCACAAACTCTGAAAAATAGAGATTATCTTGAATATCGTCAGAAATAAATAACCCTTTGGAATTTAAAGATTTCCACAAAATAGGATAAGCGTAGTGTCGACCCCACCAAGATTTATCCGAGTCGTAATGGCATAAATCTATTTTTTCATCAATCTTATTTAAAGCTTCCAAAATACCTGGGTTATCTGGCTTTCTTATAAGTGTCCAATTTTTTTTTAAATATTCAGGTACTACAATTCCAACATCATTTTCATTATTCTTTCTCGGGTAAGGCATATCTATACTATAAAGTTTTCCAACACCATTTTGAGATAAAGCTTTAAGAATTGATAAACTGGACCATCCATAAGCCACACCAGTTTCAACTACATTTTGTGCTTTAAGTAATTTTACACAATCATATAGTAAATGAATATGGCCTGGTCCTCCCATTTTTACTGAGGATTTTGCTTCTAGGTTTCGGCCCTCTAAAATTGAGACATCATCTAAACCAACTGGCTCACCTTGAATATTTAGCGTCTTTAAAGCTTCAATATATGGAATAGCATTTGCTTTGGCCCAGTCGTGAGCTCTTTTGGTATTTATAGGTGTATCATGATTGTATAAAAATTTACGTTTAATTAACGAAAAAAAATGTAAATAATATTTAGGACGAAAAATAAACCAAAAAATAAGTAAAATTTTATTTGACATGAATTAATTTATTTTAACAAAGATGTTTTGAATAAATGTTTAAGCTAGAAAATTTTAAATTATTATTAATTGATCTAATATAAATACACACAATAATATCAAATAATTTTGAGCAAATTTTCATATATTTTATTTTAAATTTCTAACGGTATCAATTATGTACAACTATCATAATATTTAGTTTATAAAATAATAGCAATTATTTAATAAAATGATGAAAATAAAAAATAATATCGCAGAAATAATAACTATAGGTGGGG
>ENA-UOXV01007592-UOXV01007592.1-marine-metagenome-genome-assembly--contig:-NODE-7592-length-10927-cov-8.553164_pt1 | contig 10927 bp, 10 predicted proteins | sample MGYA00238165_ERZ766961 | MGnify/ENA primary metagenome ERZ766961 (study PRJEB28924, sample SAMN03173240) | marine metagenome | biome: Marine; feature: Water; material: Subsurface seawater | place: North... | reverse complement strand
CATCTAAAGCACAAAGTCTTGAAGTTGAAAGTTAAACAAGTATATAATTAAAAGAAAGTTTAACTTCAATATATTTAAATATAAAAGCGCATCTATGTCAACAATTCAACAACTTATAAAAAAAAGCCGCAAAAACAAAGTTTTTAGAATAAAAGCACCCGCACTTGAAAAATGCCCGCAAAAAAAAGGTGTGTGTTTAAAAGTTTACACTCGTACACCGAAAAAGCCTAATTCTGCTATTAGAAAAATAGCAAAAGTAAAGTTAACAAACAAGTTTGAAGTAATAGCATATATACCAGGTATGACGCATAATTTACAAGAACATTCTGTTGTTTTGATTAGAGGCGGTAGAGTTAAGGATTTACCCGGTGTACGCTATCATATTGTTCGAGGCAAATACGATTTTCAAGGATTACAAAACAGAAAAAAATCACGTTCTAAATACGGTACAAAAAAACTTTAAATCATGTATATAAATAAAAAAAAGCGATTAATTTTAAATTATTTGAAAATATTATTATGGGAAGGCAAGCAGGAAAAAGCTGAGAATGTATTAAAGCTATCATTTGCACTAATTAAGCAATTACAGTCAAAAAATCCTTTGTTTGTATTATTAGATTGTGTAAAAAAAGCTCAACCATTTTGTGAAGTGAAATCATTAAAAATTAAAGGTAACGTCCATCGTGTGCCTGTTGAAATTAAGCATGAACGACAAAAAAGTTTAGTTTTTCGTTGGTTACTAACAAATGCTTCCACTCGTTCAGAACATACATTTGTTGAATCGTTATCGAAAGAAATTATTGAAACAACAAATTTACAGAGTAAAACAATAAAAACTTGTGATGAAATGCATAAGATTGCTGAAGTAAACAAGATTTTTACACAATTAAAAAACTAAATTATTATGTCACGTTCGCTATGGAAAGGTCCATTTATTGAAAATAATGTGTTAAGGAAAGTAAAAAAGATTGAAAAAATTAAAAATCAAAGCTATAAATTGGTGCGAATCTGGTCTCGTAATTCCGTAATTTTTCCTACTTTTGTTGGACTAAATTTTGAAATTTACAATGGCAAAAAATTTATACCACTTTTAATAAAAAAAAATATGGTAGGATTAAAGTTTGGAGAATTTGTACCTACACGTAAGGCAGTAAAACATAAATAATACCAACTATGGGTCAAAAAGCAATCATCAATTCATTACATGTGTTACAAAATAAAAATTGGAATTCAGTATGTTATGTGGAATATAATCATTATAAAGCAGTTTTTACAAAAGATCTTGCTTGTTATTTGTATCTAAGAGCTCAATCCAAGTTAAATTATAATGTTTTAAAAAGAAAACATATTTATCAAATTGAGATACGAAAATCTTTAATTTATCACACAAAAAAAGGCATAATCTTAAATTTGCATTTAGTCTATCTAAAAAACTTAAAAAAACAATTCATACATCGATTTATAAAATCGTTATTAAGCGATATGAAAAAGATTTTTAAATATAAAAATAATGAATTGTTACTTTCTTATAAAGTAGGTAAAAATACAGCCCTATTTACGGCTCTGAAAATCGCTTCGTTAATTGAGAAACGCATCAAATTTCAAAGTAATACTGTTGATAAATGTATAAAAACGATAAAATCCAAAGGTATACGTGTTGTATGTAAAGGTAGGCTTAATTTTGTTGATAGAGCGAAAAAAGATTTCATTTCATTCGGGCCTGTGCCTTTGCAAACATTAAATGCTAATATTGATTACGGGCTTATTATTGCAAATACGAAAAAAGGTTTACAAAGTGTTAAGGTTTGGATTTTTCACTAAAATTATAATAAATATAACTAAAATCATGATATTACAACCAAGAAAAACAAAATTTAGAAAAGCTTTTAGAGGAAAAATCCACGGATCTGAATTTAGAGTTACAAAGCTTGCTTTTGGAACTTTAGGTATTAAAGCGTTAAAATCAAAACGTTTAAAAGTGGAACAAATTGAATCACTAAGAAAAGCGTTAATAAAAAAACTAAAAGGTAAAGGTAAAATTTGGATTCGTGTATTTCCTCAATTGTCGGTTACAGCAAAACCAGTGGAGACACGAATGGGCAAAGGTAAAGGTTCTGTTGATTACTGGTGTGCACAAGTAAACGCTGGGCGAGTATTATTTGAATTAGCTGGAATTTCAACTGCATTAAACAAAGATATTCTAAAAATAAGTGCAAACAAATTACCTATACCCGTTAAACTAATACATTTACAGAAAATTTAAAGTAAAAAAACTATGCTTAAAAGAACAAAATTTATAATCACGGATAATTCAGGTGTTAGGCTTGCTAGATGTTTAAGAATAGATAAAAGAAAAACCAAGCTTAATTTAATGGGTTCGGTCATTATTGTTAGCGTGAGATCAATTAAGTCTCAAAGTAAAATAAAAATAGGTGATGTTTTTCGAGCGCTTATCATCCGTTCAAAATTAAAGTTACATCGTCTGTCGGGCCAGTCTACGTTATTCTGTGAGAATGCCGCAGTTTTATTAAATCAAAAAAATGAGCTTGTAAGCACAAGAATTTTCGGCCCTGTTAGCAAGGAATTAAGGAAAAAAAAGCTTTTAAAAGTGTTATGTTTAGCTACTGATATAGTATAAAAATTAAAATTATGAATCGCATTTATTTATGGAATAAGCATATCTTAAACAAGGATAATTTATATAAGTTACAAAAAACTAATGCATGTGAAAGTTCTACGTTAGATAAAATAATTTTTAACGTTTCGCAAAATGTTGCTATTAATGATGCAAAGCAAATTTTATCTTGTTTAACTGCTGTAGAACTTATTACAGCACAAAAACCTATAGTATATAGATCAAAAAAATCTATAGCCGCATTTAAGTTACGTAAAAATGCAATCATAGGTTGTAAATTAACGTTAAGAAAATCAAATATGTATGAATTTTTAGATTCACTTGTTTTTTTGGTTTTACCAAAATTACCTAATTTTAAAGGTTTTTCGCAAACGAAAGGTAAAAATAATTTGAATATAGGTCTTACTAATTTAGTAGATTTTCCACAATTAAATCATAATTCAGATCGTTTTCAACAAAAAACAGGAGCTACTGTAACGTTTATAAGAAAAAAGAATCAAAAAAAAAATAAGGTGTTGAATTTAGTGCTAAATGGTTTTCAGTTGCCTCATTATTAATAAGTAAAGATTTATAATATAAACAAAAAAATGAAATATAAACAAATATTAGATAAAAAGAAACGATTACTTTTTTGTACAAAAGAAGTAAAAAGACTTAGTTTGCGTTTAGGTATTAGACTTAAATATAAGTTAAAACTATACAGCATCGCACATTTGTCCGAATTAAAAAGGAATTCATCTTTAACTAGAATTAGAAATCGATGTGTTTTGACAAGTAGGTCAAAAAGTGTATATAAAAAACTAGGGATTTCTAGAATTAAGTTAAGAGAATTAGTATTACATGGAGTGCAATTCGGAATAAAAAAAAGTACATGGTAAAACAATGGTTAGCAAATGAAAAATAGATTGAAATTGTAGTTTATTTAATGTGTTTTAGTAAATTAGACAGGTAGGTTTTAAAATATAAAAGCTTTTTTATCAAATTATGGTAAACTTTTTAAATCGTTGGGTATTTTCAACAAATCATAAAGATATCGGTACTTTGTATCTTATATTTGCTATTTTTGCAGGTGTTATTGGAACAACGTTATCAGTATTAATTAGAATGGAGTTAGCAGGTCCTGGTATTCAGATTTTAGGTGGTAATCATCAATTATATAACGTAATTGTAACAAGCCACGCTTTAATCATGATTTTCATGATGGTTATGCCTGCGTTGATTGGTGGTTATGCTAATTGGTTTGTACCTATTTTAATAGGTGCTCCAGATATGGCAATGCCAAGAATGAATAATATTTCGTTTTGGTTATTACCACCTGCATTTATTTTATTATTAAGTTCTACGTTAGTAGAACAAGGTGCGGGTACTGGCTGGACTTTATATCCGCCACTTAGTAGTATCCAGGGTCACTCAGGTGCGGCTATTGATTTAGGTATTTTTAGTTTACACATCGCAGGTGCTTCTAGTATCTTAGGTGCAATTAACTTTATTACTACTATTTTCAATATGCGTACGCCTGGTATGACGATGCATCGCTTGCCTCTGTTTGTTTGGTCTGTTTTAATTACAGCATTCTTATTATTATTATCCTTACCGGTATTTGCTGGGGCAATCACAATGGGGCGAGGTTAGTGTTTAATGAATGTAATTTTGGAGTTTCTTACGAACTGACTTCATACCCTCTGACTATGCAACTTTTTAGTTGAGTAGAGCTGTTAGAAGAGGGCCCTAAAGTCTATATGCGCAGGTTAACGAATCTCTAGTATACTTCCGTGGCTGCTAAATCGCCAGTCTGCACAAAACACGTGCAGTCCAATCTAAATAACCGATACCGCATTATGTTGTTGGTTAAACAGTAAGATGGGTTGGACACCTCACAAAACAATGAGAACATAAAAGTATGAGAGCGCTAAGTAGACACATGGAATTATTATTATGTAATAGACACCGAAAATAGTGTCTGGGTACATTCATTAGAAACAACCGAAAGGTCAACGGACGCTTTTTCTGCACGTTGAAAAAATTTTATATCGGTTTTTTTTGTACTTCTTCCGCTGTAAAATTTTAGTAAACACAGAATCTGACTATTTTGATCTAAGAAGTTTGCTAGTAGAGGCCGCTAACTATATAGTGAATTTTGGAGTAGCAAGTATCTTGCATATTTATTCATCTGTCCGTAAACGACGGTAAACTAAGTAGGGAACCATTAATAAATATATTAAAATTTTTTAAAAATTAATTATGAAAAAGTTACATATAACAACAGGTCTCGAAACAAACAAGTTGATTAATTTTAAAAGTAATGCTAAATTACTTTTCAATAGATTGAATTCATCCTTTAAACAGTCGAAGCTAGACTCAATAAAAGGATTAATCTGCGAGGAAGGTATAACGATAGTTCTTTACAAACTAAACTTATATCATACCTCAAAAGATTCGAAAATAGTATTATTAGACATTTTGTCGGACCCTCATTTCCTGTATTTTGCCTGGTGTAAAATCATGGACTCTGGGGAGAAGGCGAGCGGGGCGGACGATGTTCCAATCCAAAATGTCGGGGTGCGTACTTTTAAAAACCTCAGCTATGAGCTGTTTAATAATAGGTATAAACCGTCTCCTGCAAAAAGAGTTTACATTATGAAAGCAAATGGGACTAAGAGGCCAATTGGCATCCCTACAACGCGAGACAAGATAGTCCAGCAAGCATTGCGAATAATTTTGGAACCAATCTTCGAACCAACTTTCAGTCCAAATTCTCACGGGTTTAGACCTAACAAAAGCTGCCACACAGCTCTTGCACAGATTAAGAAAGAATGGCGAATGGTCAGTTATTTTATCAATTTGGATTTGGAAAAATTCTTTGATAAATTAGGCCATAAACAGATAATTCTTGCATTGAAAAAACGATGCTCTGACAAACATGTTTTGTCAATTGTATATTCAATGTTAAAAAGCGGATACGTAACTTTAACAAACAGTAGAGATACAAATCTCAACCCAACTGAGGGTACGCCCCAAGGTTCAATCATATCGCCACTATTAAGCAATATTGTGCTTAACGAGTTCGATTGGCACGTTCAAAACGTGATTATACCTAAATATAATCGCCGTGAAAAGTATGCCCGATCTCGCATGTCACCGGTTTATTATGATGCAACGCGTAAATTTAGTGAAAACGATTACGTTTTGCGGAACCGAGTAGTTGAATACCTAGACTTGTCAATGAGACAAGCAAGAGAGGTAATAATTAGCGCTAAGGCAAAGGTTGCTAAGAACACAGGCATCGAATATTCTTTGAAAGACGAAAGCACGGAGCGTCTATGGTATGTTAGGTACGCGGATGACTTTATTTTTGGTTATGTTGGACCAAAGAAAAAAGCTCAAATATTGACATCGGAAATCTGCTACGATTTAGGTAGCTTCGGAGTTGGTGTTAACAGCGATAAGTCGGAAATCGCGCATCATTCAAAAGGCGTAGTGTTTCTATCATATAGAATCTCCGGAAACTATATGGAAACAGCAAAGAATAAAAAAGACGATGGCAATAGCCAACGGTCAGTCAGGTCGGAATTAAGGTTCTCGGCTCCAATCAGTAAACTGATTTTAAGGGCTAAAGAACGCGGGTTTCTTATGTCAAATAAACGAGGCAAAGCTAACAGCAAGTTAGTTGCACGACGCTTCGACAAATGGTTATTTTTGCAGCCACATGAAATAGTGAGCCGTTATCGCAGTATAATGGTTGGTCTCATAAACTATTATCAGGGCTGCGGTCAACGTTCGGATTTATACGAGCTTCTCTGGCTTTATAAAAGATCATGCGCAATTACTTTGGCACATCATCACAAATTTACTAGCTTTAAAAAAGTTATCGTGAAATATGGAAAGGACTTAAAAGTCCAATACCCTAACTCTGCAGGCAAAATACTTACGGTAGATTGTGCCATCCCCACACTTGAGGGCGGCGGCCAATTTACTACGAAAGTTACTGCAAAATCATTTCCCCAGACGATCGAGGCGGCATTATTATTACCAGGGAACCTCATCCCAAAAACTCTCCACAGTTTGCAATCTGCAAGTGAACTTGAGTGTTCTATTCCGAATTGCCCTAACAAGGCAGAAGAATGGCACCACATCAAACACAGAAGAAACGCAAAAATCAATTCAGGTGCAAAACAACGCCAAGTGGCAATGTTTTCAAAACAGATTCCGGTCTGCAAAAAACACCACGATTTGATACACAGTGGTAAATACAATGGCCCTTCATTAAACAAAATCAAAGGCTTTACGGCCGGAGATTGGGATCCAATTGTTAGCAAGTAAAACCCAGGATAATAGGCTAATTTATGTACGATAGACTGACTTTTTAGCAACCTTTCTCTTGGCGTTTTTAATGCTGGTATTCTTTTCACACTTTAAATAATAATATTTTCAATTATAATTCAATTGAATAATTGACGGAAAGCCGTATGCCGGGAAACTCGCTTGTACGGTTTGGAGCACAGCCAAATGAGGAAATCTCGTTTGATCTAAGTGCTATTTGCTCACAGATAGAAATTTTAATACTACATTTTTTGATTCAGCAGCAGGTGGTGATCCTGTTTTATACCAACATTTATTTTGGTTCTTTGGTCATCCTGAAGTGTATATTTTGATTTTACCTGGATTTGGTATTATTTCACACATTGTTTCAACTTTCTCAAGAAAGCCTGTATTTGGTTATATTGGTATGACTTATGCGATGGTTAGTATTGGTGTTTTAGGTTTTATTGTTTGGGCTCATCATATGTATACTGTTGGTATGGATGTTGATACGAGAGCTTATTTCACGGCGACAACTATGGTAATCGCAGTACCAACAGGTATTAAGATATTTTCATGGATTGCAACAATGTGGGGTGGTTCAATTCATTTGAAAACACCTATGATTTATGCTATTGGATTTATTTTCTTATTTACAATTGGTGGTTTAACTGGTGTTGTATTATCAAATGCTGGTTTAGACATAGCATTCCACGATACGTATTACGTTGTAGCTCACTTCCACTATGTTTTATCTATGGGTGCAGTGTTCTCTGTGTTTGCAGGTTTCTATTATTGGATAGGTAAAATGTCAGGTTTTCAATATCCTGAAAATTTAGGTGTTATCCATTTTTGGTGTACGTTTATTGGTGTAAACTTAACGTTTTTCCCACAGCATTTCCTTGGTCTTGCTGGTATGCCTAGAAGAATACCTGATTTTCCAGATGCTTATTCTGGTTGGAACTATGTTTCATCTTTTGGTAGTTACATTTCAGTTTTTGCTATTGTTCTTTTCTTTGTTATAATCTATGAAACTTTAACAAATATGGAGAAATGCCCTGTTAATCCTTGGTCATTTAGTGATTCAGACATGAATTCAAAGCATGAATTAACTTTAGAGTGGCTCGTTGGATCTCCGCCATCGTTCCATACTTTTGAAGAAACTCCGATTATCAAAGATACAATTATTAAGAAAGTAACAGCTTAATAATTGGTTAATAACTTTTCATAATATTAAGTTTGTAATATTTAGTATTATGAAAAGTTATTAATCACACGATTTAGTGATTAATAACTTCCCCAAAACCTTCGGGTTTTGGTGGTTGGTATGTTTGGCATTTTCGAATATACTGTAAAAAAAGATTGAGGGTGGGAAATTTTATTTTCGTCCATGAAAAGTACATGTGCTGTGCTTGTAACCTTTTAAAAATGTAAGGTTTGTTATGATTTATGAATTCCAACCACAAAAAACACTTAAAAGATTAATCTTTGGGGTGACGTCCATATTTGGGTAATGTGTGTTAAGTTTATAATGTAGTACTGAATGCAAAGTTGTGAACATGGGGATTTTCGTGATTTTACCAATGTATTAATAAAACGAATTCATTTTCATAGCAAGCCTTAATTTATGTTTTGTATAGTTGTATACGTGGTTTAAAAATTTGGAGATTTCAAAAATCTCGTAGGTTGTAAAGAAAAGTGAACGCGATTAGCTGATATCTGAAGAGAAAGAAGCCGTTTTTGATGGCGAAACAGCTTTTTTTCAACCAAATTCAAACTTTTGCTTTGAATTTAGGCAAAAACGCAGATTTGCGGGTTTAAATTCCATCAGAAAATGTAAAAAGAAGGAAAGTTTTCTGCAAATTAGATGAGGCAGAAAAAATTGAATGCAAAGGTCCCATTTTTTGACAGAAGAAACTTTGAAGGCAAAAAAGGCGTTTTTTAATCAAATCTAGACTTTTGCCTTTGTTCAGGCGAAAACGTAGGTTTGCAGGTTTAAATTCCATCAGAAAATGTAAAAAGAAAGAAAGTTTTCGTAATACTTAGTATTATGAAAAGTTATTAATCACATGATTTTGTGATTAATAACTTCCCCAACCTTTGGGTTTTGGTGGTTGGTATATTTGGTATTTTCGAATATACTGTAAAAAAAGATTAAGGGTGGGAAATTTTATTTTTGTCCATGAAGAGCACAATGTGCTTGTAACCTTTTAAAAATATAAGGTTTTGTTATGATTTATGAATTCCGACCACAAAAAACACTTAAAAGATTAATCTTTGGGGTGACGTCCATATTTGGGTAATGTGTGTTAAGTTTATAATGTAGTACTGAATGCAAAGTTGTGAACATGGGGATTTTCGTGATTTTACCAATGTATTAATAAAACGAATTCATTTTCATAGCAAGCCTTAATTTATGTTTTGTATAGTTGTATACGTGGTTTAAAAATTTGGAGATTTCAAAAATCTCGTAGGTTGGTTTACCTCCACCTCCTGTCTAAAGTATAATAGTACGGGTAACGAAAAAAGAGGTTGCACGGAAAGCCTTAATTTTAAGACTATCGTAAATTTTTGTTAAATCCGTAGTGTCCGAATTTAACAGTGTTACAATAAATATTTAGGACTTGTAACAAAATGTCACAACGTGTAACGACGTGTTACAATAAATATTTAGGGCCTGTAACAAAATGTCACAACCTATAACAACATGCTGTAACAAAATGTCACAACCTATAACAACATGTTGTGACATTTTAGGCGTAAAACTGTTACACAAATTGCCTTCAAAATGTCACAACCTGTTACTACATGTTGCAGTAAATACTTAAGGCTTGTGACATGTTGCCGGGAGGGCACTGGATCTTTGGCGTGGGTTGTCTTACCCGGGAGGTCATAGGCCGCTTGTGGGTTGCGCTTCGGGAGTCGTGGGTTCCACGATTGGGCGCGTTTCCAGCTAGCTGGAATTGGCTTGCCTCGCGCGCGCAGATCTTATTCTTACTCTTCTGCTTATTACTCAGGGAAATCTTTAGGGCTCTGTCCATATGGGTAATAGTGTGTTAAGGTTTATAATGTAGTGCTGAATACACTAGTTGTGAACAAGGGGATTACTTCTCTGTGTAAGCAATGGTTGGGAGTTGGCTTTGCAACTTCCAACCATGCTACCTTGGTTTCGAAGTAATAGTTATCTCTGAGTACTTGTTATCTCTGAGTACTTGTTATCTCTAAGCATTAGGTTTACACTATCCTAAGTAAGCAATAGTTGGGAGTTGGCTTTGCAACTCCCAACTATGCTATGTCTCTGAAAAGAAGATAAAAAAGAATAATGCTTTGAACAAGCAATAGCTAGTAGTTGGCTTTGCAACTGCTAGCTATGCTACCTTGGTTTCGAAGCATTAGGTTTACACTATCCTAAGTAAGCAATAGTTGGGAGTTGGCTTTGCAACTCCCAACTATGCTATGTCTCTGAAAAGAAGATAAAAAAGAATAATGCTTTGAACAAGCAATAGCTAGTAGTTGGCTTTGCAACTGCTAGCTATGCTACCTTGACGTTGGTTTATCTCTGCCGTAAACGCGCGCGTGATTTTTATCGCGCTTGACGTGCGAGATAGTAAGCAGGTGGCCTATTTGTCATCTGCGAAACAAAAAAGTCTTTTTTCGTTTAAAGTTTCATTTCTCTCTTTACTTAAATGGCAAAGGTTGGTTTGCAGATTTAGATTTCATCAAAAGTATGAGAGATAATAATAATTTTTGTTTAGTCAAGCGTTGCAAAGAAAAGTAGACGCGCTCAGCTGATATCTGAAGAGAAAAAAGCCATATGGATGGCAAGACAGCTTTTTTTCAACCAAATCTAGACTTTCGCCTTAATTAAGGCGAAAGTCTAGATTTGTAGGTTTAAATTCCATCAGAAAATGTAAAAAGAAGGAAGTTTTCGGCAAATCAGATGAGGCAGAAAAAATTGAATGCAAGGGTCCCATTTTTTGACAGAAGAAACTT
>ENA-UOXV01007591-UOXV01007591.1-marine-metagenome-genome-assembly--contig:-NODE-7591-length-10928-cov-6.319231_pt1 | contig 10928 bp, 9 predicted proteins | sample MGYA00238165_ERZ766961 | MGnify/ENA primary metagenome ERZ766961 (study PRJEB28924, sample SAMN03173240) | marine metagenome | biome: Marine; feature: Water; material: Subsurface seawater | place: North... | reverse complement strand
CGCCAATGAGACAAACACTGCGTGCGTACTCCCATCAAGGCCAGGGCCGCGAGCTGATCAAACAGGCCGGATACATATAAGCGACTTCCGACATCCAGCAAAATCTCTCTTGCGAATAGCAGCCGGTCCATACGTAGGGGTCAGAAGCAGCCATTCTGACCACCCGCCAGCCTAGTCCGCTTTACCCCCGACAACGGAAGTTCGCCGCTGAATGTCTGAAGTTGGGGCAACATCGGAAGTGATTGTCGCGCTTGTTCACGTTGCTTAATCGCCAGAAGCGGACTCTTCGATGGTGCCGGCTGAAATTGTCCGATCATCGGAATTTTCTAATTCCGAATTGGCTTCCGGGAAGATGAATTGAGCCTCAGTCGATTACCGTGCCAATCCGCTGCCAATCACCGGACCAGTATATAATTTCTGCGATGCCTTTTATATTCGCAATTGGAACCGTTCCCAATTCCGGGTGCCTGCTGTCCTTTGTCCGGTCGCGATTGTCTCCCAAGACGAATACATGACCGTCGGGGACTGTAAATGCTTCTGTGCTGTCCAAGCTCTTTGCATCGGAATATTCGAAAATCATATGAGAACGACCGTCCGGGAGAATCTCCTGATATTGAATACGCCCATCTGCTGTTCGCTCTATCTCTTGCCGTTCAGCCGGGGCCTCGTTGACATGCAAGATTCCATTGACCAACTGAACTGAGTCACCCGGTAAGCCGATCAATCGCCTAACCCACTCTTGTTCAGGGCGTCGCGGGTTTCTCAAGACGATGATTTTGCCGCGGGATGGCGCTTCTGTCGTGAAAACAGCAATTTTGGCGAACCAACGCTCACCAAACTTCAGAGTGGGTTCCATTGATTGGTTGGCGGAATAAAACGATCTCCAAGTTGTTTCCATCCCGTGGACACCCGGCCCATTCAAGCCCGCGAAAACGAGCGCGAGGCCAGCGTAAATGTACCATCGGTTAAACCATCTGATCTGGATACTTTCGATGCGCCGTGCAATTCGCCATGAATCGACGGCGCAAGCAGCCACAAATACTACCGCAATTAGAAGAAACGAAAAATAAAACCCCACCGAAGATGAAAGGGAAACAACCTTGTCGAAAAATATAAGTGCGAGCGCATATACTGCAATCAGCGCACCGGCACGTCTGGGTCGTCCGCAGTAGAGGTGCCCGAGACCTATCGCTAGCAGGGAAAGGAAAGCAGCAAGCCATTTATTTCTTGGTTTCAAAATCACTGCTCTCGGCTGACAAGATAAAGGCGTCTCAATTTCACCTAAAACCTAGCATAGTCATACAGCAACGGTAGCTGCTCAAAACGGAACTTCTGTAAACGCTCTGCAGTCCAACAAAGCGCAAATTCCAGCGCGCCAGAACGTCCGTTAAGGGTCAGGAGCGGAAATTGGCGAAGTGATGGTGAAATTTCCGCTGTTGGGGCGACACCGGACCTCAATTGCTTGCAAGGCCGGGGCGTGGATTCAGGCGTGTGGGCGAAAATGCCCCGATGGATTCATCTTGGTCACCACCCGCCGAACGCGCTAATCTGAGGCATATTTTTCAGGAGATAGCGATATGACCAGCGCACTGATTACCGGTTCCTTCGTCGCCCTCATCACGCCGATGAATGCCGACGGCACCATCGACTTCGAGGGCTTCCGCACGCTGATCCAGTTTCATGAGGAAAACGGCACGTCCGCGATCCTGTTCATGGGCTCCACCGGCGAAGTCTCGATGCTTTCCGCCGAAGAGCGCCACGCCATCGTGCGCGAAACCATGAAGATGCGGTCCGGGAAGATGCATTTCTATTACGGCTGCACCGGCACGACGACGGCGGCGACCATCGATTACGTGCGCCAGGCCGGCGCCGAGGGCGCGGACGGAGCGATCATCGCGGCCCCTGCCTATATCTGCGCATCGAACGCCGACATCGTGCAGTTCTGCCTCGACGTCGCCGATCAATCCACCATTCCGCTCGGCTTCTACAACAACCCGCCGCGGGTCGGCACCGACCTGAAGACCGAGGATTTGCTGCGCATCGCCGAGCATCCGCGCTTTACCGTGCTGAAGGAATCCACCACCCGGGTCGGCCAGGTCGCACAGGTCTGTGCGGCCAAGCCCCACATGTCGCTGATGTGCTGCTGTTCGCCCAATCTCGGCCTTGTCGTGCCGATGATGGCGCTGGGCGGCCACGGCACGGCCAATATGACGGGCAATATCATCCCCGCCGAAATGGCCGTGATTTCCACGCCCTGGGCGACCGGCGACGACGCCTTTGCCTGCCGCGAGGCGTGGCTGACCAACCTGCCGATGCTGCATTTCGCCTATTCGGCAATCAACCCGGTGGCGGTGAAAAGCCTGATGCGCGCCGTCGGCCTGCCTGCCGGGCCGTTGCGCGCGCCGCTGCAGCAGCTTGATCCGGCGGCCCTGCAGACGGGTCTGGATATCTGCCGCGATCTCGGTCTCGATAAGAAATACGGCTACCGGCTGGATACGGCGACGGCGATTGCTGCCGAGTAGGGCGGAATCTTCGCTGACGCGAAACCGCACCGGCGCCGACAAATACTAAAAAACGCGCTTTAAACGGCGCTCAGCACGCAGTTCTCGTACTTGCTTGCCGTTTCGGCATTGCATCTGGCGACATAGGGCGGCCAGCCGCCGATATAGGGTGCGAAGGCCCGCGCTTTGCCTTCGATATTCGATCCGACGTACCAGGAATCGCAGTTTGTGCGCAGTGATGCATCGCCCGCGCGTTTTACCTCGGCCGTCCACTCGGCCTCTGCCTCGGGTGTCGCCTCGATCACTGTCTTGCCGGTCTCGCGCATGTGGTCGAGGCATTCGCCGACCCAGTCGCCGTGCTGTTCGGCGGCGGTTACCATGGTTGCCAGAACCGACGGGCTGCCGGCGCTGACCATGTTGAACATGTTGGGGAATCCGGAAATCATCAGGCCGAGATAGGTTTTCGGTCCTTCGGCCCATTTCTGTTGAATGGTCTGGCCGCCTTTGCCGGTGATCCTGATCCGCGTGACGCTGCCGGTCATGGCATCGAATCCGGTGGCGAAGATGATGGTATCCAGATTGTAGTCGACGCCCTCGGCCCGCAAGCCCGTCGGGGTGAAACGTTCGATGCCCGTGCCCCGCACATCGACCAGCGTGACATTGTCGCGGTTGAACATTTCGTAGAACCCGGTCCCGGAGCAGAGCCGCTTGCAGCCGAATTCCTCGTCCGGGGTCAGCAGGTCGACCAGCTTCGGATCGTCGATGATCTCCTCGATACGGCTGCGCCAGTAATCGATGCAGGCCTGGTTGGCGTCATCGTTGAACAGGATATCGTTAAACGCGCCGAGGAAGGGCAGGCCGCCGATATTCCAGTAGTCGTCGAACCGGGCGCGGCGTTCGTCGGGGGACAGGTCGAAAACCGACTGGTCGTGGCGCTCAAACAGGAAGGCTGTCAGACCGGCATAGGCCTTTGCGCGAAACCCCTTGTAGTCGGACTTGATGTCCCTGACTTCTTCGGGTGTCAGCGGGCGGTTCTGCGACGGCACGACGTAGTTCGGCGTGCGTTGATAGATGTAGACGTGTTCGGCTTCCTCGGCGATCAGCGGCCCGGCCTGGATCGCCGACGATCCAACGCCGATGATACCGACGCGTTTGCCTTTGAAGTCCACGGGTTCTTTCGGCCAGATGCTCGTCTGGTAGGTCTCTCCGGTAAAGTCGGCCTCGCCCTCGAATGTCGGCTTGATCGGGGCGGACAGGCAGCCGACACCCATGATGAAATAGCGGGCGTGCAGGGCCTGGCCGCGGTCGGTTTCCACCATCCATTCGCCGGTGTCTTCGTTGAACGTGGCCGCCTCGACCCGCGTGTCGAACTGGATGTCGCGGGTCAGGTCAAACCGTTCGGCGACGTGTTCGATATAGGCAAGGATTTCAGGCTGGGACGCATAGCGTTCGGTCCATTCCCATTCCTGCTGAAGCTCTTCGGAGAACTGGAAAGAATACTGCATGCTTTCGATGTCGCAGCGCGCACCGGGATAGCGGTTCCAGTACCACGTGCCGCCGACGCCCGATGCCGCATCGACGAGACGCGCCGTAAAGCCTTTCTGGCGGAGTACATGCAGCATGTAGAGACCGGTGAAACCGGCCCCCACGATCACCGCGTCGAACCGGTCGCCCGGCAGGATTTCAGCTTTCTTTTCGTCAGTCATGCTTTGTGTCCAGAATATGCGGTAAAGCGGTCAAACATCCCTATCTATAAGTATAGCGGCGTTGCCGGGGACGGCAAACCGCTCCCGCGCATGGCGCCCGGCGATTTTGTGGGGAAGAACCCCTGTCCTAGTTTAGAATAATTATAAAAAGTGTTGAATTCCCCTGTGGGGTCCGTATATTGGAATTATTCTAAACTGACTTCTGCACCTTGATAGGAGAAACACGATGAATGGCAGCGATAACGGCTCTGCGGGAAAATGCCCGGTAATGCATGGCGGTAACACGACGGGCGACGCGTCGGTGATGTCCTGGTGGCCCAAGGCCCTGAACCTCGACATCCTTCACCAGCACGATTCCAAGACAAACCCGATGGATCCGGGCTTCGATTATCGCGAGGAAGTCAAAAAGCTTGATGTCGCGGCCCTCAAGAAAGACCTGCACGCCCTGATGACCGACAGCCAGGACTGGTGGCCGGCCGACTGGGGTCACTATGGCGGCCTGATGATCCGCATGACGTGGCATGCCGCCGGCTCCTACCGCATCGCCGACGGCCGCGGCGGGGCAGGTACCGGCAACCAGCGCTTTGCGCCCCTGAATTCCTGGCCCGATAACGTCAACCTGGACAAGGCCCGCCGCCTGCTGTGGCCGATCAAGAAGAAATACGGCAATGCGCTGAGCTGGGCCGATCTCATCGCCTATGCCGGCACCATTGCTTATGAATCAATGGGCCTGAAGACCTTCGGGTTCGCCTTTGGCCGTGAGGACATCTGGGCGCCTGAAAAAGACGTCTACTGGGGACCAGAATCCGAATGGCTGGACCGCGACCGCTATGAGAGCGACGAGGCTGCGGAAACGCTCGAAAACCCGCTCGCCGCCGTCCAGATGGGCCTGATCTACGTCAACCCGGAAGGGGTAAACGGGGTGCCCGACCCCCTGAAAACCGCCCATGACGTGCGCGAAACCTTCGCCCGTATGGCGATGGACGACGAAGAAACCGTGGCGCTGACCGCCGGCGGCCACACGGTGGGCAAGACCCACGGCAATGGCGACGCCGCCCTGCTCGGTCCGGAGCCCGAAGCCGCCGGCGTTGACGAACAGGGTCTCGGCTGGAACAACAAGACCACGCGCGGCATCGGCCGCGACACGGTCACCAGCGGGATCGAGGGGGCATGGACGACCCATCCCACGAAGTTCGATAACGGCTATTTCGACCTGCTGTTCAAGTATGAATGGGAACTGAAGAAAAGCCCTGCCGGCGCCTGGCAGTGGATGCCCATCGATATCGCCGAGGAAGATATGCCGGTCGACGTCGAAGACCCGTCGATCCGCTGCATGCCGATCATGACCGATGCCGACATGGCCATGAAGATGGACCCGGCCTACCGCGAAATCTCCGAGCGGTTCAAGGACGACCAGGCGGCGTTCGAAGACGCGTTCGCCCGCGCCTGGTTCAAGCTGACCCATCGCGACATGGGACCGAAGGCGCGCTACATCGGCCCCGACGTGCCGGACGAAGAGCTGATCTGGATGGACCCCGTCCCCGCAGGCAACAGCGATTACGATGTCGATGCGGTGAAGGCGAAGATTGCCGATGCCGGGCTCAGTGTCGGCGACATGGTCGCCACCGCGTGGGACAGCGCGCGCACCTTCCGCGGCTCTGACATGCGGGGCGGCGCCAATGGCGCGCGCATCCGTCTCGCCCCCCAGAAGGACTGGGAAGGCAACGAGCCCGAGCGTCTGGCCAAGGTGCTCACCGTATATGAGGCCATTGCTGCCGACACGGGTGCGAGCGTCGCCGATGTGATCGTGCTGGCCGGTAATGTCGGTGTCGAACAGGCGGCAAAAGCAGCGGGTGTTGACGTGACCGTGCCGTTTTCGCCCGGTCGCGGCGATGCGACCGAGGACGCGACCGACGCCGATTCGTTCGCCCCGCTGGAACCCGTCCATGACGGGTACCGCAACTGGCTGAAGCAGGACTATGCCGTCAGCCCGGAAGAGCTGTTGGTCGACCGCACGCAGCTGATGGGCCTGACCGCCCATGAGATGACGGCCCTGGTCGGCGGCATGCGTGTCATCGGCACCAATCACGGGGATGCGAAGCACGGCGTGTTCACCGACCGGGTCGGCGCGCTGACGACCGACTTTTTCGTCAACCTGACCGACATGGCATACGAATGGGTGCCGACAGGGCGCAACGCCTACGAGCTCCGTGACCGCAAGACCGGTGCTGTCAAATGGCCGGCACGCTCCGTCGATCTCGTCTTCGGCTCCAATTCGGTGCTGCGCGCCTATGCCGAGGTCTATGCGCAGGACGACGCGCAGGAGAAGTTCGTGAACGACTTCGTCGCGGCCTGGACAAAGGTGATGAACGCGGACCGCTTCGATATCGCGTAGTCATCTACGGGTTGCGCTGAAACAGATAACAGGCGGCGTTTCACACCAGTGGAACGCCGCCTGTTTTTGTGAAGAGCGTCTATTCCGCCGCTTCTGCCGCGCCCGATTTCCCGGCCCAGATTCCCAGCACTTCATCGCTTTGCGGAATATAGCCGAAGATCTGTTCGACCGTTTTGATCGATGCTTCATGCAGATAGGCATTGGCGCTGCCGACGCAGTCCGGCGGCATGACGATGTAATAGCCGTGGAAGAACGCCTCGCGCAGCGTGCTCTCGACGCAGACATTGGTGGCGACGCCGGTCATCACCAGCGATTTTATGCCGCGGCGGCGCAGGATGTCGTCCATCTGGGTGTTGTGGAATGCCGAATAACAGCGCTTCTCGACCACCTGTTCGCCGTCGACCGGCCCGATCTCGTAGAAATCCGCTCCCCAGGAACCGGACGCGCAGCACACCGCCCCTTTGCCCTTGGCCAGCATCTTGGTCAGCATCGGTGCCGGCAGCAGGTCGTGGTCGTAGATCGCCTTGATCCAGACCACCATCACGCCGATCTCGCGCGCGGCTTCGACCATCTTGCCGATACGGGCGGCGAGCGGTTTGTTGGCACTCATATCCACGCCCTGGGCATTGTGGATATAGCCGTTCTCGGCGCAGAAATCGTTCTGCATGTCGACGACGACAAGTGCCGTATGCGCCGGGTCGAGAATTTCATCCAGCCCGTTCAGCTGGCCTTCGTGGTCGTCGGTCAGTGCGTCAGACATTCGCGGTCTCCTTTTCCATATCCCAGTAAATGCAGCCCATGCCGCAGCGCAGCGCCACCGACGGCTCGTAACAGAGTGTTTTCGCGGGGCGTGTGCCGACGGCGCCCATGGCGGCGATCCAGGCGATCAGCTCCGACGTGCCGCCATCGCCCGCGGACACCATCTTTTCCATGGTGCATTCGCGCAGCACCTTTTCGGGGTCGCCCTCTTCGAGCAGGCCCAGGAACCAGCGGTCGAATTTCTCGTCGACGTCGAAATATTTCGGCCCGCCCGGATCGTGGCTCAATCCGCCCGTGCCCATGAAGGCGACGCGCATGCCGTCGGGCAGGTCTTTCTCGATGATCTCCTTCACCGCGAGGCCGAAGGCATAGCAATGCTGCGGCGACGGGACCGGCGGCACGACGCAGTTCATGTGGATCGGCACCAGCGGGATATCGTAATCGGGCGTCAGGTATTTCAGCGGCACCGACCAGTTATCGTCGAATAGCAGGTCAGACTTGGACGTGGTGTCGAACCCGCGCGCGCCGAGGCCGTCGAACAGCTTGCGCGCAATCGATGATGCGCCCTTCACCGTATAAGGTTCGACATTGACCCAGTCCTGGAACCATTCCGCCGGGCCGGACCAGCTCTCCGCTGTGCCGACGCAGAAATCGTGCAGGTCGTGCAGCGGCATGTTGAGCACGTGATCGTTGGCGATGCCGATGATCACGTCGGGTTTGGATGCGCGCAGCAGCTCGCCAAGTTTGTTGAAGCCCTCGGTCAGGCTTTTCTGTTCGTGTTCGGGCGCCTGGTCGAGCCAGCCGGTCAGACCGGGCGCGTGGCTGAGCCCCGTTGCAAAGACAAGATCGGCCATTAGCGGGTTTTCCCTTTTCCTTCGACGACGCTTTTGCCGTAGGCCTGCGCCGAGGGTGAATTGTTGTGGTTATAGGCGCCGCCGTGAAAAAGGCGCGAAACCTGCGGCAGGAAATAGGGATGCACGCCCAGTTCGCCGAGCCGCTTGATGTCGATATCCCGGAACGCCTGGCGCTCTTCTTCCGACAGGCCGTATTCCTCCATCAGGGTTTCGTAGTTATCGGAAAAATTCGTGTATTTCGCCGGATCGCGGCGTGCATCGAAAATCATCCGGTTCGACGGTAACTCGCGCTTTACATCAGCGACGGGCATTTTGGACCTCCCTCGTTCTACGCGTTACGGTAACGCGGTAATCTTGTGCAAGCATAGCAACGAACGTGACCGGGATGAAAGCGTTCTATGAGACCGTAATGGCACCTGCGACCGGCTGGGCCGACGTCGTCAAAACCGGCCAACGGCTGCGTGTGACCGACCTTGAGGGTTTGCAGGTTGTCGATATGGCCGTGTTCAATGCACATAACGTGCGCGAAAAGCTGTCGACCTCCTATTCCCGTTCGCGCGCCGGTATCGCCGGGGAAGACGGCTTTCATCCGCGCGACCGTCTTTTCGAGGGCGATCTGCTGATGTCGACCATCAACAATGAAATGATGCGCATCACGGCGGATACCGCGGACGTGAAAGGCATGCATGATGTTCATGGCCGGATGTGCAACCGCAAGCTCTACGAAGCGATGGGTGAGAACGACAAGGATGGCTGCCACGAAATTATTTCCGGCGTCGTCGCCCCCTGGGACCTGCGCCCCGAAGATATCCCCGACACGATCGATCTGTTCATGAACTATCATCATGACTGCGCGCATGGCTGGTGGGTGCTCGAAGACGGCGTCTCGAAGCCGGGCGATTATATCGAGTTCGAGGCGTTGATGGATTGCGTGGTGGCGCTGTCCAACTGCCCGTTTTATCGCGGCACGCCGATGAAAGTGGAACTCTTCGACGGAGCACAAATATGACGAATGACAGCAAAAAGATGACCGGCGGCGAGGCGATCGTCGATGCATTGGTGCGTAACGGCGTCGATACCGCGTTCGGTATTCCGGGCCTGCAGCTCGATCCGCTTTTCGCGGCCCTGCACGATGCGCAGAACCGGATCCGCGTCATCCATACGCGCCACGAACAGGGGGCGGGCTACATGGCGCTCGGCTATGCGCAGGCGACGGGCAGGGTCGGCACCGCCATCGTGGTGCCGGGGCCGGGCATGCTCAATGCATCTGCTGCCGTCTCCACCGGGTATGCGCTGAATTCAAAGATGATGTGCGTCGTCGGCCAGATTCCGTCGGCCCTGATCGGCAAGGGCACCGGCCAGCTCCACGAACTGCCCGACCAGCTCGGCATCGCAAAAGGCCTGACGAAATTTGCCGCCCGGATGGACGCGCCCGGCGATGCGCCCGCCACCATCGCCGAGGCGTTCCGCCGGCTTCATACCGGGCGTGCGCGCCCCGTGCATGTCGAGATGGCGATGGACATCATGAAGGCGCAAGCCGAGGTGACGCCGATTGACCCGCCCGAAACTTACCACCGCGCCGCGCCCGATCCCGACCAGGTGGCCGCCGCGGCGAAGCTGCTGGGCGAGGCGAAAAACCCGTTGATCTTTGCCGGTGGCGGCGCCGTCGATGCGGGGTCGGAGCTTCAGGCGCTGGCCGAATTGCTCCAGGCGCCGGTCGTGACGAGCCGCAGCGCGTTGGGGGTGATCGATTCCCGTCATGCGCTGGCGCTGACCTCGCCGCATGGTCACGAACGCTGGAAGGATGCCGATGTCGTGCTCGGTGTCGGCACCCGGCTGGCGCCGATGATGCCGGCCTGGGGTATTGATGACGGACTGAAATTCATCCGCCTCGATATCGACACGGATTAAATAAACCGCATCCGGGCGCCCGATGTCGCCATCCAGGCGGATGCCGCCCTTGGCCTGGCCGCCCTGTGCGATGCGGTGCCGGGCCACAATCGGAAGCGCGCCGACCGCACGGATGAAATGGCGGCGCTTAAAGCCGTGGTGCAACGCGAATTCGACAAGCTGACCCCGCAAATGCCGATCCTGGCCGCCATCCGCAGCGCGCTCCCAGAAGACGGCATTTTTGTCGAGGAACTGACCCAGCCCGGCTATGTCGCGCGCATGGCGTTCCCGGTCTACCAGCCGCGCACCTATATTCATTCCGGCTATCAGGGCACGCTCGGCTACGCGCTGCCCACCGCGATGGGTGCCAAGGTCGGCATGCCCGACCGTAAGGTGCTCGCGGTGTCCGGCGATGGCGGGTTCATGTTCAACGTGCAGGAACTGGCGGCCGCCGCCCAGCATGGCATTGATGTCGTGCTGGTGGTGTTCAATGACGGCGCGTTCGGCAACGTCAAACGCCTTCAGCAGACCATGTATGACGGCAGGGAACTGGCGGTCGACCTCAAAAACCCGGATTTCATGAAGCTCGCCGAGGCGTTCGGCATCCAGGGCTTCCGGGTCAAATCCCCGGCCGAACTGGAACGCGCCATCGGGGATGCGTTTTCAACACCCGGCCCGGCCCTGATCGACTACCCGCTCGGCGAAGTGCCGGACCCGTGGCACCTGATTTTCCAGGGCAAGGTGCGGGGCTGAGGGGGGGGCGAAGGCGATGAAGGGCCCCGGTAGGCACGAAGGCGGTTCGGTAATTCAGAACGCGGTTGTC
>ENA-UOXV01007589-UOXV01007589.1-marine-metagenome-genome-assembly--contig:-NODE-7589-length-10929-cov-5.527313_pt1 | contig 10929 bp, 10 predicted proteins | sample MGYA00238165_ERZ766961 | MGnify/ENA primary metagenome ERZ766961 (study PRJEB28924, sample SAMN03173240) | marine metagenome | biome: Marine; feature: Water; material: Subsurface seawater | place: North... | reverse complement strand
CCCCCACGTGCACTACCAAGAGACGCTGGACGCCCCCGCGCCGGGCTCGCGCTCCCCCCCCGCCTCGTCCGCGCCGCTCGCCTCGAGGCAGTACTGGCAGCCCCCGGGCGGCCACCCCACCGCGGGCCTTGCAGGCGCCGGCGCGGCTCCGCCGGGCTCTGGCTCTGGGCTGCGGCACTCGCTCGGGCCAACAGACCAAGGGCACGCGTGAGCGCCACGGCCAGGGGAGGGCGGGGCGCGTCGAGTTCTCGCGCGCGGAAAGGCTGTCGCGCGAGCCTGCTGCGCAGCATAGCAGGGCCGCCAAGGCTGCAGGCGATGCGGTTGACCCCTCAGGACGTGCTCTACAAACGCGAGTCCACGCCTACATCCGCCCATGCGCGGGCGCCGGCGTGCTCTAGGACCACGCTGCCTACCACACGCGCCCTCGACTCAGATCTGCTGCATCGTTGCAGTGACTTTCGACATCGTCTCGCCCACATGCTGCTGCGTGTCCACATACTTGCCAACGCACCTGCAGTTGCGCCCGCAGTCCGTGAGCCCCACAAAGCCCCCGCGGATGGTTCCACGGCACAGACTGTCGGATCACACAGGCGCGTACTGCCTTCGTCAATGGCGAATCTCAGCGGCTGAGGCTAGACTGCTAGGGCAGGGGACCTGTCGAGGCAGGTATTCTCGCCCAAGCTCAATTCCGAGTCGTGGAAATGGTCCACGCACTTTTCAAAACACTGCTTGATCATCCTGCGAGACAAAACGGGTCTCAGTTGCCCTGAACTCACGGGGCTGTAGCTCTCAAGGGTCCCCCATACGGCAAGCACTAATCCCTGCCCCGCGCTCCTGGCAAGCTCGCAACTCGTGCACGCGCATTTATGTGACCATGACTCCACGGAACGTCGTGCGCACGTCATCAGCATGCAAGTGACTAGGCGTGGACAAAAAACTGATCCAAGCTCCATCTGTGCTCTTGGCTCATGCGGAGAAGCGATTGCAACGCTGCGCGTGTGAGAAGTAACCCTTGCTTCTCAGAGATAGGCATGCCCATGGTGCGGCTGGATCGCCGCGCGGACAGAGGGACACGTACCTATTGTACATGTCGCTGAATGCGGAGATCTCATTCTTTGCCGCAGCAATCTTTTGGGAGTCAGACATGTCTCGCGCCCACCCTCACCGCAGCCCCAATACCGTGGGTGGGTCAACTTTGTCAGGGGAAGTCAAAAAAATCTGGCCCCCGTTCTACGGGATGGGAAGGGCATGTGCAGGAGGTGTGAGGCTGGACGGCAAACACACAAGAAGCGGTGATTCAATGTGGGCCCTGACTGATGGTTGCCCCGCAAAATCGGCAAATGCCACGCGAAGCTCCTCCTTCAGGGTTTCCCTATTCTTTCTCGTCGCTGCCACGGCACATGCAGAGCTGGCCTCGAGCAGTCACCGAACAGTGGCTCAGCTTGGTTTCGCGCATGGCCTCCGGCCACTCAACCTCTTTCCAGCGCAAATAAGTGGCGTAGGGTTGCCTGCGCGCTCAAATCGGTGCGCTCCGCCGGTCGGTGGAGTCGTCATGGGACGGAGGAGAAAGGGGTTGGGTGAGCAGCGCTCGCGCTGGCAGCGACGAGACGCATCAATGAACCCAGACGAGCCGCAGCCTGAAAATCCTGATGCGGCAGAGGGAGAGGTACGTTCAAACAAGATCGCAGCGCTCGTCCAGCGGCGGCAATCGGGTCTGATCCTAGTCATGGAGGATCCGTACAACGTGAACAACGCCGGAGCCGTGCTCCGCAGCTGCGACGCCTTTGGGGTGACAGAGGCGTGGTTTGTCCAGAACGGTATCAAAGAGGGGACTTCAATGCGGCCCGAAGTGGAACAGAAGGGCGCATTCGAGGAGGACTCAAATGGCCTTGCGCGCATGAGCTCCTCCGCCAGCCGCTGGGTGAAGACGCGCTTCTTCTACTCTACCTCCGATGCTCTCGAACAGCTCAAGCAGGAGGAGTACATGAATGTTGCGACGTGCTTCACTGCAAATAGCAAGTCAATGTACAATTGCGACCTGACCTCGGACAGGATTGCCCTCTGGATCGGAAACGAGTTCGCGGTTCAGCCCTGCCCCCCACGTGATTCCTCCGCTACGCACGCCGCCCACTGAGCCACCCGTGCGACGGTCTTCCAGGGCCTTACGGACGTTGCACTCGCGGGGGCTGATCTTGAAATGTTCATTCCGATGAGGGGAATGATCCAGGAAAGCCCCGCCGGATATGGCAGTGGCGCTGCCTGCCTGCGATCCTGGACCTCGGCGTGCTCGACCGCCTGCGCTGTGCCCGTGCGGGAATGCAGTGATGCCCCCTGACCGCATTGTCGGGCGCCGCGTTGCGTCGCGTGTCTCTCTGACGGCTCTGCATGCCGTGCCGCAGTCGCTGAATCTGTCCGTCGCGAGCGCCATTTGCCTCAACGAGATCACGAGGCAGCGCATGACTCTGGCCGGGGGGAACGAGCGCTGGTCGCTCCCAGCCGAGCAACAGGAGCGGCTCGCCGCAGACCTCCACCAGCGCCGGCGCGGGTGCGCTCTCTACCATTTTCTTTTGCTTTCGACCGCGTCTCGAGTGGTGCGCGCCGGCAGCGCCTGCGGCGCGCGGGCGGGTGAGCGGGGTCGCGCCGGGCAGGTTCAAGGGGAAGATGACAAAGGAGCGGAGGGAGCGGCTGGAAACGACGTGGAGGTCTGACTCAGACTCGAACGTCTCGGGCGGGCTGGGGGGGCAGCAGGGAGAGCTGGCGAGGGCGGTGCCGTCGAGCGACAGCATCAGCACGGGCGACCTTCACCGGGGCGTGCACGCGTAGAGCTGTCGCGAGGCACGCGGCGGCCCGCGGCGCAGGGCGGCCTGACTTGTTGGCTGCCCGGACAGGCACCTCGTGGACAAGACGGACAAGACCCCAGTGGCGCTCACGAACCGCGAGGTCGAGTACAAGTAGGGGCGAGGACTCTGAGAGGACCGTCGCTCCGTGCGGGGACTGAGCAAGTAGACGGCGCACGGACAGGTGGCGGGACTGGGGCGGATGGGGGCGGCCAGGAAGAGTGCAAAATGTCACATTGAAAGCGTGCAAGCCCCGGCCATACCGGCTCCCCCCCCCCCCCCCCCCCCCCCCCCCTTCCTGTAGTGTTAACCCTACCAATTTCCCTACCGTACTCCCTCCCGTCTCCTTCAACCCGCGCGCTCTGTGAACCGCCGGGCCCATGCTGTGCAACGCTCTCGCCTCATCTGTACAAGCACGTGCGCGCTGCGCCGCGCACACCCGTCCTCCCCGCGCCCGCCTATCGAAGGTCGCCCGTGGTCATGTCGATGACGGCGGTACCCCGCTTGGGGTATTCCTCTGCAAGCTCCTCGCCCTCCTTGGCCACCTTGCCGGGCGGGGCCTCGGTCTCGTCGTCGTCCAGGTCCGCGTTCAGGTCGAGCCCTTTGCTCGTCTGCTTCTGCTCGGTCCCCGACTTCTGCTTGTCGAGGATCTGCGCCTGGCGCCTCGCTGCCGTGTTGGCGTTCTTGGCCTCGCGCTCCCTGGAAACACGATAAATTATTATCATTAAATAGGAAACCGACACCCGCACATCGCGTCATCGCGCGCGCGAGCGCGCGGACGCTGGGCAGAGCGCGGCCTCGCAGGGGAGGGGCACGCACTGCTGTTTCTCGATGGCCAACTTGCGGCGGATCTTTGTGTCTGAGAAGACGTCGAAGGGGCAGTCGCGCAGCTCGAAGCCCTTGATGCCGATGTAGACGTTGAGGTTCCCTCGCGACTGCGTCATGTACGTGACCGTGTACGTGCCGTCGTTGTTGTCGAGGATCGTGGTCTCGGGCATCTCCGAGCCAATGATGGACACCTCCCACGGGTCGCCGCCCGCGTCGAGCTCGTTCCCGTACTTGTCGTACGAGTAGATCTTGAAGGTGGAGGTCTTGAAGGTCCCCACGACCAGAAGGCCCATGCCCTCCGCCTTGGAGGTGGCCACGTCCACCTCCGCGGGCGACACCTCGCAGAGGAACGGCGAGCCCGAGATGTCCTCCTTACCGAGGGTAATGTAGAGCCAGTACGCGCCCTTGACCATGGTCGTGAACTGGCACGTGTACTTGCCGTTTTCGTTGTCCTTGACGCGCGCCTCGACCGACGCAGGGCCGTCGATCGAGATCCGGTAGCGGTCGCCGCCGCGCGTGCGGTCGTTGCCGAACATGTCACGCGACTGGATCACAAATGTGCACGTCTCGCCCGCCTTGCCCTTCTTGATCCCGTCGCCGAACGCGATGCAGTTGACCGGGTACACCTCGCCCGAGCCGACGGTGACGGTGTAGGGCGCGGTGCCCAGCGACAGCCCCTGGCACACGACATCGACGTCGTACACGCCCGTCTTGTTGCCCGTCCAGAAGAAATCGTACTGCCCGTCGCCTAGGTACCGCCGCTTGATGGTCACCTTCTCCGGGCCCGATATGTAGACCTGCACCTCGTCCTCCTCCGGACGGTTGTTCTCGAACCGGTCCTTGGCCTGCACGTGCAAGTCCATCTCGACGCCCGCGATGCCCGCCGAGATCCCCGCGCCGTGGATGTAGCACGAGACCGCGTCGAGCGCGCCCACGTGCGACGTGACCGTCCACGGCGAGCCCGCGATCTCGATCGAGTCGAGCGAGACGTGGAGCTGGTACTCCCCGGACCAGATCGCCGTGTACGTGCACGTGTAGTGCCCGTCCTGGTGGTCCAGGATGTCGACGGCCACGTCCTTGAGCCCTTTAAGCTCCGCAAAGAACACGTCCCCGCCCACCTTCCGCCGCCCGCCGCACGTCAGCGACGCGCACAGCCGCGCACAGACGCAGGCACGTGGCGGCGCCCGCGCGCGGCGGCGGGGGCGCGGCGCACCGTGCAGCGGTTGCCGTAGCAGTCGTAGGCGAAGAGCTGGAAGCCGGTCTCGCTCCCGGAGAGGCAGAAGCGCAGCCCGTCGCCCTCGCTGTGCCGCCCCTCCGCGCGGCACGTCGCGGGGTCCGTGTCTGGCGTGCCCGCGCCCGCTCAGCGCGCGCGGCGAGGGCACGGGCGGGGCGGCGGGCGCGGGACCCGTGTGGTCGATGAAGATGAGGAAGGGCGACTCGTGGATGTGCTCTCCGTCGATGCGGATGGCGAGGAAGTACTCGCACGAGACGGTCCCGCAGTAGGTCACCGTGTACGTCCCGTCCTCCTCTGCAGCGGCGGAGAGGGAGTCAGTCGCGCGGTCGCACGCCCTCAGCAGTCGAGTGAGGGTGCCAAGCCAAAAGAACACGGAGCTTCGTGAGGAGCTTCGTGGGGCCATACCGTCCTTGATCACGCACTCCAGGTTGATCCGTCCATCGACCTGCACGCGTGCCGCGCCCCACCCGCGCATCGGCGCCGTGCCCGCCGGTCTCGCGCGGCGCACGCCGGCCCGGGGGCGGGGGCGGGGGCGGGGGCCCGCGGACCGAGATAAGCTGCGCCTCGACGTTGGCACCGCCGTTGGTGACGACGTTGCCGTAGTGGTCGTTGGCCTCCACCAGCACCGAGTTGGGCACGCCCGCGAAGCCGCCGCCCAGCCCCGAGCCCTCGGCTGTCGACTTGGCTGCGGCGGCGTCGCCCGTGCGCACAACCACCTTCCACGGCGACCCCGCAATCGCGTCGTCCTTGAGCGCGACTGCCACCTCGTACTCCCCACGGACCATGCCCTTCCACGTACACTCGTAGGAGCCGTCGCCGTTGTCGACCACCTTTGCGCGCACGCGGATGTCCTCCGACAGCTCGACGATCTTGACCTGCCGCGAGAGGCGGGAGATGCCCGCGGGGTCAGCATGGGGCGCACCTCATAGCGGTTGGGGCAGCCTCATCATCATCCTGGACAGTAGGGAGAGGCAGAGAGCAAAGACGGCAAGCAAAGCAGCAGTTCAGCTGCGCGCGATGGGCGGGAGCAGGGCCCGAGCCTGGAAGTCGTCGCCAGGCTTGCGAACCCGGTTCCCGAACTTGTCCACCGCCTGGATGAGGAACTTCACCTCGCGACCAGCTTGCGAGTTCTTGAGCCCGTTGCCGAACTCTGTGTCGATCCCACGGGCAGTGCAAGACACCGCGTCCGTGGGCGCAGGGTCGACTGTGAGCAGAAACGGCGAATTCATGATGTCGATGCGCTCGCGCTTCACGTCAATGAAGTACTCTCCCTCGATGGTGCAGGTGAACTCCACAAGGTACGTGCCATCCTTGTTGTCCGTCACGAATGCCTGAACAACATTGGTGGGTCCGCGGCACTTGACGAAAAACTCGTCGCCGCCATCATCGCGCTGGTTGCCGAACTTGTCCTTGGCAAATATGGTGAATGAACACGGTGTGCCAGCGATGGCTACGAGACGGGACATCGGCATCTTGACAAGCGTGCACTCGCAGTTCTGAGCGAGCGTCGGGCCAGGCCGCACGTGGAACCGGTACGGCGAGTCTGCGACGGCGGTCCCGCTGAGATAGACGTTGAACCTGCGGAGGACGATTGCCGACGGATGTCAGCGCCGGGCGGCGGCGCGCGGGCCTGCTCAGCGGGCCAGGCGGGGGACGCACTGGAAGTCGCCCGCCCAGCGGCACATGTACGTGCCCGCGTAGGTCCCGTCGTCCATGTCGATGAGGTGTACGCGCTCGGGCACGGGGCCGGTGAGCTCTGCCACGAAGCTGTCCCCGCCGTGCTGCACGCGGTTGCCATGCTTGTCGACTGCCTCGATGAGGAAGTGCCGGTCGGTGCCCACCACGCAGTCCTCGAGACCCTCTCCGGTCACCGTCGACATGGCAGGGTCGCCCTTACCCTCGCGCACTGTCACGAGGAATGGGCTCCCTGGCAAGTGCGCGCCGTTGAGCGTCACAGCCACCTGTCCCACCGAGTCACCGTCATCGGCGGCGCGAGTACCGCGCGGCGTGCGGGCGGGGCCTCGCACCCGCTGCTGTCCTGCAATTGTTGCGACGTAGGTCGCGGTGTAGCTTCCGTCTTCGTTGTCGCGTAGCCGCACCACCACCTGCGTGCAGCGCGCGGGCATCACGCGCCCTGCCGCCGCGACGGCGGGACGGGCGAGGTCACCACCTCCTCGGCGGAGTAGAAGGCCACCTTGAAGGGATCGCCTCCGCGGTCAGAGCGATTTCCGAACTCGTCCGTAGCCACCCAATCGAAAGACGCCTCGACCCCCACCTCGGCGGACCAGAGCCCGAGACCCGAGATGAAGCAGCTCCGCGCGCACGGCGGCGCGGCGTGATAGTGCACATCGAATGGCGAGCCTGGGATCGAGTTGCTTCCGACAAAGACCCAGAGTTTGTAGGCCCCAATCTTGGTCGCGGCGAACGCGAAGGCATACGCACCTTCTGCGACGTGCGTGCAGTTGCAGGCGATCTCGCGCTCGCCCGTGAGGTACGCGCTGATGCCGCCCTGCTTGATCATCCAGTCCTCGAGCATCTGCCGGTCCAAGTCCGTCCCCGTCTTGGCGTGCCCGTACCCGTAACGAAGGGAAACGCCAAACGTGTATGTCTCTCCTGCGATGCATTGCAGAAGCGAGCCGTCCATGGCTGCTCGGTCCAATTCGCACATGAACATGCCTCCCTGCTCCAGCGGGATGGCCATGCGAGCCTCGCGTCCATTCCGCGTTCGGGCCATCGGTGCCCGGTAGTTGCGCTGCTGCGGATCGTGAGGATATATCGTGTTCTTTGAAAGGTGCTTGATGTTTCCGTCCTCGACATCAGGCCTTGCAACATGCAGCACCAGCGGAGGCACACCGTTTGCGACGGTGTTGTGTCGCTCGACATAGTTGTAGGGCAGTGTGGTGCGGTCCACTGCTCGTCGGTAATTCAGATGCTCGTTCGAGAGGTCTGGGTTCGCCCCTTCAACAGTGTCAAGACTGCGCCCTGTCTTTGTGGAGAGTCGCGGCAGCTTCATGAAGTCCTCCTCCTCCCCACCGTGCAGGAAGGTCCTCGATAGCCGGTCCGTAACGTGGACGACGTTTGATTGCATCACAGTGGGCATCATCCCGTCTTTTTTGTACATTGGATACATGACCTGCCCACCCCGGTTTCCTGAGGGAGACGTAGCCGCTTGCTGCACCCAGTCCGTCTTGATGTGAGGCAGGCCATCCCAACCCTTGTCCGCCTCATCCCAAGACCCGCTCTTGGTGAGCCCGCGCGACTGGACCTTACGTCCACCACCATCCTTTAGACGCACCGAGGCCATGGGGATAGATCAGGCCCTGCCGATTGCTGCCTCAGCTCAACCCCTAGCCATCCCCGGCCCTCCTGGGTTCGAACCAGCTTTACACACGGCAGTTTTAACACCGTCTGTTTGAGGGGTGAGAATCATGATGTGAGCTTGCACTTCAAACGCCAACGAGGCTGGTTGGAGCCTGCCGGGCCTTCACGCCGCCACAACACAGAAGCAGCACGCATTTCGGTAGTTTCGCACACTGAGAAAGTGGCACGGGTGTCTACGGCGTGCTCTGATTGTCTTTGCTTCGAGATGTTCGTGGTCTAGCAGCACCTGGGGTGCAGCCTGGAATCAAAGACCGATTTCTGGATCTGAGCTAGGGTCCTATTGAGCGGCAAGGCAGTCACTTCAATTGCTAAGAAGCCATCGACTTGCTCCAAGAGTCGCGTTGGGGCACTGTAGTGGTTGCTCTCGCGCTCGGAATCAGATTCTGGAAGAGGACAGGAGGCCAACGCCTGTCGCAATCATGGATAAGTACGACATCGGGAACAAGCTTGGGTCAGTCGACGGCACTCCCACGCGTTTGCTTCAGCAAGGACCATGCTTGTACTTGATGCATCATTTCCTTACGGTTAGGTTCTCACTTGAAATCTCTCGGGCTGTGCAGGTCAGGGGGCTTTGCCACGGTCTACCTGGTATCGTCTGAGTTTCCAGCCTGTAGCTGCTAACAAACCTCTATATGCATACAGTTTGCACGATTGCTCTTCCACAGTGCTGATGTAGACCTGCATCGTGTGAAGGGTCGGCGCAAGGCAGACGGGAAAGCTGTCGCGATCAAGAAGATCGAGGTCTCTTCACCCTTAACGCCGAGAGCCCGAACTCGGTTTAGCAGAATGGCCTCTTGAGTAGAACCCACAGTTGGTTCGGTGGGCTGACGGTGCAGTCCGCTGGCAGTGCGACAACTTCGATGATGCAAACCAGGCGCTGACCGAGGGCAAGATGCTTCTGGAGCTTGACCACCAGCACGTGATAAAGTTGCCACCGTTCCCTGTCCCGCATACGCAAGGAATTTTCATCCGGATCGGGGCTTCCTGTTCTAGTTTAGTGCATCTACAGATCTGACGTTACAATTTCCGGCAGGTATTACGACTTTTTCCTCCACCAGGACCGAACAGGCCCAGGAGGGCGGAACAAGATGTTTGTGGTGCTGGTGATGCAATACGCGCCCAATGGGGACCTTTTTTCAAAACTGGAACGGGCTCACAAGGAGCAGCGCCATATTCCTGAGGAGACAATCCGTCGGTGGCTCTACCAGCTTTGCCTAGCCCTGGAGTACATCGGCAAGAAGCGGATCATCCACAGGGACATCAAGTTGGCCAACATCCTGCTTGACGGCGACGTCCTGAAACTTGCCGATTTTGGCATTGCGAAAGTGATGCATGGCAAAATGGCGCAGACCATTGTGGGGGGCACGCCGTGCTACATGGCCCCAGAGCTTTTGTACAAGGAGAAGTACGACATGAAGTCTGACATTTGGTCACTCGGGTGCATGATTTGGGAGCTCTCGTGCCGCTGCTTGCTGAGCCAGACCAAAGGCGTGCTCGGGGCTCAGGTGCTCAAAGATCCAAGCAAGCTTCGCGAGATGTGGCAAAAGATGGAGCAGGCGGGCCGGAGCCAGGAGCTGACCCACGCGGTGAAAAAGATGCTCGCGCCTGAGGCAGTAGACCGCATCTCAGTCAAGGACATCCTAGACTCGTCGCTCTTCCGCCGCCGCGGTGCCGACAAGGACGACGCCGCAGCGGCGGCTGCTGCCCTGCAGACGCTTGCGCTGACGCGTGCGCAAGCGGAGACGGCCGCGGAGCAGCCGCTGCGCCAGCGCGACGGGGGCGGCAGCGTGGACGCTTCGCGCGGGGGCGGCAGCGAACGACCCAGCTATGAGTACGGCCAGGCAGCACGGCAGCCAGGTGGTGTCAGCTTGGCGAATGGCGGGCGGCGGCCTCAGTCGTCGCGCCACGACAGTGGGCCCGCCCGCCCGATCGCCAACGCCTCTAATGACGCCGAGGCACGTTCCCCCACGATCCTGGAGTGCAAGCGCCTCGAGCGCGTGCACGAAGCATCGAATGCATGCAAGAAGCACCACGCGAGCTGAACATGTACACGTCTGAGTGACAGGTGGACGCGCTTTGCTCGGAGGCGGACAAGTACCAGCAATCACGCGACTACGAGCGCGCCGAGCGCTGCTTCCGCAAGGCGCTGGCGATGAATCCTGGGCACACGCGCTCCCTGTGCAACTACGCGTACATGCTGCACGTTGGACGACGCGACTATGCCAAGGCAGAGGAGCTTTACCGGCGCGCTTTGCAGACGGAACCGAACCGCACCGCGACGCTGTGCAACTACGCGTATCTGCTGCACTCGGACAAGCGGCTCAGCGAGGCGAAACAGATCTTTCACCGCGCACGCGACACCAACCCCGACCATCCCTGGGTGCGTAAGAACCAGCATCTGTTCACGTGAGTGGTACGTGCGGTTGCTACAATGAGCTGGCTGCCATTTAGGTGTGCATAGGGGCAAGTGGACCTGGGCGTCATGCGGCTTCAGGCAGGCAGTGAAAGACGGGGCTAGAACGAGTCGAGACAGTTCACACACATATCGTGTAGCTGAGGCCCGGAGACTGTACAGCTGAGCCTCCATCCTGAGTTGAGCGAACGTTGCGCCGCGGCGCTGGCATAGTTGCTCTGGTGTCAGGGGCGACC
>ENA-UOXV01007587-UOXV01007587.1-marine-metagenome-genome-assembly--contig:-NODE-7587-length-10931-cov-5.847278_pt1 | contig 10931 bp, 12 predicted proteins | sample MGYA00238165_ERZ766961 | MGnify/ENA primary metagenome ERZ766961 (study PRJEB28924, sample SAMN03173240) | marine metagenome | biome: Marine; feature: Water; material: Subsurface seawater | place: North... | reverse complement strand
GGGGGGGGGGGGGGGGGGGGGGGGGGGCCCCCCCCCCCCCCCCCCCCCCCCCCCTTTCGTACTAATCGGACACGCCGCGTCCTTGACCCCGTACTAATCGGACACGCCGTGTCCCTCACCCCGTACTAATCGGACACGCCTGGGGGACCTGCATGGCGGCGGGGGCAACCTTGAGCAGCAGCGGCCGGGGGCAGCGCACTCCCGCCGCGTGTAGGCGGTTCAGGTTCCTGAACTCCTTCTCCGCCCACATCTGCACCCTGTCGCGACGAGAGAGGAAGACGCGTTCAGTCAACACGGCCAGAAACCCGAAAGACAAAACCATCAGGGGTCGGTCCGTCGGCGCGGGCGGGGCGGGCGGGCCGGTGCATTTTTCGCGGATTTTTCGAGTAGCCGCGCCGGAAGCGGAAGTCGCCCGAGATATACTTGTCGCGGTCCTTGAAGACGAGGATTGAGGTCTTGAAGACCTTGACGGCTACCTCGCACGTGGCCTCGCCCGCGGCTTCATGGGCTGCGCCGGGCTCCTCCGGCGCCCTGCCGCCGCGCCGCGGGCCGTAGCACGCAGCGTGGACCGCCTCCTCGGAGGGCGCACCGAACGCATGGTACACGTTGGCCTCCTTGCCTGTCGAGATGCAGCCGTGCACCGTGCGGAGGAAGCCGCTCGCCACCATCTTGTCCAGAATCGCCATTGTGCGCGGATCCAGCACCTGCGCACGCGAGAGCATCCCCCGGCGCGCGTAAGCGACAGCGCCGGCGCCCAGTGCCCCCCACCCCCCAGCAGGAAGCGCGCAGGGCAGCTGCGGCGCCGCATCTACGCGCCAGGGCGGTGCAAAGTAGGCCGCACCTGCTGCAAGGTGGCGCGGTCTGAGCGGTCCCGCCGGCGCTCCCCGCGCATCTCCGCGCGACTCTCGACCAGCGTGACCTCATCCGGTGCTGCTAGCCGCCCTAGCCGCGCTGCCCCACCCTCATGCCGCTCCTTTCCGCCTGCAGCACCCTCACGTCCAGCGCCCGGTGTCTGCGGCGCCTTGACTGGCTCTCGGCGCCCAGCTCGGCCCGAAAGCGCCTTAGTCAAGTCCTCGGCAGCCCCTCGCCCGCCCCCGACGTCTGTGCGCTCCTCTGCAGCCACGGCACGTTCCTCCCACGGCTCAAGAGCATCCCACGTGTCCTTGCCCTGCGCTGTCCTGACGATCCGCTGCGTGGAGCCTTCGCCCACGCAGTGCAACCCCCCTGTGGATTCCCGGAATGGTGGATCTTCTGCGACCTGCGTTGCCATACCAGACAGGAACTCTTCAAGACGGACCTTCCGCTCTGCTCCGTCGTTTACATTGACGGGCTCTGCGACAGCGGCCGGACTGCCGCCCCTCGCCTCCTGTGGCGCTGCCCGCGATTCGCCCAGCGCAGGCCACGCTGCTTCTCCGAGCTTCATCGGCCCTTGATCTCCTTCGCGCGGCTCCGGCAGGCTCAAACATGCACCCCCACCCCTCAGGGACCCCAAATGCCCCCCCCTCGCCCTTGCTGGGCCAGTCCTCGCTGTGCTGCGAAGGCGGCTAGCGAGCGGACGCATTATGGAGACACTCATGGCGCCTGGGATAACCGTGGGGGCGCTGGCTTTGCCGTTACAGAGATAGCACAAGATGAGAGCGAGCTGGCTGAGGAGTCGAAGCCGGGGTAAACTCGCTCTCATCTTGTGCTATCTCTTCCGCCAGCTGGGGCCGCTGGCCTCCCCCCCCCCACAGGTCGCTGCTTAGACGCTTTACAATTCCACAACACTGAACTGCACTGAACACTTCCACACACCTTCTTTTCAGAGGGGAAAACACATGGATTAAAATAGGGAGATCCATTTCGGGAGGGCGAGGCACAGTACAGCGGGTGGTCGGTGCGTTGCCGAGGCAGCGCCCGCCACGACCCCAGCCGCCGCAGACTTGCGCGCAATCTGTCCTCGGGGCGTTGTAGCGTGGTTGCACGAGGCTGCACTGCGCGCTTCGTCAGAGCTCTCTGTGAGCCCTGAACGCGACTGAGCTAAGGGTCGTGCCCCCTGAAGCTGATTAGGATGAGCTACCGGATCCCGGACCTCTGGCCGACCCGTAACATGGACGCGGGTGACGTGTTGGACAGCCTCGTCCTCGGCCACGACCAGGAGTGGACGCAACTTGGGCGCCATCTGGAGGCGCAAAGCGATATCGAGGCAAGGTTCAACGGGGCGCACCTTGCCCCGCGCCCGGATGAGCAATCGGCTTCGCGCGCCTTCGACGCTAAGATGCGGCTTGATTCCAAGCCGAAGATTGAAATAATGGCTTCTTCTTTGAAGCCGCAGGGTGCAGCGACGCAGCCACAGCCGAGCACGCCGCAGGAGAGACGACAGCAATCCGACAAGTTTGCTGTGAAGGCCATGGTCGGTTCCAAGAGCTGCACAGATCTGCGCCAAGAGCATTTGGAAACGCTCGGTCTGAGTGAGAGCGAAAGTGAGGCTAGCAGTGACGACGATTCGGACCAGGATGATTTCAGGGAGCACCTTGTTGCTGCGCAGGCAATGCATTCGAAAAGGCTGAGTGTCGCTGCTCAGGCGTCATACTCGCCGACACCAGCAGATGAGGCGATTGGCGAGGCATCAGATGAAGAGGGCGGTGCCAAGACGAGTGATGAAGGTGCTGTCGCAGTCTCTGCCACAGTGGCGGCTGCTGCGGCCCTCGGCGTCCCGTTCTGTTCCCCGCCAGAGGAGCAGGAGCAGCCAAAAACACAAACGCAGGAGCAGACGCGCGAAGAGGCACCGAGGCTGTCGCGCACCCCTTCGCCACCCACAGCACCAACGCGCGAGAGCACGGCGACCGGGAAGCCGAGCCCACCGCGGGGGCAGCGCGCAGGAGCGTTCAACCCGCTCTCGCCACAGTGGCCAGCGTTCGCCTCGGCGCGCGCGGAGCGCCGAGCGGCGGCGCGCACGCTGCACAGCGAGATCGAGGCATTTCTGGAGGCAACCCGCGCGACGGCCGCGAGCCGCGCGCAGCGCCAGCGGATCGTGGACGAGGTTCGGGGCGCCGCCACAGCATGCTGGGAGGGCGCACAGCTCGACGTGTACGGCTCGTTTGCGACAGATCTCTTTCTGCCGCACTCGGATGTTGACCTCGTCATTAGTGGCGTGGGCAGCGACGCCGCGGAGAACCGGCTGCAGCGACTCGCCACACAGCTGCGGAGCATGCGCTGGTGCCGTCACGTGCATGCGATCGAGACTGCGAGCGTTCCGGTCATCAAGCTCTCTGCGGACGTGGCACTGCTGCAGGACGGTGCGCTGGAGGGCGCGGACGTTGCGAAAGGCGCAGAGGCGGCGGCAGAGCAAGATGGGGTCCTGAGCGACGAGACAGGGGCTGGCGGTGAGACCGAGCAGGAGAATCACCTGATCGCGGTGGACGTGACCTTCCATGAGACGGAGGCACAGCGAGAGGGCGTGGCGTATGCGCCGCTCCGCTCGCGGGATTTTGTGTGCGCAGAGATGGCGCGCTTTCCGCTGATTAAGCCGCTGGTACTTGTGCTGAAGCACTTCCTCTTCTCCCACGAGCTCAATGACGCTTACACCGGCGGGCTCTCGTCGCACTCGCTTATCCTCCTCCTCATCTTCTTCTTCCAGTACATTGAGAAGACCGCCGGGGCCGACGACGTCCCGGAGGACTGCCGCCTCGGCGAGTGGCTGCTCCGCACCATGCAGTGGCTGGCCGAGTTCCCGTTTGACCACGTGGGGATCTCGGTTGGCTCGAGCGGCGACCCTGAGCCGAGCGAGGGCGGCGAGCGGGCCGAGGACGAGGCTGGGGAGACCTGCCTGGTCGGGCTCACGCGCCTCGGCGTGTCGATGTGCGAGAAGCGGCAGCTCATCAAGTCGCAGCCGCGCTCCGAGTCGGAGCTGCTCATCTTCGGCCCGTGCAACCCGAACGTGAACATCGCACGGTCGTCGTTCCGCTGGTGGCTCGTCCGCCAGGGCATCCAGCGCGCGTTCCGCGTCCTGTCGGAGCACCGCGAGGTGGCGCCGGCGCAGCGCATTTTTGGGGGAGTGCCGCAGTCCCGCTCGCCGCTCGCCGCGATCTTCGCCAAGGGGGATATTCTCAAGAGCAGCGGCAGCGAGCACCGCGGCAGCGCGCCGCAGCGCGAGCCGCAGCTCGAGGCGCCGCGCGTGAAGGACAGCATCACGGCGCTCGTGGGCAAGCTGCCTGGTCCTGGCGCGCGTGAGGGGTTTGCAGAGACGTGGGCAGCCAAGGCCGCGATGGGGCGGACGTCGGCGCCGGGAGAGGCGCGATCACTGTGAGCGGCGTGGCGAGGGAGTGGGCGGGGGAGATGAGAGGAGTGGTGTGCACGTGTGTTTTATGCTTTTGCTGCGGCTGAGCCCGGCGCGGCCGTGTATCCAGTGAATTGGTTGCAATGTGTCCACCGCCTCACTTGCGCGCGCGCGCGGACTGCGCCAGGTCCTGCAGCCAGCTGGCCGCTACGCGGGCAGAGTGCGCTGTGCCAGGCATACGGACGAGGTAAGTGGCACGGCGGAGCGCCCAGCCAAGCGCGCCGGAGGCCTGCAAGGGCGCTGTAGAGTCACGCGAGCGAACAGGATCGGGTGTGCGGAAAGGCCGGACCTCCACCCGCACACTTCTCTGGGAGCGGGTCCCCGAGGCCTCTCCCAGCCGCGCGATCGGGGAGAGTCGAGATTCCGCGGGGGGGCTCGAGGGGCAAGGGGCGTGCCTGGATGCCGAAGAGGCGGGAGGCGAGCGCGGAAGAGCCCGGGCCGAAGGTCATGGCCTCGCCGAGATCCTGGTAGCGGAACGGCACCGGGACGCCGCCCGTGATCCCAGCGTGCACGTTCCACGCCACGCACTCCGCCTGCTGGATCGCCACCTGCGCCGTCCCCGCCATGCGCGCCCCGAGCGCGTCGTAACACTCAGCCACGTCGCCGAGCGCGTACGTGTCGCTGCGACCCTGCACGAGAAGCCGCGGCCCGACCGGCACGCGCCCGTCGGGGGCAGTCGGGAAGCCGCCCAGGGTGGGGAGCTTCGACGCGCCGGAGCCCGCGGTCCAGACCACCACGTCGGCCGGCAGACGCTCCTCCGCCGCTTCGTCGCCGACAGCGGCCATCGTCACGCTTTTAGGATCCACGGCGAGCACCGAGGTCAGTGTGCGCACCTTGACGCCCGCGCGCTGGAGCTCCTGCTGGGCTGTGATGCGGTTGAACCGCTGGGCGGACGGAAGGATGCGCTCCCCGCGGTGCAGCAGCGTCACATCCGCCCAGTCCGCGTTGTCACGCGCGACGCTTGTGGCGAGCTCGACGCCCGAGTACCCCCCGCCGACGATGACGATCTTCCCGCGCGTGCCCGCGGTGCGGCGCTCCGCGCGCGCTGCGGCGATGCGGCGGCGCAGCTCTCGCGCGTCCTCGGCTCGCAGGAACGCGAGCGCGTGCGCCGCAGCACCATTTTTAGCTGGCAACACCTGCTCAGCGCCACTTGCAAGTACAAGCGTGTCGTACTCGACCACTTTCGAACCCCCGCCCGCGACCGGTGCGACGGCCACCTCGACTTCGCGAGCGTCCCTGTCGATGCGCAGAGCTGAGCCCTGGACGAAGCGGATACCGGTGCCCTGAAGCAGGTCCGCAAAGACAGGCGCTACCTCCCAGTCTCGCATCTCCCCAGTGACAAGCTCGTAGAGCAGCGGGAGGAACACGAAGCGGTCGCGCGGGTCGATCAGCGTGATCTCAGCCTTGCCCGCCTCGGGCTGCAGCGGCGCGAGATTTGCCAGCTTCATGGCGGTGAACAGCCCGCCAAAGCCACCCCCCACAATGCAAACCCGATTTCCAGTTGATTTCCCGGTCGAACGACCGGCTGCTTGACACTCCAGACCCAGTGCGCCAGCGGGTTTCGAGGTCCGCACTCCACTCCAAGACCCGACATTAGCGCGAGTTGGGCCCACCAGACCCGCCTTGGACAGTGTCGGCCGCGCCACGAGTGTTGAAGGAGCGAGCGCAGGCGCGTAAAAGCCGCTCAACGGAAGAGCGTGGAAGAAAAGGCACGCGCCCACAAGGTGCACAGCCGCCGCGCGCACCATTTGCGGGTTGTCAAACCCTTAGCGGATCCTTCGCTTTGGAAGTGGGCTGGAGGTTTCGAAAGTGGCCACATGTTGACTTTTCAAAAAGCAGTTGACTGTTATTCAGTCAACCCCCTAGGAAAAGGCCCCTGTAGCCGTTGCCGGGCCAGGACAGTTCCAGCGCGGGGCAAGTGCCAGCAGCGAGCGGGGGCAAGCAGGCGGCACGATGTACGCGTACCGCAAAGCCATGCCGCGGCTGAACAAGCACCTCGACGACAAGTGGGTGAAGCACTGCCAGCAAATGCACCGGAAGCGCCTGAAGCAGATGAAGGCTGCCATTGACAACAAGCCGCCTCCCAAATATGTGCACCTGGTTCAGAACCTCAAGAAGCAGCAGATGGACGAGGAGCGTTATTCGCAGATTGAGCGCGATAACTACCTCCTCCTCGACAAGATGTCGTATATCATGACGCACCCGCAGCTGCTCGACGAGAAGTACATGGGCCCGCCCGTCACCTTCGGGAAGTCGCTGAACAAGGAGTATCGGAAGCGCGAGCTCATGCGCATCACCGAAGAGAACCTTCAGATCCTTCGGCGCATCCAGGTTTACCCCGTGCCACATCATCCCGCGCTGCGCCGCCAGAGATAGTAGCAGCAGCCGAGCTGGAATCGGCAGCAGCGCCCTTCCCTCTCCCGTTTGTGCGCTGACGTCTGCACATCCCCGCGTCTTGCACAGCACAAGGAGCCATACTACAACCATCTCGAGTGGGAGGAAGACTCGCGGAGGGCTGAGGAGTACCTGCGAAACTGCGCCGAGTACCCGATTGTACTCCCGTCTGCGCGCGGCACCGGCGGGCAGCGCCAGCTGGGCGGGTACACGCGGGAGCCGGGGCTGGTCCGGAGCACGCCCGCGCCGCTGCAGGTGCGGATCAAAGGGGGGCGGGGACAGTCGACGCTGTCGACAGCGGATGGCCAGTTGGGAGAGGACGGCGCCCAGATGGGCGCAGATCGCGGGCAGCTCCAGAGCCGTGGGAGCTCGCGGGAAGCACGCATGCAGCAGACCATGCCCAAGGTGGAGGAGGAGGATTAGCCATAGGCCGTGTAAAGGGGCGACGGAGGGAGGGTTGGAAGTGGGCCCAGGCTGTGGGCGAGTAGAGCGGTAGACCTCTGGAGGGCGGGTGTTATCAGTTTGTAAAGGATCTAAGAAGCACAAGCGGGAAGCGCGCCGTGCAGTACGTCCCGCCGCCTCTCCGCGTCACGGCCCGCCAGCCCCCTTCTTCTGGGCGCCCTTCTTGCGCCCCCCTCCCCTCTGCCGCTTGCTGCCCCCGTCGTCGCCTTCCCCGTCCTTCCCCGACATCGCCCACGCCCCAGGCTTGGCTGGGATCCTGCAGCGCGTGTGGTTTCGCGCGGTCTGGTCAAAAACCTGCCCGCGTCCCAGGCGTGAGTGCCACGGTACGCAGCGACAAGGTCGACCACGCGCGATCGACGATGGTAGGAACTGCCGCGTCGCTGGACCGGCCGCGAGAGTGTTTCGAGGCGACAGGTGTGGTGAACGTCACTGTGCAAGCGCGGGCGACAGCGCAGCCAGGACGGGAGGGGCGGCGCCTTTGGCAAGAGGAAGCCGGGGATCCGGTACTGTGTCGGGATCTTGGCGGTGTTCCAGTGACCCTGCACGAGCAGGCCGCGACCAACCGCTATCATCGAAATGTGGAGCCTTCTTGTGATGGCTCACGAGATCCGTCAATGCAAGATGGCACAACGTGTCGTGGTCAACGCCACGTGCTCGGGCGGGGCAGGCGAGGCCATGGCGTGCAAGGCACAGCACCTGCACGTGCAAAGTGAGCCCTGAGCGGTCGGCAAAATGCGCGACCGTCGCGCCCGCTCGCTGCGCCGCGACGATCCACTGCGGCCCGCGGGACGTGAGAGCCGAGGCGCGGGTGCGCGCTGTCTCCTTTCTGCCCGCCCGTTCGGTCCCCACTCCCCTCTAAGACATCTCAACTATATATATATATATATATAGACATCTCAACTATCAACGTTCAACTATCAACTATCAACATCTCAACTATCAACGTTCAACTATCAACATCTCAACTGTCAACCAGCGCACCTGCAGGTCCTCCCCAAACGTCTTGGACGCGTTGTAGGCGACGCGCCCCGCCAGCTGTCGCGCGCGCCGCCGCCGTCAGCACAACCGGTTGCGCGCGCCTCTCAGCGACGAGCAGCGCGCTGGCAGCGGCAGGTGTCGGGGCGTGCCTCCTTGGTGTACACGTACGTGAATCCGTAGCCAAAGCGCGTCTGACGCGCACAGCGTGGCCTTTCAGACCCGCGGGTGCTGGCGCGAGCCTGGGTGTCGGCTGGCGGAGCCACTGCGTGGGAGGGAGGCTCGGCAGCTCGCTCCGCCGGTTTGTGCTGCAGAGGAGGGCACAGATTCGCACCTCGTCTCGCAGCGGAACGTCATTATCCTTCGTTGGGCCCCATATGAAGGTCTGGCAACGTTGGGGGGACGCTGGCGTTCAAATGGCCTGCGCTGGTCCTCGTCCAGCGGAAGGGGGGCTGGGGTGATCGGCATTTGCCAGTTCTGCTTTGTTCTGGGATTCAGACGGATTCGTGTCCGATTGGGACGATTCAGCGTCCGATTTTCTCCGGGAAGAGGGCACGGGCCTGCACTATCTCGTCCCGGGGGTCGAGCCACAGCGAGTACTTGAGAGGGTCCTTGATCCCCTGCCCTCCACCGCAGCTGCCACGTCACCACGAGCCTCGAAGGTGCAGCACAGCAGCGGGAGCTGAGTAGGGGGGGTGCAGTTTCGTGCGCCGACCTGGCTCGTCACTTCGCTGAAGACCGCCGTTTCGGCTGGGTCCCAGTACCTGCGAGACCCAGCATGCCATGGGGGCACACGTGGGTCAAGCCGCTAAACGTGGCGTGTCGCGCGGGCCCCGCGCAGCCACTTTGTTGTCCAAATGCTGATTCTGGAAAGCGTTTGCGTGCGGCTACTCTCGGATGGCTTTGGAGTTCAGCAAGGCAGGAACAAACACGGGAGGGGGCCCCGCAAGTGGGGCGGGAGCCACGAGCGCGAGCGCACCCAAAGAAGTTGAACTTGCACGAGTACAAGAACCAGCCCGAGAGCTTGACAGCATCCGCACGCCGCCGCCGGAGCTCGCGAACCATTGTCGACAGATATGTCGACCCGTACCTGCTCGCCGCCTACCGTTTGGGAAGGGGACTCGGCACCGTGGCGCTTCGGCGCCGCAGCGCGGCGGGTCGGAAAAGGAAGGGTACACACCAGTCATCGTCGTCAAAGTGAGCTATCACCGTTCCTCGTGCCTCGCGCGATAGCAGGTTGCGCTTCTCGCCCAGTTGCACAGGCTTCTCAACCCTGATGTAGCGCACGGAAGGGTCTGCAAGATCCGCGAAGAATGCAGACGGCTCCGGAGCGTCATCAATCACAATCAGCTCCCTGCCGGACAGAAATTTGCAGTGAGGCTGGTTAGAGAAGCTTTTGCACGAGCACGATCGTCTACAGGGCTGTTTCAGCTTCGGATCCACGCTTTTGGTGAAATCCTGCCTCGAGCATGAGGGTGCAGCAGGGTGGAGCCGGGCAGGCAAAACTTAGGCTGGTAATCCTGGCGCTTGAAGCATTCGTACAGTAGGGGGTGCCATCCATGCGTCTTTGCACGCGTCGGTGTAACCACGCTGACTAGCTCTGCTCCGCCGCCGGATGCATCGCCGCTGCACTGCCCTGCAGGGCACATGCCCTCCTTCTCTGGGGCTGGTGCTACCGCCACTGGCAGTACCAGAAACCAAACTAGTAGAAGGTTCAGCATGGGGCGCTGATCCCGCATCTGTATGCGACCACACTCTACTGGCGGATCACACGGAACCTTGCCGACGCAGACCCCTGAAGAGGGTTGGTCGCAGGTTTGAACGCAACAGATCCGGTGTAGAACGGCCCTCTAAAAACAGCTTTCGTTTGTGGATGAAGTTCCTAGCAACGGTCTGCAGCTAGGGCCTGCAAGCAGCCAGTGCGGGGCGAGGATTGAGGACGGTGTGACAAATGCTGTAAATACTCGAGGGTATTCGCACTAGCCTGGACTAATTGCCACAGCTCCCCTCGGTATCAGAGCGCGAGGATCTCGCCGCCGGGGAGGCTCGATTCGCTGCGACGCCGGTACCAAGATGCGGCAGCGATTCCTCGCCCGAAGTGTGCTCCTCCTTGCCCTACCGGTGATCTGCGCCGAAATTGCATACTGGCTTCCCGAGCATGCCCGCGGAGGTGATGCGGCTTACAACGAGACGCGCGGATGGCAAAAGTCGTGCTGGCGCGAGGAGCGGGCATCGGGGACCCCTGGAGACGGCTGTGATCCCGGTGGTGTACCCACGTGGGGAGATATCGAGCAGCTGTGTGATCACTTCACGCAGGCAACTCTGACGCCTGACAAACAGCACATGCAGCGGGACATGGTGCAGAAGGGCGACGCGCGGTTGGAGCGCAAGGCAGAGGGGCACGCCAACGCGTATGCTTGTCGCTTCAAGCAGCGCTTTGCTGTCGACACGAGCGCGTGGAACATGCCGATTGGGCCTGTCATTCTCTATGTGAACGGACCACACCCGCTTGAGGGAACGCCAGGCATCCATGCCCGCCCCGCGGTGCCCCTGGCCGGCAGGGCATCGCGCTGCATGCGGCGGGCGCCGGTAAGCGCGCTCCTGACGCGTCCAGCGATGCCCAGGCGGGCTCGTGCGCGAGATGGCACAGCATCTCGGGGCGATGGTAGTCGCTGTTGAGCACCGCTTCTACGGGTCGAGCGTCCCGCGCTGGTGGCGCCGCGGAGAGGGCCTCGAGCTGCTCACGCAGGAGCAGGCGCGCGGCCTCTCCAGCGCGCGTGCG
>ENA-UOXV01007586-UOXV01007586.1-marine-metagenome-genome-assembly--contig:-NODE-7586-length-10931-cov-10.564086_pt1 | contig 10931 bp, 10 predicted proteins | sample MGYA00238165_ERZ766961 | MGnify/ENA primary metagenome ERZ766961 (study PRJEB28924, sample SAMN03173240) | marine metagenome | biome: Marine; feature: Water; material: Subsurface seawater | place: North... | reverse complement strand
ATCATCATCATCATCATCATCATCATCATCATCATCATCATCATCATCATCATCGCCCAATAATTCAGTATCTTCATTGGATCCGTCATTTGACCCGTCTAGTTCTATCTCTTCTGAATCATCTACTACAAAATCATCTTTTAGATAACCTTCGTTTGTTTTCAATTCATCCGGGATATTTTCTAATTCATCTTCTTCACTGCTATCTTGTGAACCAAGGTCTTCAAATCCACCAAATAAACTTTCATATATATTATCCCATTGGGTAATTGTTAAGTTATCAACAATATCAGTTCCATGGAAGCAAGATACAAGTATACAATTTCCAAAAAATAACAATTCATCGACCGGTGGGGGGAAATCATATTTATTTTCAGTATTTGCTCTACCAGTTGATTTGCCAAATAAATATATATCGTATATATTATCTTCGTATTCAACTTCCCAAATGATATGATTTTCAAAATCGTTAAATTTACGAAATCCGCACGTCTGCGAAAAAAGTTCAATATCCAGGTTTTCAACATTTACATTGACCTCTTTTTTATTAGCATTCTTTTCAATAATAACAACCTTCGGCATTAAATCACTGTTGTAGTTATATAAAATTAAGGTTTAAATAGTTTATATTAATTAATAATAATAGAGAAATATGAAAATCTATGTTAATTCATTCAAATATAACAATAATAATTTGAAAAAAAAACTGGAAGAAAATTGTATTCTAGAATTACAAAAGACGACCGTTGAAATTTATAGTGAAAATGGTGTATTTTTTGTTGAAAATGAGCGTATATATAAAATTAATTATATTGATGGTGGTATAGAAACAATCGATAACTATTGTGAAAATTGCACAATTATAATTGATAGAACCATTGTTAAAAAGGAAATGAAAGAAGTGTATTGTATATCTAACAAACATAGCAAAATAAATAAATTAATTCAGAGATTTAAATTACGTGAGAAATCCCCGTTAATTTGTATAGTTGAATATAATTTAGATACAAACAAAATACATGATGTATATTTTCAACTGCACGATAAACACGCAGCTTATAGTTCTGCAGATTTGGACAATTTATTTTTAAAAGAAGATATCATTTCGTTTATTCGTCTATCTAATTAATATTTGATTAAATTAATAAGAAAATGGAACTTATATACAATGCTATATGGATTTTTAATAATATTTTAGTGTCAACTTTAATAATATTAATAGTTCATTTTTTGTTAGAATATTTAAAAGAAAATTATGATATTGATTTATTTGAAACCCATATTAATAAGCGAAATATAACTGACACGGATACATTACAACACCAGGATAATGTTCCACATATGAATACCAATACCGTACAATGCCAGGATAATGCTCAAAATATGGATTACGAGTTAAGTAAGTTAATTAATGAAAATATTGATGATGTGAAAAAAGAAGATAACATTAATTTGAATGCGAATATGAATATGAATGCGAATATGAATATGAATGCGAATGAAAATATATTGGACAATAATAGTTTTACAAATATTGATAGTTTAACACCAATTATTTAACTATTGTATACAAGGTCACTTTTCCATACGTGGTCACATTTGCAACATAAATAAACGTACTTCATATCGGTATTATTATACCTTACATAGACAACCTCATTTTTTTTAATATCAATACCATATTTTTCATATTTTTCTTTTTCATCTTTTTCTTCTTTTTCTTCTTTGTTTGAGATACATTCATTATTTGGACATTGTATGTTATGAATATGAGGTAATGTAGGGTCAAACTTAGTATATTTATTTACAGATTGAATAATTGAATCGTTATTATTATCTTCGCTGTACTCACTCAAACATAAAGAAGACTTATTCAATATTTCATCTACATTTCCACACATTCTACAATAAAATTGAAGCTGTTCTTTACTCTCTTCATTAATGCGCATATAGTACATATTTTCACATACATTACAAAAGTTCATATTATATTATATATTATATATTATATAATTTGTTTCTATTTCAATTTTAAAGTTATCTATTAGGTGATATTGAAATGAAAATAATTAAACCCCAATTTGTTCTTCTATATCACTTATTTTATCAGAGGTTACCGTCTTATATATTTCTTTATATTTACGTATTAGTTCTTTATAATTAAGGGTGACCATCATATTATAAATACGTGTATGTATAACTATATCAGCGAGGTTTTCATACTTTTCTATATAATTTTTAATAGAAGTATTGTAGGTTTCTTTAAATTTATTCATTATTATGTCCTTAAAAAAAATAAATTTACCTCGGTTATCTATATCATTTAGTATTTCTAGTATATTACATTTAATATTCATGTAACTAATTATTTTATTATATTTGTTATAATCTTCGTGTGAATTTTTGATACCGGGTTCGTGTAACAATGGGTTTTCTGTTAATATTGTACAAATTGTTAATAAAACAGATTTAATAGATTGGCAAGCCGACCATTTTTCGCCACTCCATGTATTTAATATTGAAATACACACTTTACCATTGCGATATAAATTAGGATGAAAACGAATGTTATTATATCTATTTTCGAACGTTAATGTTGGTGGGTCGTATGGGTATGATGTAGGAAAATCAAGCGTAAATAGATAGTTACCGTTATGATATGGTGTATTTTCTGGTCCAAAAATTAATGCATATCCTTTTGCCATATTCTCCTCGTCATGGTGATAATAAATACCTTGGTCGTGTAAATTGTCTTTATAAATGGAACGAACATCTTTTAAGAGACGAACTGCATTAACACGTGGCATGTGTAATTCACTCATAAATATTTTTTATTATATCTTAGTAATAATAATTGTTTAATATATATTTATATATTTGAGCAATTATTATACATATTATACATAATAATATGAATGATGCGATGCGTTCAAATTGTGTAATTTCGTCAAATATATAATTTATATTATTTCTTATTGAAATATTAAGAAACAATATAATGTATGTTTGTTGTTGGTAATATTATTAAAATATTAAAATATTTGACACCCCATACTCGGGCGAACTAGTATTTTTGGATTAAAATAAAAATTGATATAAATGTAAAAATATATGTGTGTATATACTATTCTAATGCCTGGGAAAAAAAATATTTTAGAAGATTTTCTAAGAAATCATCAACATAAAAAGGTACCAAATTCAAAGTCAACGCATACCCATACTAGGATAGGTAATAAAGACTGCGGACTTTATGGTGGTTCATATTTTATTTCTGAGGATGAGTTAGACAACTTTTATAGAATATATATGGATAAAGTATTTAATGATGGTACAGATGATTATCTTACTGAAAGGCAAGCGAAAGAGGACGACAGCGTCAGTCCCATCCTTATAGACTTAGATTTTAAATATGACGAAACTATCACAAAACGACAACATAATGCTAGTACTATCGAAAGTATAATTGGTGTATATTTAGAGAAAATGAAAACAATGTTTCATTTTAATGAAAACCGACAGATACCTGTATATGTTTTCGAAAAAAAAACGATTAATCGCTTAACCAAAGACGACAAGGTAATTGTAAAGGATGGAATACATTTATTAATTGGGGTTCAATGTGAACGCAAGGCACATACAAAATTAAGAGAATTAGTAATAGAAGACATTGGTGACTTTTTGAATGACCTACCATTAACAAATAGTATAACAGACATTGTTGATGATTCTATTGCAACTGGTAATACAAATTGGCAATTATATGGTTCTAAGAAACCTGGCAATGAACGTTATAATTTAACATATCATTACAATTGTACATTAAATGACAACGATGAATTTGAACTCTTAAAAAAAGACGACCTTGTTAAATACAAAAAAAATGTATGTGATTTTAAGAAATTATCTGCTCATTACAAAGGTAATGTACAATTGGAGTTAAAACCGCATATTATTGAATTATTTAATACAATTAAACCAGCAAAGGTCCGTTCAATAACCCGCGAAGAAACATTTAATATCGCAAATGTTACGTCGGTCGAACATTTAGAACGAATTTGTGAGGAATTGATGGACGTTGATATGTCTATTAGTGCGAATTATATATTCAAGGAAACTCACGATTATTTAATGATTATTGACTCTACATACAGTGATAATTATAAGCAATGGATTGAGGTCGGGTGGGCGTTGAAAAATACTGATGACCGCCTGTTTATTTCCTGGATGCTTTTTAGTGCAAAATCGCAAAAATATCAAAATGACTTTTCGGATGTAAACATTAAAAACACAATAATTGGCCACTATGAGATGTGGAAAGATTTTAAGAAAGATGATACTTGTTTAACAAGTAAATCAATCGGTTATTGGGCAAAATCGTGTTATGCGGGTAAAAAAGGTGTTGAAAATAAATGGGAAACTTTACAAAAAACAAGTATTGAATATTACATTGACCAAGCAATTAAATCAAAAGGGTGTGATTATGACATGGGGTTAATCATACATTGTAAGTTTAAAGAACATTTTATATTAGCAGACCATAAAAACAATGTATGGTTTGTGTATAATAAAAACAGATGGAATGTAATTCAGGGCGAACCCGAAATTTTGACAATTATTAGTTCCACCATATATGATATGTTGCAGGATAAAATGATTGCTGTCGTTAATTTCCTACATAATCAGAATTTGGACCAAGAAAGTAAAGAGCACAAACAATATGAGGAAAAAATTACAACTATTCTTAAAATAGCTTCTAATTGTAGGAATGAATCCAAGAAAAAGGGCATGCTTGCTAGTGTAAAACAACTATTCTATGACAAAGAGTTTATTCAAAAATCTGACCAATATAATCATTTACTTTCGTTTGATAATGGAGTATTTGATTTCAATGAAAAAAAATTCCGAACAGGTAGACCGGAAGATTACATTACAATTGGTGTTGGGTATGATTACATCCCAATTGAACAAATTAAGACAAAATATCAAAAAGAAGAGCGAGAAATTAAAGAATTCTTTACCCAGATTTATCCCCAAACGGAATTGTCCAACTTCATTTGGGAATTATTAGCGTCCCTATTAATTGGTGGAAACTTAAATCAGAAATTTTACATATTTATTGGTAAGGGGTCGAATGGTAAATCAATTGTTATGGACCTAATTGCTGAGGTAATGGGAGAATATTGTGGAGTGTTACCTGCGCAATTAATTACGAACGAAAGGCATAAATTGGGTGGTACACAAACAGAAATGATGGCGTTGAAAAATAAAAGGATTGCTATTGCAAGCGAACCTAGAAAAGGGGACAAATTAAATGATGGTGTTATGAAAGAACTTACTGGCGGTACAGATAAAATTGTAGCAAGGGGGTTATATAGCAATCCAGTTGAATTTATACCCCAGTTTAAACCCATTGTTTGCACAAATAATTTATACGATATTGCTGACAAAAGTGATGGTGTTTGGAGACGTATTGATAAAGTTGACCATATATCATATTTCACCGATGAAAAACCAGATCCATCTAAGAATAAATTTGCGAAAGATAAAGGTATTAATAAAAAATTCGCTTCTTGGAAAGCGGTATTAATGTCTTTACTTGTAGAAATTGCTTGCGTGAAACAAGGGATTGTTACTCCTTGCGACATAGTTAGTGAATCCAGCAAAAGTTATAGAAATGAACAAGACATTACAGCAGAGTTCATTAATGCCCGCATTGTACAAGAAGACGGGGTAAAAATTTCAAGGAAAGGTGAATTATACCAAGAGTTTAAATTATATATTACCGATATGCGTGGTGGAAAACCACCATCAGCAAATGAATTATATACCGCAATGGATTCTAAATTTGGACTTTACTCTCAAAATAAAGGATGGAAAAATTGCCGTATAAGTTTTGATGATGATAATGATAATGATAATGATGATGTTATTGTTCAATCATTGTAAAAACAATATACTAAATGTGTAAAAATAAAAATCATTGTGATATAATTTTTATTTTTTATTTCATATTTCATTTCACGTTATTGTAAACACTATCATAAACATTGAATGTTGTTAGTATGTAATTTTTTATAATTTGTATCCATTCTATTAAATAATTGTATGTAAAATAAGGGACTATTAAAAATAAGATTATTGTTGCAACTTTGTTTAAAATACTTAACCCTGGTTTTAAGAATACAGATACTGCCATTATAAACCACACGATTATATATATAATTTCAATTAATCGTATATACCATTTCCTTTCTTGTGATTGTACGGATTGATAGTAACTCTTTCTTTTATTTATATCATCTACATTTTTATTTTTCCCCGTATAATTAAGTGTTGTATTTGTATTTGTATTGTCTTCTGCTTGCTGCTCTAACATAGCTTGTATATCACTCATAAATTTTTCATAGTATTGTAATAGTTGTAAGTGTTCGGCTTTTAAAATGTCTTGCTCTGTATCTACTTTATTTTTATATTTTTTTATTAAATCTTCATTATTAACTGTCGTACAAATCTCTGAACGTTTCAATAAATCATATGTGTTTTTTGTTTCTGTTTCTATAATTGTATATCTATTTGTATCGAATACTTCCATATTTGGGTTTAATAACATATCAATACTATATGTCCCTTGGGCAGGACAAAATGCTGTTTTATTTGTTTCCATACCCTCCTTACATTTAAAACCTTCTTTTACCGGAGGTATTGTATCAAATACATTAATATCAAACGTGTTATATACGTTATGTATGTTATGTATATCGGGATAATTATTGTTCATTATTTATGAATTGTATAATATATTATTCATAGATAATTTATTTGTACCTTATATTTATTTATAACGTACATTTATTTAAACTTATATCAAATGTTGTGCCAACTGGACAACAATCAGCACCAATACAAGAATTATTACCCGGCAGATATTTAGCGGGGGTTGTATTCCTATATTTATCATTATAGTTATATTTATATTTGTCAAAATTAATGTTACTTCGCATATTTATATCAAAAAGTATATATAAAAAATATAGTACACCTAAGGTTGATAATAATAGCAAAAATGGGGTTACTATGAAACTAGGTAATAATCCGATTACTTCTAAATAACGTATTAGTAAATATATTATAACTATTATACACGCATAAAAAAACAAATCGGCGTAAACCTTATACTTTGAACTATAATATTTTGCGATTTCTTTTGACCGTTTATTATTATCTATGTCCATTAATATATTTTTTTTCTTTTCTGCAAACCTATTATCTAGATTATTTATAATACTTCCGTAATTCGCTTCTTGTTTTGCGCTTAATGACATTTGTATTGTATTATATAATATATATATAAAAATTATACATATAATATCTATATTACAGTGTAATTATTCTGGTAAACTACCTACTACACCTACTACACATTTTCCTTTTATATTATCAAAAAACATTTGGTCGGGACAACAATTGCCATTTTCACATAAATCTAAAACCCGTTCATTCACATTTGTATCAACATTTGTATCAACATTTGTATCAACATTTGTATCAACATTTGTATCATCAATTTGGGTTGTTCCCATACTATATTGCGCCCCATCATTTGCAAAACTATATTTATCGTAATTTACATTATCCCGCGTGTAATGGTCTTGATAAGATATATATATCTTCGTTCCAAAATACACTATTAATAATATTTTCGTTATATTGAATATGAACACCGGAAGTTGCTGTAAATTTAGTTGTAATATAAATACAATATTTAGCAATAAAAAAAACAAAAATACCATTCGCATTATATTCGCAGTTGATGAATAATATTTATCTGAATATGTATTTAAAAATATAGATTTTAATGTATTGCTCTCCAATGGTAATGTTAATTTTAATCGTTGTGTAAGTTCGTTTTTCATTACATTTAATCTTTCTTCTTCATCTATTGCGTTTTCAAATTTGCTACATACTTCATTAATTTCATTCTCATCCTCATCCTCAATGTCTTTTTGAAATAATGTCCATCTTTTTGAATTACGTATTTTTCCTATTTTATTTTTTAGAATACATTTTCTTCTTCGCCAGTTACGAACATTGCGCCAAGTAAATCCAACACAGTTATTATCTTTATTACATTCTTCTTTACACTTTTTGTAGGGCTTTTTATGTAACTTTTTTATATCATTTCCCCATGTAACTTTTTTTTCTAATTTTGTATATTTTATATTTTTATCACTATCCTCTTTCTTTTCACATTTTCCACATTCTTCATAACACATCGTACGATATTTACTTAATAATTTTCTACGTTGTATTACATAGGCATTTATTTGACGAACGATTTCAAGTGTTTTTTCTTTAGATGTTTTATATGTTTCTAATTCTTTATACATTGCTTTTTCCAAATTTTGGGATTTAATGATTTCATCATATAAATATTTTATTTCTGTACTCTTTTTTTCGCCCATTTGATGATAATATATATATATATATTACTAATATATATTATTGTAGGGTATTCCTAAATACTAAATAAAGTCTAATATTTTATGGAGTGTATTTATCTCATCTAATAAATTGGTTTTGAAAGTTTCTTTATCCGAATTATTATTTGTATATTTATATCTTTCAAATAATTTTATACGGATGTTATGAAGTTCTTCCAACGTGGTTTTTATTCTATCCTTGAACTGGTTTCGCATATTTTCTTCTTCTTTAATTGGTTGCATTTTCATTAATATTGGTTCGGATACCTGCCGTTTTAATGATTTCATATCGGAAATATATGATAACGTGTTTAATGTATCACCTGCATTGCGTAATTCGGGTGATAATGTTGCTATTACTACTGAAACATTATTATTCAAAAATGTATCTTTTAATATTTTCGTTAGGTTTGATTGTCTAAATGGAATGTATGGTTGTTTTTGCTTCACTGCTCGAATACATTCTTTTAAAACCATAATGTTTTTATTAATATTCGCATTTTCACGCATTTGATTTCTATTTGCGCAAATATTATTGACTGCTTTTTCACTTCCCGCTAAATCTATTATATTCACTAAATTATTTTTTAACCATATTTGTATTAATAAATGGGAACGACTGGATTTGTCATTCTCACTTGATAAACCAACTATTCTTGTATTTTTTATATCTTCTATTAATTCGGTTACGCTTATTTCATTTAAATATTTTTTCTTACAATTTCTTAAATGGATTTTTCCATTCTTATCTTCCAACTGACTTATTTTTGTATTGTTATTAAATATATCAAAACAATTATCATTGTGTATTTGAACGCTAGTTATATATACATTTTCCTCTTCATCCTCCTTATCTTTTATATACTGTAACCACAAATATAATAATCCCTTCTCGTCTTGGTATCCCATTGACGTATGAGTTTTACCCGAACCTGTTTGTCCATACATAAATAATGTTATATCTTTCTTTTGGGTATATGTTTTCTCTATTATTGGTTTCAAGTCTACAAAAATATCATAGTTTCCATAATCTATATCATACACTTTATCAAATGAGAAATTTCTTCGGGTATGAACTATTTTATTTAGTATATCTCGTTTCTGATTTATTACATATAATGTTTTCTCATCTAATTCACAATATACACATCGTTTTTCTAAATTTAGCGGTGGTCTTATTCTTGTTAATATATTGAATGTTGAAGTCATAATATATATTTATATCATTATATTTTTCATTTATTCATCATCAATCATTGCAGTTTCTTTATCAATTAACACTTCATTTGCTATGTTTTTGATTATTTTTTTCGTATTCTTCTCGTTGAATTTTGGGTCTCCATCGCCAAATCGCATGGTAATTACATTCATCCATTCTGTATGGTAAGGACTTTCACTCTTCCAGCAATTCTGATGGTCGTCTATCCAAACAGGGAGAAATTTGTTGGCTTTCCCCTTGGCTTTGTCTATTGCTCTTGATAATATGGATTTCTTCCCATCATCCTTTACCCATTCATTCTCTTCTTTTATATAAAATGTTTCACGTTTTATATCACTGCAATGGATTGGCAATTTCCTTACATCTAAATTACGCAATTCCTTTGTGAATATATCCGTTAGACCACTTATGATTCCTTCTGTCCTTGTTGTTTCAAAATCCTCATCCGATATTTGGAGATTATCTATAAAGTCTGATAATGTCATTGCATCCTTACACTTCTCATTCAAATATATGTTCATATTGAACTTATTATTATTCGTGGTATTATTATTATTATGACTATTTGTCATTGTATTTGTATTCCCGATTTTTGGGATTATTTCATTAACTACTAAGTTTTGTAAATCATTTGTTTGTTGTTGTTGTTGCATCTGGGTCTGATGTTGTGTCATTACTAAATTTTGCAAATCATTATGACTTGATACTAGTGGGTTTACTATTTTCTCTATTATTTGACCGAAAAATTCTGTATTTACCCCTCCATTATTTTGTGTTATTGTTTTTTCATTTGTCTTTTCTTCTTTCTCCTCAACAAATTCGCAATTTTTTTTGTGCTTAAAATAACTCTGTCTGTGTTTATAACTCTTACCACAGACGCAGTCATATTCAGTTGTCTCGTTTTCTGGAAGCATTTTGGAAGCATTTGTAAGTCGTTTGTGCTTCCCTGTGGATAAGTGTCTATCATAATCACTTAAATAACAGCATACATAATGACATTTTTCGCAAATGTATTTTCTCTCGTTTTTCTCGTTTATTTTGGAAGTCATTTCCTTAATATAAGACAACATAAAAAATCCTGTGATTTTAACGAATTGTGAAAAATGGTTGGAGCAAAAATGTATTTTCCAAAATAATAATCACACCATTTACATCTGACCTGTTTTTTTTCAAAAAATGGAGAAAAAAATCTTGTCCAAAAACAGTTTTGGACATTTATTTTTGTGCATTTT
>ENA-UOXV01007582-UOXV01007582.1-marine-metagenome-genome-assembly--contig:-NODE-7582-length-10935-cov-7.034467_pt1 | contig 10935 bp, 19 predicted proteins | sample MGYA00238165_ERZ766961 | MGnify/ENA primary metagenome ERZ766961 (study PRJEB28924, sample SAMN03173240) | marine metagenome | biome: Marine; feature: Water; material: Subsurface seawater | place: North... | reverse complement strand
CTCCTGCCCCCGTCGCTCACGCGTCCGCATCTCGCTAGATAGTGTTGGCCTGGGACCTCCTAGTATTCTGCCTCTTGGCGTGGTATCCCTGCCGTTAATGCAGGCATCGCCTTGTGTTTTTGTGCAGGTTGTCAGAGACGTCAGTTTCTGCACATTAAAAACTAAATCTTACGAGTCTTAAATTTGGCTGAACCCCTTTCTGAGTCTGTGTTTAGTTGTTTTTCGACTGGTTGACGTGTCGTTGACAGCGGCTCACATGATTTTTTGCTTATCAAGCGCAAGTGGCTGTCGCACAAAGTTTGTGAACCAACATGCTCGAGACCGCTTCAGCGTTTTACAACTTTTACTTGCGCCGACCACTTGCATCTGAGCATATCCCCACGCTGCTGAAATCAGCTGCGTGGGCAATTCACACTGATTCCGTGGGCGTCAAGAAGATGCAATGAACGTAAACATATTTACAGGGAAAATCGCTGTCGCGAAGAAGCGAAAGAAACCACCTAGCTGCAGGGTCAGCGCCGCCCTGGTAAGCCAAAGGCGACGCTTGCTCCAGTGTGCTTGTTGTGTTTGTGGTGGTTGGAATTTTGCGATATAGCAGCTGAGGCAGCATGCTGGCGCGAGCGCCTTCGCTGCTGGACTGGTGAACCTCCGGGGTGAAATTCCTCGCTGCTGCCGAACTTTTGCTTGAAACTCTGTTGCTCTGAAATCTGCTTTGTCAAAAAGAATGCGCACCTCAGCGTACAACGCCGCTCCCGAAAAATGCAGGGAACGGACCGACCGATTTCTAGGAATTACTTTTGGAGCAGCGTTGACGCGCACCTCTGCACGCTTGTGCATGCGCTCGACCACCACCGATAGATCGTACGGGTCGTCCTCATCAGGCTTGCCCCTGCAGCAGCACGCCGTGGGCTCGCTCAGAGCCCCGTACCATATGCAGCTGGAGCCGAGCACGAAGCACAGCGAGACAGAGCGTCATGTTGGAAAGCTGTTTGAGCATACCCAAGCTCCACACGCCAGTATTTGACAATCGAAGCAGTGCTGAAGAGAAGTGTCGAGGTCTTCGAGAAGGTACGGTACATGAACATGATGACAAGCACAAAGACGGCGCATATCTCCCAACCTTGTGACAGCGGAGAGCCACGATCAGGACACGGATTTAGCAGATGGAGGCTAATTCACACCGGCCGCGAGAAAGGGGCAGCAGAAGCAGCGGCAGCAGCAGAGCGTTTGGCCGGCAGCAGGACGACATACCCAGGTAAAATTCGAGGATAGAGAACATGGCTATGAAGTCGAGAAGGATCCCTAGCCGGAACGCGTTTTCGACCTGGACCAACCACAGAAGTCAGAGCTTGAACGTAAATTCCAATGATATCAAGCGCTTCAACAACTTGCCGTTGTGATTTTTGGAAGACTGAGTCTCACTCTGGAGCTGGACGGCCGAACCTTTACGGTGGCGAGAAACCCCTTCCCTCGTGAGAACATTCGATACACATCCGCGTCCCGTGCAGTTTCATCCAGTGCATTGCAGAAGGACATCGCCAGAAGGATAGCGAGCAAGTGCAACGCGCTGTCCGCCCCCCACCAGGTAAGACGCTCATCGTCCCCGTTCCGCGCTGGCAAGGCAGTCGAGCGGGTGTAAGGGGTGGGTCAGGATTCACGCACATACTAAGCGTGATGGAGTAGAAGAAAACTCGAGCGCGAATCTCGCATTCCCATTGCGTCTCTTCAGGGAAATCCTCTGGAGAGTCATTGGGCCGCCCGTGCCAAAACGGTTTACAGCCCGCAAGCGCGGGAGGAGGATTCATAGTGGACGGGATGGTGGCCGACAGGAAGAGCGCAGAGTACATGGCATTGGTTTCAACTTTGGAACGCAATCTACTGCATACCTGCATTTTCGAATTTGGTAAGTCGCTACTCTAAAGACTGATTTTGCATCTATCCCTCGTCCTGAGAGGTGATTCGAAGTCACGGACAACGGGCACAACTAAGTTACACAACAACGTTTTGGTGCACGCGACCTCCGGAACGCCATGGATCATCAGCAGCGCACCCCAGCCTGCCGGGTGCTTTTTATAGTTCGTGCACCACTTCAGAACCGTATGTAGCCCACTTGTCTTCTTCCACCACTCCAGCACACTCTCGTCACGAAGATTCGTCTCAACGGCATGATCCTGCGCTTCTTCTTTCTCGATCGACTGGGGCGAACCCGGGATTTCAGATCCACCGTGCTCTTCTGGTTTGAGGTCGCTGGCAGCTCCTGGATTCAAGGGGCCATGTGCCTCTTGAGAGATGGTTCCGCTCTCAGACTTTCCGCTCAATGAATTGTCAGGATGCACGCGCGTAGGCTTGTGCGTTGGCGCCTTCTCGGGTGCGGCAAACTCGCACTTGAAATCATCTGATGTTTTGAATGCTGTTTTGAAGCAAGTGTGAGACGAGACCTGCGAGAACCCCATCGAAAAATCCGTGAAACCAGGTACCAGTACAGGAATTTTTGAATGCGTGCGGCACAAGCAACAGAAGCTACTTCAGCGCTGGATCTTGGAGGCCTTCAATGGGAGCTAGCAGTTCCTCCTCTTCACCTTGGCGCGACTGTGAAGTCGTCCCACTGGGATCGAAAGGTCGTATGGATCGTCCTCGTCTGGTTTCCCCCTGTAAGAATTACGATTAGTGCTTCTGGCGTCATTTCTCATTTCATGAATAAGAGTGGTGGTGCATTCAGTTGAAAACAAATTCGTCACAGGGCTTTAGGGCATGCAAGGTCGTGGGATGGCAAGCTATTCCAACCCCAGCTCCTCTCGCCAATATTTGACAATCGAGCCGCTCTGGAATAGAAGGTTTGAGGTCTTGCTGAAAACCCGATACATGTAACCGATGGCGAGACAAAAAATAACAACGATTTCATAGCCCATGTAATATTCCAAGATCGAGAACCTTCAGCCAAAACATGCGTGAGAAGATGCTTCGAACTCCTACATCGATACATGGGCGAAAAAATACGGAGGTAAGATCCAAAAAATGCGAAGGTTCGAGAAGATGACAGACATTGCAATGAAATCGAGAGCCATGCCATAGCGAAAAGAAGTTTCCACCTGCCCGAGAGTGGAGCAGCACTTCATACGACAATCCAACATCGTCGCTGTGGTACAGTGGCAACGCTCAAGGGGAACTTTCAACTTGCCACATGAAAACACACGATACCACGGCCTGATCGATGCATCGTGTACCTTGACAGTTGCTAAAAATCCCTTGCCGCGGGCAAACATTCTGAAAACGTCAGCTTCTCGTGCCGTTTCGTTCAGCGCGTTTCCGAATGACATCGCTAGCAGGATGGCGAGAAGATGCAGCGCTCTGCTCCGACCCCGCACGTGTTAGTCCGCCGCCATCATGCAACTCTAGCAAAATTTGCGGTTCACGATCTGCACAAATCGCTAACGTAAGCTGGACTGATGTCAAAACACACACATGCTCATGGTAAGTGAATAGAAGAAGACGCGCATCCGAATTTCGCACTCCCACTGAATGTCTTCAGGGAAGTCATCGAAGTCTGAGTCGTTTGGCCGCACATGCCATGGTTTGCATGAGTAAAGCGCCGGCGGTGGCTCCATGATGGTTGGGATTGTGGCCGACAGAAACAAGGCAGAGTAAATTGCGTTCGTCTCGACTTTTGCACGAACTCGATTTGTCACCTGCCACCCGCCATGCACTCAGTGTCCAGAAAATCGTACGATTCACCCGCCAACGGATGCAGCCGCTATACAGAGCGATCGGCACGATCAACAGAACATGAGCGTTCCTACCTCGCTGGCGCCGTGGATCATCAGTAGCGCGCCCCATCCTGCAGGATGTTTCCTGTAGCTGCTACACCACTTTTTAACTGTGTGTAGCCCGTTCGTCTTCCTCCACCACTCTAGCAAACCCTCGTCGCGCATATTGGCCTCTGTTGCCTGGTCTTCGATATCTTCCTGACAAAGAAATTCATCGCGATCACTTGTTCCACTGCCTGCCACAGAACCTCCAGCCGCGCGAGTGTCTGCCCCTTGGCCCGCTGCCGTCGCGGACTGGCTCTGCAGAAACTTAATATTCAGCGCCCACGCATTTAGCTTCTGGGCCAGCTCTGGTTGTCCCCTCATGTCGCTTCGCCCTTCTGAGCTGGACGCAGATGCTAACCGATCAATGATTTCGCCGTCAAGTTCGGGCAGCGATGCCGCGCGCGCAAAAGCAGCCACAGCCTGCGCCTTACGGACAGCATTTTTGAGTTTCCGCTTCGACATTTTGGTGCTCATCTCTCACGGAGCGCCTACCTGCCGGACACGTCTACGCTCCGTGAGAGATGAGCACCAAAATGTCGAAGCGGAAACTCAAAAAATTTTCCGCACACCGGAAAAATTCCGATCAAGAAAGGGTCGGACCAGAAACAGGAGGTCTCCGTTGGAGTGCCCCCGTAGCCAGGGAGGAGGGCTGGGCCACTCAGTACCCCTCCCGACGCGACCATGCGGCGAAACACGACGGGCGTGAACCCTAAAATGTCCTTGATGCGAAAACAGTGGAAGATGATGATGTTTGGGAATGTCGACCTCGACGAGCCCTTGACGAAGGCACTGGCCGGGAACAACCTACAAACCTCGAATGCGGAACCCCCCCGCTTCATCGGCATCCCAGAGGACAAAGAAGGTGAAGGCGATGACGTTACCATTGCGCGTCAATCGGACACAACAATCCCGTTGGACCAGGTTGTGGAAGGGCCGAGCACGGATGCTTTCCATTTGCAGAACCCAGCAGTTGCGCCGGGATCTCGTGATGGAGGCAAGACCCCAACCCCGCCCGACGTGTCGGAGGACACGCAAGACATCCACAGCGTCCCAGCAAGCGACATTTCTGCCAGTGCTCAAGACATTCAAGAAATCGAAGATGAGGCTGTGGAGGCAAACTTGAGGGACGAGTCCGTGCTGGAGTGGTGGAAGAAAACAAACGGTGGCAACGCGTTCTCTTTCTGTGTTTTGTAAGTTTTTTCGGCTCTTGATACATGGTATGCTGAGTTGCTGCGATGTATCCAGGACTGCACACGGTGATGAGCTGGTGCGAAAACTACAGGAAACACCCTGCGGGCTGGGGTGCGCTGCTGATGACCCATGGGGTCCCGGAGGAAACCGCCCCGCCGACCGAACAATTTTAGGGCGATCCCGCGTGCCTTCCATCCTCCTGATTGTTCCTCCAGTATCAAAATCACCCGTCGCCACGCGATCGCCGCCGTGTGATCTTCTCCTGGGGTACGCGGCTTGGCCCAGCTGCACCTGCTACTCACCTGGACTACGTGTACCATAGGTGACCAGTCGAGTTCGTTCAAAAGTCCAGGCGAATGCGATGTACTCTGCTCTGTTTCTCTCGGCCACGATTCCAGCAATCATGGAACCTCCTCCGGCACTTCAACTCTGCAAACCATTTTACGTTCGGGCGAACGACCCTCTAGGCATATACTATACAGAGGGAACGCAGTGGGAATGCGAAATTCGCTCACGACTATTCTTCTACGCTCTCACCCTTAGCATGTACATGACTCCGCCCGACAAAGTGATTCAAAACGAGTGAAAGTGGCTGCTTATGCTGCAGAGTTCGTCTGTGTCTTCGCCAGAATGGAAAAACACCTGAGCAAAATGGAAATGCTAACAGTCCTGGTTTTTGCAGAGTGTTACATCTTCTTACAATTACCTTGGCGATGTCGTTTGGTAATGCTCTGAACGAGGCAGCCAGGGACGCAGACGTGATCCGAATGTTTGCACGCGGGAAAGGCTTTTTGGCTACCGTGACGATTGAAAACAGCTTCCGTCTCGGAGTGGCTTTCGACTTCATTGCCATGCTCTCCATTTTGGAGTATTACATGGGCTGGGAATTCTGCGTTGTATTCGCATTGGTTGGGGCGTACATGTATCGTATTTACACGGAAACGGCATCGCTACTTTTCAGTTCAGCGTCGATCGTGAAATACTGGCGACCAGAGCTCGGGTACGATATCACCCTGGTTCTCAATGACTTGCAGCTGACTCTTCGTATCTCGTTTCGCGGCTGTTCGCATTGGTGTTGCCATTGCTGAACTGCACACATCCAGAGGGAATCCGGACGCTGACGATCCATACGACCTTTCCGTCCCTGTTGAGCGCACACGTCGGAAGCGCCAGGTCTTTCAGCAACCCTCAGTTACGGAACAAACCACGGCGCTGACTCAAACATGCAGGACCTTGATCAGATTTCCGTGAAGGACTTGCAGGGAACCCCCCCCTTCTTGCAGGATTTTGATCTCACCTGATGGCGTTCCGCAGCTTTCATCACACGACGCCTTTGCGGAAATGTTCCGTAATTCAAAGCGATTCACGGGCAACGAAGGGTCTCCAGGGCGGAAAGGCTCTCCCTCACGAAGATAAGCACCCGCGATCAAAATCTCCAGAATTTCTTCACAAGAAGCACAACCGAATCTGACATGCTGCTCGCACTTTATCCCCCGTGGCCGCAACGAGCTTGACGCGGACTGCCGCGCCGTTGCTGATCGGTGCATGCGGAAGCTGAGGCGCGCAAGCGTGTAGGCTGTGCAGTGTAAATAAAGGCAATGTCCTACTGCAATCCCAGATAACAAGAACGGGGTGCGGGGGATTCGCGAAAACATATCAGCTGGGGCATGACACATGTTGTGTTCAGAAGAGTAACAAAACGTGGCCAAATATCGCGCACTTGATCATAAACACAGCAAAACGCCACGCCGATGCCAGTCTCCCCTCTACGCCTCACAATCAGAGCTCATACCCGCATCGTAGAACCCGTAAGATATCCAAAAAACACATCAGTTCTCGGGTGGCAAACGATCTAGTGCCCCTCAAAAAAGTGATGTGCCTTCCTTGCTTTACACGCCTGCTCCTGCTTACGAATCACGCATCACGGGAATGGGCTTGAGGTTGCCACCTGCGAAACCCCAACCCTGACCAACCATGCTGTTCTTCATCCCACGGGCCAACGCCTGTTGGCGCAGTGCTGCCTGCGAACAGATCATATGCCCATTGTCAGTCTACCGTGCGGACGGGTCTCAGAGGTCTGGCCCTGGGCCAGCTTACAAAACCGCAACGCAAGCTGGTGCAGCTGGGAGAGCATCACGCTGAGCCCGCCAGGCATACAGATCTAGCTAGCCAAGCACGCCGTGCATCGCAAAACATATACACAGAATGAACCCGCAGAACTCGAGTAATCGAACACAGCAGCCAGGGACACAGCAAGGAGGGGCGATCGCGCGAAGGACCCTGACACTGACTGGGTAGTTGCTCGAGTGTCGAGCCGAGAACCGCAGCGTGAGCCACACGGCAGCACTTTTGAGAACCCTGGACACTTCACACTCGCCACTGCTGCAGGAACCTTCCACGAATATCACCTCCCGGCCGCTATCCTGCAGCCCCAACCTCACGAGCAGGTCAGGTCATTCATATGAAGGCTCACCTGTGGAATTGGCTTGGTGCTGTCGCCAATGGTATACTCGTCAGACTTCGGGTCGCATGTTCCCCACGCCTGCAACGCATGGCGTTCCCCAAAGTGTCCTGGCATGCAGAAAAGGTCCCACGGCATTGCAGCAGCTTGATCCAAGCCCCTCCTGCCCGATCCAAGCCGCCCTCTCGGTTCGTCCCAAATTAGGGTGAACTGTCAACTTTCAGTTTTAAAACGAACATATGATTTAAAAACTTTTATTTGACACCGTGAAAGTTGACCCATCAACTTGAATTGTTGGCTGGTCGGTTTGGGCCGGGTGCTAGGCAGGCGCTGCCCGCGTCGCGCAGGAGCCCTCTGTCTGCGAAGCAGGATGGGATCCGGACGGTCGAAGCCTAAGAATCCGGTGGTGCCGCCGACACCAGAAAAGGCCGATGCCAAGAATGCTACTCCAGCCAAGACTACCACGCCCAAACCGGGACGGGGAGTAGATGCCGGAGGAGGAGACCATTCCATGACGTCACTCCTCCAGGTGCGTACTGCCAGCCACGATGATCTAGATGCACATCACCCGTGCAGGTTCTTTTGCACTGAGGTCGGCGAGAGAGCTCGAACTCGAAACTGCCGTGCGTGGTCGCATTCGACACTGCCTGCGGCGCCTATAAACGCCCCCGCCCACCCAATCCCCCCGCAGGCGTACAAGGCTGCGCCAGGGGATGGTTGGAAAGAGGTGGTCTCCGGTGAGTCCGTTAGTGTGGCGACCAACCAGCGCAACACGTTGCCATTCCCGACGACTTGTGTGCGTTGCGAGTACCAGTGTCACGCCTCTCCAGCTGATGTGGTCAAGTTCCTCACGAACCTCGAGAGCCGGCATGAGCGGGATTTCTTCTACAAGCAAGGGAAGAAAGAATCGTCTAGCTTGGTTTCAATTACATTCTCGGCGAGTATGAAAACTCTAAACCCGCGGGAAGAACTTGCAGTCACGGTGGTGCAGACGCGCAAGGAAGACGAGAAGGGCAACTGGACTGTGCTAGAGGTACCGACAGGGGGGTTCGACCCAGCGGTGTTTATGTTCCCGTCGTTTTTTATCCAAAACGATAGGGCTAATGGGGGCAGCAAGGTGGTGGCACTCTATCGCTTCGAGCTGCGCAAAGCATGGCGAGACAAGTCCAAGGACAGCGAACCTGAGGTGCTCCGGGAAGTCCACCGGAAATTTCACGACATGATTGCCAACGCCATGTGCCACAACCTCATGCGGATTGGGACCATCGTATCTGCCCAGATTGACAGCCCTGCGCCGCCCGCACCCCGGACGCCTACAAGGACCGTCCCTCCTCCTGCAGCTCCGAAGCCTTCGCCCGGAACGCCCACCAAGCAGCCCACGCCGGCGCCATCTCAGACGCAGGAGAGTGGGAATGGGCTGGGTGAGCTGATTGAAGGAAACCGCTATCGATGGAAGAAGGGTGAGCTGATCGGGCACGGCGCGATCGGAAAGGTCTACATGGGTCTCAACTTTGAGACCGGCGAGATGATGGCCGTGAAGCTCGTGGATCTCGGACAGCAGCTTGGCGCGCAGGCGGCAGACGAACTCAAGGCCATGGAACAGGAAATCAAGATATTTGAAATGATCACGCACCCAAATCTTGTGCGCTACTACGGTATGGAGAAGACCGATGTGCAGGTGTGCATCTTTCTGGAGTTTGTTTCAGGCGGCTCGATCGCGACAATGCTTCGAAAGTTTGGGGCTTTCTCTGAAAAGATGATCGCCAACTTCACGGGGCAGATTGTCGATGGACTAGCTTACCTGCACTCACAATCAATTTGTCACCGAGACATCAAGGCGGCTAACATCCTATACAGCAATGATGGTGTGGTGAAGTTGGCGGACTTTGGCACGGCCAAGAAACTGTCGGATGTCATGAATCTCACCACTGGCCTCAAGTCGCTCGTTGGGACACCATATATGATGGCTCCAGAGGTGATTCGCCAGACTGGGCACGGTATGCCGGCAGACGTCTGGTCTCTTGCTTGCGTCATCTGGGAGATGGCTACGACAAAGCCACCCTTCACGCAGTACACAGACAGAATCGTTGCCATGTACAACATTGCACACGCCAAGAATCCGCCCGAACCGCCTGAAACTCTTTCTTCTGCAGCTAAAGACTTTGTGAAGCGGTGCATGATCATCGAAGCCAAAGGGCGTGCCACGACCGCAGAGCTCAGCGAACATCCTTTCATCGCGAACGCTGCCAAAACACAAGCACCACCGTCCCCTGCCCCGTCCATCGTGGCACCTTCTGTGGGCACTGCTGTTTCTCCTGCGGCCACGGTTGTTCCACCCGAGCAGCAGGGTAGACGACCGCAGCCGCTGACTGGACGGGTCGAGGCGTACTCGGACAGAACCATCAACTCCATTGCCGAGGGTGACGACGGGGAAGAGCGCGGCACGCCCGTCGCAGCAGAGCGCGATCGGCGCGCCCCTCAAGAGAGCCAGCAGCAAGAGTGGGGCAGGCTGGGACGCGCGCGCTCGGGAGAGCTGGACATCTCAAGCCCGCCCAAGGGGCGCGAGCGGACACGTCGCACAGAGCGGGAACGGGAGCGGCCTTACTCTCCGACCGAGCCGAATGCGAGGAGCGTCTCTCCTGCACGGCGCAGTGATGGCGAGTGGGCTCCTTCGCCGGCACTGCACCACCAGACTGACTTCCTAGCCGGCGGTGGGGCACGCGGTGCAGAGCGCAGCGCCTCACCAGACGACGACTCGTATGACTCCCCTGATCGCGATCATGGAAGACCTTCGTGGGGTGGCGTGGGCGGCCCACATCCCCACGATTCCATTTCGGATAGCAGCGACGATAGCGACAATGGAAAGCTAGTGGCGGCAGGCGGAGGCGGCAGGAGTGACAAGGTGCGTCGCGCGAGCGGCGCGGCACGACAGGCGGGGGCAGCAGTGCGGGGTGCCCGAGACCTCGAGCTTCTCTCGGAGGTTTGGACCCGCGTTGGCCGTGTCACTCCCTCTGCCTGCCGCAAGTCCTGTTTGCGCCTGGCTGCTGACACGCACGTCTTTTGAGCAGGATGGATTCGCGCGAGAAGAGTGCGAGGGGATGAGGCGCAAGTTTGTTCCGTGCAAGCCGCGGGCAGGTTTGGATGCGCCGGTGGCCGGTGGCCGCAAGTGGGAAAACAGCGAGGAGGCATCTGAGACGGAGAGCGAAAGCGACACGGACTCCGACGGCGGTGGTCCAGTCTTGTCCCGACACAATCTGAAGAAAGCCTCAGCTGATTACCACACCGGCGCTCCGCGACAGCCCCGACCCAAGTTTCCGCAGATCGGCACGCATGAGGAGGTATCTTCTGACAGTGACTGAAGTTCTGCGTGGTGATCCGGCCTAGGCCAAGCGGATGTTTACTCGATGAGCATGTGAATGAAATGTGTGTGTGTGTGTGTGTGTGTGTGTGTGTGTGTGTGTGTGTGTGTGTGTG
>ENA-UOXV01007576-UOXV01007576.1-marine-metagenome-genome-assembly--contig:-NODE-7576-length-10942-cov-5.396161_pt1 | contig 10942 bp, 14 predicted proteins | sample MGYA00238165_ERZ766961 | MGnify/ENA primary metagenome ERZ766961 (study PRJEB28924, sample SAMN03173240) | marine metagenome | biome: Marine; feature: Water; material: Subsurface seawater | place: North... | reverse complement strand
CGCAACAAACAGGGCCGCGCGCGCGCGCTCTGCGGGCGCGCGTCGGCCCCGCCTGCAGGACCAGGCGCTGCAGGCGCCCCCGCCCCCGGCCGCCGCCCCGCGCGCTCAAGCGGCGGGCTTGAAGGAGACGGACTGGAGGATCGCGCCGAAGTCCTGCAAGCCGACGCGAGACGTCACGCGAGACACACGCGAGACGTCACGCAAGACACACGCGAGACGTCACGCGAGACACGCGAGACGTCGCACGCCCCGTGCCCTTCGGGCGGTCGCGCGCCCGTGTCTGCCGCGCAGAGGCCGGTGCGGGGGGGCCGGCGGGGCGGGCGCGGGCGCGGGCGCGGGGCTGCCTGCTTGTAGATGTCGAAGGCCTCGAGCGGCGCGGTGCATGAGAGGATGAACGCGCTGGGCCCCTGGATAGCCACGTCCATGGCCTCAATAACCTGCTCCTCGCCCGCCCCCGCTCAGCGAGCGCCCCACGCCTGGCGCCCCGTGCCGCGCGGGGGGGAGGGGCTGGCGCCGAGGAGGCGGCGCGGGGCGGTGCGGGGAACCTTGTCGCCCTTCATTCCGAGCGAGAACACCACCACGTTCTCGCCCTTGATCTTGCGCGCCCTGCCCCCCGCGCCGCCGCGTCAGGCACCGCGCGGCGGCACAAGCTCCCGCTCTCCTGGTCCGTCCCATGCGCGCCGGTCCTCTCTCTCTTTGCGACCAAAGATCAAGATCAAGCGGGAGCGCGCCGGGTCTCTCGGGATTCAGAGGGAGGGCGGCGCGCGCACTTGCCGCCCGTGTTGGAGTACCCGCGCTCCTTGGCGATCTTGGATCCGACCTGGCGCGCGCGCGCGGGGGGATGACTGATCTGTGCAGGGCCCGGCCGCGCCCCCGTGCCAAGGGATTGAGAGCACGTGCCCGGTCGCGTCCACCTTGTACCTGGCGGCCTGATCGTGTCCGCCTCGCAGGCGGGCGGGGCGCGACCTGGGCGACCTGCAGCTTGTTGACAGAGTCACTCATGGCGCCGGTCGGGGTGGTGTCGCGGATGGTGATGCCCTCCGCGGGGCGCACCGTTAGCGCCACCACGCCACCCTTGCCGTCGCTCCACGACGCGGCCACCTGCCAGCGCGCGGGCCGGCGCTCAGCGGGCGCCCCGCTCGCGGCCCCGGCGCGCAGGGCACGCACCTCGCCGCTGGCCTCGGCCTTGGTCCACTTGGCCGGGGCGAGGAACGAGACGCCCTCGACCGTCAACCGGGCGAACTTTCCGCCCTCCGTGTCGTTGTTGACCTCGAAGCACTGCGCGGAGGAATCGCGTCAGCTGCTGCGCGCGGCGCGCCGGCCCGGCCCGGCTCGCGCCGCGTGGTTGCCGGGGCGAACAACGCACCTGGTAGGCTCCTGTGCAGCCGTCGCCTCCCTCCTCGACAGCCTGCTTCTTCTCGCGGATCAATGCGCGCTCTTCTCCTTCGACCTCGCCGGTGATCTGCTTCCGGAACGCGGCACCCCAGCCATCCTGCCACGCCACCTCGTTCACGTTCACGACATCTGTGACGCCAGCCTCGCGAGCGAAAGGGAGTACACGCGGGACACGCGGTGGATGCAAGAGTATGGTTCACCGCAGCGGAGGCAGATGGCGGCGTCGCCGTCACCCCGAGGATCCCCGCGGCGAGCACGCCGAGCGCCTCGCGGCGCCCCGCTGGCGTCGCCATCATCATGGGCCCACACACCGCCGCGGTACGCGCGTCGCCACGGAGCGGCATTGCAACTGGCGCGCCCGGGGCGAATGCAGCGGCGGAAGGGACAGCCGAGAGCGCAATCACGGCGAGCGCGGTGGCTGAGCGCACCATCTCTTCGATGGGAATGACGGGGCGCGGTGTGCTGCGGTCTTCGCAGAACCGACCCCGGATGCAGCGGCTTGAAAGCGGAATCCGCAGGACCGAGAATCGGTCCTCGCAAGCCGGCTCTGTTGGTAACACGTGCGCACGACCCGGGGCAGTGCGTAGTATTGAAAGGGCACAACACGCCCTATAAAACATTTGTAAGCCGATGTGGTACCCTTCCGCTTTTTATAGGGGTGATGGTATATAATGACTCTAGGACTCGTGACCGCCAGCGTGATTGAAAGCATCGTCTTCGTGCGATGGCTTGTTGGTGTAGCGGTTAGCACAAGAGACTCTGAATCTCTAGACAGGGGTTCGAATCCCCTACGAGCCTGTCAACCTTCGGGTGATCAGCAATACGCAACGAGTTCTTTTTGTCATTTTTACGTCGCATCACGATTTTTACCCCCGCCATTTTATTGACCAGTGTTCAAAATCTTTTTGGGCGCTGTGCCTCAACACCTGCGCCTCAACACCATAACCGACTTCAGAGCAGGGCCAAGACGAAGGGTCTGGCGTTGTCTCGTTGCTGCAGGCACCCGTGGTAGCGAGTTCCATGACGTTTCCGCGATGAAGTTGTCCAACACGACCAGATCTTTGCGCAGCAATTGCTCGCGATCCAATATCTCAGATGGCTCGTCGGCTTGGCCCAAAGAGGCCGACGACGACTGGATGGAGGGAATACCTCCCAGGAGCAGTCTCTGACATGTTGGTGACAACAGCTGGCCAGGCGGCCACCACGTACACGCACAAGACAACCTACTACTCTGCTTCGGTGTCGCAGTTTACCATGCACAAGCAGAACAAGAGCATTTGGTCCCCGCGCCCGTGCGATGAGTGCGAAAGCATAATCGCCGGGCAGCCGCTGTGCCAGTGTGCTATGCAGCTAGGAGGCGTGCTTTCGATTCTCAGACAATCCCGCGAGTTCGGAGGGGGCCTGCATCTCACTCACCGGTTAGAGCAAAATGAGCGCCCGGTGCTAGAGGAACGGTGGAATGGGAAGCTGCACACGCGGGAAGGGTGAAGAGCTTGGTTCTGAGACCTGATGCAAAGAAGAGGTCTGGCGTGAGATCCACAGTCGGCGCACCGATCGGGATGACCGTGTGTCCAAAGAGGAGCCCGCCGAGGCCCTGCAAGAAGAATGTGTCAAGCGAGTTTCAAAGTCCGGCGCGCGACTTGGGTGGGCGCCGGGAGGGGGCGCACAAATCCAACAGCGATGGCGAAGAAGAGCCCGACGTTGAATGTCATGGCCACGAGCATGAGAGCGTAGTCGATCACCGTAGACGCCTGCGCCGCGCGGGCTGTCCCTTGAGTAGGGGGTGCAACGCTGATGAACGGAGGGGCAACGGCTGATACGGAAAATGTTGCGCAGCGGGAGCTTGCGCTGGGGCGTCCACCATGATGAAAAGCATGCGAGTCGCGTTCTGCCGGGCCTCGCCCATGTCCGATGGGAGGAGCGCCCAGGTGGTGCTGGGCGCCTTGGCAGGCTGCACGGCAGCCGTTCGCACCCAAGTCTGCTCGCAGCGGCTTCGCACTGCCTTGAGGAGCGCGGAAAGGATCGCAGCGGCCATGACCGCGACGACAGTGCCGACGTATGCTCCGGCAGTGCACGGGACCCATCCGCGGAAGAGCACGAAGTCGTCGTAGCCCCAGTGGAAGTACATTTTCATGACGCCGTAGCACACCGGCTCCTCTTCCGGTAGCGCCTCCACGTCGCCTGCGCACGCCGCGCAGTGCCCGCCGCTGAGGGAACACGCGGGCGAGAAGACGTGGGCGAGGAGGTTGTGGAGGGTCGGCTTTCGGGGGGCCCTCACCGCAGAAGGCGGCCAGGCCCTCGGGCTTCAGCGCACACATTTCGAACCACGCGTCGCAGGCATCCATGCGGTGCGAAAGACAGATCTCCGCCGTCGTGGCGAGCGCATCCTCGCACGCCGGTCCGGGTGCACTCCCTCCGCACTGCGCGCACTGTGGCATGTCCGGGTGCGCCGCGCAAAGGTCCATCTGTCACGGAGGGTGGGACTGAGTGCTGCGCTTGCACGCAAGACCAGCAGCTATAAGAATATCTACGCCTGGAAGCGGCAGATACCACTTTGTCGAAAGCGAGAGCAGTCGTTGGCAGTTTGGGGACCATCGCCGTTTCGCACTGCCCGACCATGGTTGCCCCGGACTCCGGCATGCAGAGCGCGTTGTGCCTTCCGCACTGATTTGCGTGATGCCTGCAGACGGACAAAAACTTTTAGCCTCTACCTGATCAACGAAAGTGCAGACACCGTGTGGCGCTTGCGGCATTTTACGGGGTTGGGGGATGACCCGTGGTGATCGTCCTTGTTGCAGAGGCTCGCAGCAATGCTCCACGGGGTGCAGTACTTCCCAGTCGCGCGTTCCGTGTCACACAGCCGCTTCACGCTACATCCTGTGAGCCACGGCAGGGACTCGCACAAGGAACTCATATCCATCATGACGGCCGATTCTGGGTAGAATCCTGACGCATCCATGCACGACATCTTGTTGGGATCCGAGAAGCACGCGTGCGTCATATCCACCATTTCTGCGTATCGAAGGAGCTTAAGTTGATTCCAAAACAAAGGCACGAACCCCGACATTTTAATGTCCTTCAGGCAAGGTGCCCCAATGCTTCACAAGTGTGGCGTCGCTGGACACGAAACGTTCATGCCGGCATGGGAAGTACCATCACTCAGGCTCCCATGATCATGATCCTGAGCAGAAGCTACCGCCAAGACGACGAGCAGAGTGATCCACGAGCAAATGGGAAACGCCATATCTGCAGTACACGCGACTGAGTGACTCAGCGCGGAGAAACGCGAATGCCCGCATTGTGAACGCGAGATGCGACGCATCGTCCGCCGGCGCGAGAGCCCCAGCTGCGGGGCGAAAACTAGCTCTAAGCACCAATCCCTGATCACTTTCGTTTTGGCAGAAACGATTACTGCAACGGCCCCTGCCTCTATCAACCGTGACTAAGGTAGTGCAGGGGGGGCCCTCAGGCAAGGATCCCAGAACTGGTCAACGCGTGTACAAAATTAACCGCTTTGCCAGGGTCGATTTGCTACTCCAGAGGTGGAACCGCTGAAAAACCCAGCGCCTAAGTCGTCGAGAGAAAGACAAACCAGCTGATCGTTCCGCGAGCGCAGCCGTGCTGCGCCCGGGGGGATGGACCTGACGCACCCTGGTCGTTCGACTGTGGTTCCGCGCTGACAAATTGAGATTAAAAACGTATCTATCTCTCTTTAGTACCAATTTGGTACTAAAGAGTCCGATATCGGACTTCCGAAATCCGTGTAGGACGAAAATCCGAGAGTCCGTCGGAAATCCGTGTAAAAAACGACAGAGTCGCGTCCAAATTTCCGTGAGGTCACGTCCCAAATGTTTCATCCCCTTCCTCGCGTCACGCTGTGGCAAGCAAGCCAGTGACGCGGCGCCGTGCGACTGCTCGCGTGGAGGGACAGCCCTGCCGCAAAGATGCCACAGGGATACGGGTGTACGGCTGCAGCAGCGTCTACAGTGGTCGCGGACGGTGTGAACGGGGGTTACGTGGAGGTGCCTTCGAAGGTGTGCTCGCTGCTGCTCGCTGAGTCAGAAGCATTGCTCGTGAGGTTGCGCGATAAAGCGATGGGCGCCTCCGGGTCTGGGAGAGCCTGTATATAGTACTGATACTGCAGATCTGATCATAATGTCTTGCTGCGCAGGATGAGGAGGCGTCACAGCCGCAAAAGCGCGTTGGCCAGGTTCGCACAGCGGACTTACTACCCATTTAGACAGAGTCTCAGTGAGAGGGTCCGCAACTGTTCGCGTTGTAAACCGGCTGACCGATGGCCAGGGGAAATCGAAGCTTGCTTTTGTTCCCCAAGTCTCTGCAGCAATGCGACGCCTGCCACGTTGACCTGCATCGAAGCTGACGCGTGCTGTGGACACAGGCAGTGGACGGCAGCTCGGGGGAGGTCAAAATGTCAGAGTGGCAGACCTGGATTATCCTCTTCAAGAGCTGCTTCGGCGTCGGAATCCTCGGCATTCCCTTCGCATTCAGGAATGCGGGTGTCATCCCGGGGTTGCTCAGCGTGATCGTGATTGCGATGGTCACGAACATTGCGACCAAGCTCCTGGTCTGGACCAAACGAAACATCCACGCTGGGAACCCAGCGATTCCCGTGACAAGCATTCCAGAGATGGCTCTCGCGACCTTTGGAGTAAGGGGGCAGCGTGCAGCGAACGTGGTCATCCTGACCTGCCAGCTGGGGACAATCACAGCCTACAACATCTTCATCGGTGAGTTCCTGACAGCCGGCCCCGCTATGCTCCTGCGTGCTGCTGCTGCGTGCGAAAGCAGGTAAGCCCTCATAGCTACCGATCTGACGCAGTGCGGGCGCTCCTCGAAAGGTGTGTCGCTGACTGCCATCGTGGAGGACCTCTTTCCTGTGCACCACGGCATTGGCTTTCGCGCCATGTCATACCATCCCTACGTGTTCTTCATCCTGTGCCAGACCCTGCTCTTCTCTTTGTTGGTGCAGCTCAAGGATGTTGCAAGCATGGCACCGCTTTTGATGTTCGCGCAATTCGCCATGACGTGCGCCCTTGTGCTCGTCGTGGCCAATGGCCTCGTGAACCCCTCTGTGTGCGACCGCGATGGCGCGACCGGGGTCTTCTGCCGTGTGCACGTTGGATCGCGCTGGGAAACCTACCCGATCTTTGTCGGTATCGCTGTCTTTGCGATGGAGGGCATCCCGACCGTGCTCGCGATCGAGAACTCGATGGCTCGCCCGGAGCGCTTCGAGGAGGTGCGCCGGCAACCCTAAAACAGGATGGAGCTGCGCGGCAGGGAGGGGCTGGCCAGCAGGGAGCGGGGAGTAGGCCAGCGGCAGTGATAGCCCCTTCCAAGGGAGCTACCGGGATAGCTCCATGCGACGCCGGACCACTTCCCTCCCCGATACCCGGGGAGTGAGTGTAGTGAGTGTACAGTAGGGACACGGGTAGGGGCAACGGTAGGGAGGGGGGGGCGTGTGCCGCTGCAGACTCACCCGCGGCGTGCGGGCTGTCAGGTGTTCGACCGTGCACAGTCGATGCTGGTCTCTGTCTTCCTCATTTTCGGCACACTCGGTGCCCCTGCAGCCCACTTCGTACCCCTGCGAAACACCTGACTTCACCCAACACCCGAAAACCAGCACTGCGGCCGTTGTGCTCAGCAGGCGCGCGCACGATGTGAGTCCTCTGTGCCGCGTCACGCAGGGTACTGGTTGTACGGCAACGAGACTCGGTCGGTGATCACGCTGAACGTGCTGGGCTCATGGGGACTGCTTGTCAAGATGTTCATGGTGGATGCATATTTCCCCAAGAAACTGACGTGCCCGTGCAGTCTTGCCTGCACCCCACCTCGACCGCGAGAGAGCCGCGAGCAGCATGCGCTCTGCCCCTCCCGCGCCCGCTGAGTCGCTCGCCGCCGCCCATCCAGGTCGTGGTCATCTTCCTCTCGTACCCGCTGCAGGCAGGCCCCGCCCTGGTGCCCTACGCGCCGGGGAACGGCGCGGCCCCTGACGGGGCACGACTGCGTGCCTGCGTGGTGACGCGGCGCTCCGCGCGGGCGTGTGACGCGGCGCTTCGTGCGCAGTTCATTCCGATCGCGGAGATGGCCAAGATCGTGTGCGAGCAGAACGGCGCCGACCGCATCTACCGGTCGCTCCCGCGGGCGCTGTCCTTCCTCGCCGGCCCCACCAAGGCCGACTTCCGCAACCGCATCTGGGTATTTCTCAAGGTGCGAGCACGCGCCGCTGGCCGCCCGGGCGCGAGGGTGCGCCACGCACGCACTGCGCGATGTTGCCAGCGCACGCGCGCACTGCGCAATGTTGCCAGCGCACGCGCGCATTGCGCGATGTTGCCAGCGCACGCACGCACTGCGCGATGTTGCCAGCGCACGGCCAGACCGAGCGCCTGGGTACCGTCGAGCGGAGATGTGCACGCGTGCGGAGTCGTCCTCGTCCCCGCCGTCCCTCCGGCCGCCGCTCAGTGCGTTCCCCCGGCGGCGCAGGTGTGCGTGGTGGTTCTGGCGGCGGCGATTGCCATCTCGATGCCGCACTTTGGACACGTACTCTCCATCGTCGGCTCGGTCTCCTTCTCGATGGTCACCTTCATGCTCCCGCCCATCATGTACCTGCGCTCGCGGCAGGGCGCGCACACGGCGGAGATCGTGATCCTTTGCTGCGTCGTCGTGCTCTTCGGCTGCCTGGTCACCACCGTCGGGCTGTGGTCCAACTTCACGAACGCGTCTGTGTGGAAGGCCAAGATCGAAAAGGCGCCGCCGCGCAGCGGTTCGCACTCAGCGATCGAGGAGCAGCACCTCTTCAAGCAGGCAGAGGGTAAGGGACTTGCTGCAGGGCACAAGCTGAAGGTCGCTGTCAACGACGCCAGGGGGCAGGTACGGGGGTCTCTGGGCAGGCACAGCGCCGCGGAGGGCGATGGCGGGTGGTCCAAAGAGGGGCGCTGGAAGCGCCCGCACCACAAGCACCACATCGACCAGACGAAGCAGTACATGAAGGAGGCCGAGGGGGTTGGCGCGATGGAGGGCATTGCGATCAAGCCGCCGGCCTCGCCGGCCTCGAATCCTGCGGTGCCCACCGCGGCTGGCGAGGCGAGCGCTGCACCAGTGGCGAATGCGAGGCCTGCAGTGCCGTCGCAGGTGATTCCAAAGGCCCTCGCGGTCACGGCCAGGCCCGCGTCGGCAGTGGCAGCGGCAGCAGCGCAGCCTCTGCCGTTGCGACTGGAGCCGCACGGCCAGGCGCCAAGCGCTGTACCGGGGGCGCCGGCTACTCCGGTGCCCCAGCAGAAGACAGCGGCGCCGACAGCCGCGGCGCCTGTGGCCGCAGCGTCTGCGGTGCCAGCAGCTTCGACGCCTGTGACCGCAGCGTCTGCGGTGCCAGTTGCCGCGACGCCTGTGGCCGCAGCGTCTGCGGTGCCAGTTGCCGCGACGCCTGTGGCCGCAGCGTCCGAGGTGCCAGCAGCTGCGGCGGCTGCGCCGGGGGGCAAGACGCCGGGCGAGGGCTGGACCAAGGTGGATTCCGAGGCGTGGCAGAGCGCAGCCAAGTCGTGGCGCGACGCGGACCGCTCCAGCGCGGGCGCGGAGGCGCAGTCCCGCATCGACTTCGCCAAACACGTGCTCGAGCGCAGCGGGCACGCGGCGCAGGCCGCCGCGACCGGCGCACACGCCGCCACGGGGGGAGTCGGGGTGGGCGCCGCCGCGGGGGGAGCGGCGGGGGGTGCAGCCGCGGCGGGCGCTGCCGCGCCTCGCGGGCGCGGCGCTGTCGCCGCGCCTGCGCATCCTGCAGCAGCTGTGCCTGTTGTGCCTGCTGTGCCTGCTGTGCCTGCTGTGCCTGCTGTGCCTGCTGTGCCTGCTGCTCCTGCTTCCGTGTCGGGGGCGGGAGTGGGGCCGGGAGCGGCAGGCGCGGCGAAGGCTGCGGGGGCTGCAGGTGCGGCGAAGACTGCGGGGGCTGCGGGGGCTGCGGGGGTGGCGAAACCGCCGGAGGTTACGGCGGAGGGCCGGGCGCTCACGCGCTGGGCGAGCGGCGCAATGTCTCCACGTGGATCCAGCGAGGTGCTGAGCAAGGTTGCGGCTACTGATGCGGCGGCAGGGGCCACCGCCGCTCCCGCCGCCCCAGCGCCGGTCAGGACCACGGCGGGCCCACGACGCGGGGTGCGCTGAGATGCTGCTGTGGGCGCTGGTGGTGGCGTGGACGGGGTTGGGAGTGGGGTTAGATGAGGATTAGACGGCTGTTACGCGCAATCCTACGCGCAATCGATAAATGTCAATGTGAGCCCGTCTTCATCCTCGACGCGGGCAGCCGCTAAAAGCGCTGTGGGTTCATCTGGCCGCCTGCTTGGTTCGATGTGCAATATCAAGTTTTTAGTCTGATGAGGAGAAGTCCATTTTGACAGCTCCGCAGTTGCGACCTTGCGGCCGGGACTCAGTCAAGGACTGGTGCCTGGCGGCAAGCTGGTGCCTTACTGGAGGCGACGCGCGGGATTTCGGAGGGGAGGAGGGAGTTGTCTGACGCTGCAGGGCTGTTGCGCCGCGCCACTGTACCTGCTCGAGGACAAACATGGATCACGACGAGATTTTGGAGGCCATGAAGCGCGCGGCCTCGCACAGCTCGCACGGGCGGGTTTCAGCAACTGCCCCCATGCTCTCTCCCAACGAGAGTCTGCCCGAGGCTGAGATGCTGCTGATCGCGGAGGGCCGCGACCGCTCGGATAGTCTCGCTTCCATTGATGAGGCCCTGCAGGCGATGGACCCATTGGACATCGCCGCAGGAGGGCCAACCGACGACAGCAAGCTTGCAGATCCTGTCCTGAGGCGCCGCTTTATGGCCAAGCTCGTGCATCCGTTCTTAGGTTCGCCTAGCCCCGGTGGTAGATCGAACAACGTGGGAAGGTCGGGAGGCACAGCGGGCTCCGCTGGGTCCCGGCAACCACCGCGCACCTTCCACCAGCGCCTCTCCTCGTGGCAAATAGAACAGCTCGACAAGGTTTCCAGTGGAGACGACGAGGATGGGCGTGATGGTGAGCGCGAGAATAAGGAAGAGGGCTGCGGGGACGAGCCAGATGCGGAGGGAGGAGAAGTGTCAGGCTGGCAAGACGATCGCCCACACGGGTTGGGCCTTGCGAGGCTTGGGTCCGTCAGCTCGCAAAACGGCACGCCGTCCCTTTGTCCCGATCTATTCGGTTTGTCATGAACATCAGATCCGCGCTGCACTGATGCAACCCTGCTGTTCTTGTGACCTGCAATAGACCGATGCAACCGAGGTCCTGCAACAGCGCGCCCTGAGCGACCGCCCGCAGGCGACTCGGCGGCCCCACGAGGGCGTAGGGCAGACACGGACGCGGACGCGGAGGTAGAGGCGGAGCCGCGCTGGCGCCGTGCGTACCGCAGCGCGCAGCGGGAGGCGGAGGAGTGCAGCCGCTCCCCCGTGGCGTCGGTTGCGCGCGGGTCGCCGCTCAGCGCAGCAGCGGCGACCGCGGCGTTCCGAGCGGCCTCGGCGCGCCCGAGCCCCCTCGGAACGCCGCGGTCGCCGCTGCTGCGC
>ENA-UOXV01007573-UOXV01007573.1-marine-metagenome-genome-assembly--contig:-NODE-7573-length-10944-cov-4.486638_pt1 | contig 10944 bp, 10 predicted proteins | sample MGYA00238165_ERZ766961 | MGnify/ENA primary metagenome ERZ766961 (study PRJEB28924, sample SAMN03173240) | marine metagenome | biome: Marine; feature: Water; material: Subsurface seawater | place: North... | reverse complement strand
CTAAAGGGTTTGGTCCTGCTTCTATGCTCTCCCGCGTCGAGCTTCATGACCGGGACAACGATACCGATAGACGGCGGCATCATGGCTAGGTGAGCCAGAAACCGGCATGCTATCCGGATCGTGGCAGCCAAAACAGGCGGCAGTTGCGGGATCAACGTGATATCCTGAACGCCAAAAAGGGTGGTAGGTGGGCTGTCTGTGCACCTAACCAGAATGTAAGCGTCGCCAATCTCGAGGTCCATGACCATGAACACTGTTGCCAGTTTCAGCACCTCGCTCGAACTAGCCGAGCGCGTCCTTGCACGACGGGGTCGGCTTCATGCTTTTGAACACCTCGAACCGGCTCGCACCGCACTGCTGGTGGTTGACATGCAGAACAGTTTCGTTCAAGCAGGTGGTGGCCCCGCGTGGGTGCCAGCGGCGGCTGGTATCTGCCCCGCCATCAACCGCACGGCCCAGGCCCTGCGTGAGCTGGGCGGCCAGGTGGTGTGGGTACTCAACACCTTCACAGAAGAATCGTTGCAGAGTTGGTCACACTTTCACAAGGAACTCTGGCGCCCTGAAGGAGCCCAACGCCGCAGCGCGACAATGGCCGAAGGACAGCCCGGCCATGCGCTATACGCCGACCTGCGCCCTGCCCCTGCCGACTTGCACCTACCCAAGCTGCGATACAGTGCCTTCATCCAAGGGTCTTCGACCCTGCATGATGAACTTCAGAGACGGGGTATCGATACCGTGCTTGTTGCGGGCACCGCCACCGAAGTGTGTTGCGAAAGCACAGCCCGCGACGCCATGATGCTGAACTACCGCACCGTCATGCTGTCGGACGGCTGCGCGGCGTTCACCGCTGAGGCGCACGCGGCCACGCTGTCGAATTTCTTGCTTTACTTTGGAGATGTGCAGAGCTGCAATGAGGTCATAGACAGGCTCAGGCGCATAGATCGATAAAGTTGTCCCGTAACTTGACTAGGAATGGCTGAATCCGAACATGCTTGCCGCTTTTTATGAACGCATGGGCGCCGCCCGCGATGTCCTGCGACTTGATGACATTCCCGATCCGCAGCCGCTGGCTGGAGAAGTCCGCGTGCGAATCCGCTGGTCTGGTCTGAATCCCTCAGACGTGAAATCGCGAGCGGGACTGTTAGGCCGTCCAATGGCCTTTGAGCGCGTGATACCGCAGAGTGACGGAATGGGTGTCGTCGATGCCGTGGGCGACGGGGTTGATAAACACATCATCGGGCGGCGCGTTTGGATCTACAACGCGGCATGGGGCCGGCCATTCGGCACGGCTGCCGGATGGACTTGCGTGCCAGAGCAGATGGCCGTCCCCTTGCCGGACTGCGTACCCGATGAGGCAGGCGCCTGCATGGGTATCCCTGCGATGACCGCGCTACATGCGCTGCTGATGGACGGCGGTGTTGCTGGCAAAACCGTACTGATCGCAGGCGGTGCTGGAGCGGTCGGCCACTATGCCATCCAGTTTGCCGCTCGACTGGGTGCCGCTCGCATCTTAACGACGGTGAGCAGTGCGTCCAAAGCCAAGCTGGCACGTGAAGCGGGCGCCGACGAGGCGATCAACTACAAGACCACCCCGCTCGTCGAGCAGGTACGTGAGCTCACTCGAGGCTTGGGTGTGGACCGAGTGATCGAGGTAGATATGGCCGTCAACGGCATTCAAAACCTAGATCTACTGCGGGTTGGTGGCGAGTGCGTGGCTTACGGCAGCAGTCCGGCTCCCCTCAATCTGCCTTTCCCCGCGCTGCTAGCAAAAAACGTCCAGCTGAAGTTTTTCCTGGTGTACCAACTGGCTGCGCGCGACCGTGCAGTCGCGCAGGCCGCACTGCAAGGCATGCTCAGACGGCAGGACTTGGTGCACAACATTGGGGTACGTCTGCCCCTTTCCGAAATCGCGGCGGCACACGAGATGGTGGAACAGGGTCAGGCCGTGGGGAACGTCGTGCTATCAGTGCCTTGATGTGTAGGACCCGAGTGGATCATCAGTCTCGCTTAATGAATTTGTAATCTTCGGGCTTGAAATTGCCCGTCAGATTCCAATAGTCAAGCATGCCGTAAGGCCAGGTCTGGGAGGCGCGACCCTTCTTGTTCTTGTACCAACCGTTGCCGCGTGGAGAGCCCCAAGAGCGCTTCAAGTTACCCGCATCGATCCACTTGTTGTAATCCACGAAAGGCGCTTCCTTGCAGTCCAGCGCTTTGTGTCCTGTCTCGAGAAGGTAACGGATCGCCCGCAGGCTGTATTCGACTTGGCATTCCGACGAAAAAATTGCGCTGCCATTGATCACGACCGCCGTATTCGGTCCTCCCGTCATAAACAGGTTGGGGAAGTCAGGCACGCTGATACCCAGATAGGCGCGGCAGTCGCCGTCCCAGCAATCCCGGTGCAACTCCCGCCCGCCCGCGCCTGTGATCTTCATGGGCGCAAGAAAGTCTGAGGCCTTGAAACCAGTGGCGCAGATGACCACATCAACAACGTGCAGCGCGCCGTCCTTGGTGCGAATGCCCTCAGGGGTGAACGCCTCAATGCCCGTGGTGTTCAGTTCGACATACGGCTTTTTCAGCATGGCCGCCCACACCCCATTATCGCGCAGCATGCGCTTGGAGGTCGGCGGATAGTCTGGCGTCATCTTTTCCAGTAAGTCGGGTCGATCGTGGTATTGGGTGGCCAGCCATTTTAGGCAACCCTGACGCAGCTCCTCGTTCGCGCGGCCCACCGACACGGGGTGATCCCAGTCGTCCTCGACGGCGGTCAAAGGCAGGCGCCCTTCGATTGAGATGCAGAACTGCCAGAAACGCAGCCATCGACCGTAATAGGGAACGTGCTTGAGCAGCCATTGCATGCCGGGTGCAATGTCATCGTGATAGGTAGGCGTGGGCAGCATCCAGGGCGGGCTGCGCTGGAAGATCTTGAGGCTGGCCACCTGGTCAACGATGGATGGGCCAATCTGGAATGCGCTCGCGCCCGTACCGACCATCGCCACGCGCTTGCCCGCGAGGTCAAGCCCCTTTGGCCAAGCCGCCGAATGAATGACGCGTCCTTGGAAGGTGTCAAGCCCTGGAATATCTGGCAGGCTCGGCCTGCTCAGGATACCGACGGCCGTGATGACCGCGTTAAACTCCTCTTCCGTCACACGACCGCTACCGTCCCTTACGCTGAGGGTCCAGGTCGCGCGATCCTCATTGAAACGCATTGCATCCACCTCAGTACCAAAGCGGATATGGCGCCGCAGTCCCGAAGCGCTGGCCACGGTCGCGAGGTAGGACTGGATTTCCGGCTGGCGGGAAAACTGCTGGGGCCAGTCCTGCTTCTGCGCAAAAGACAAGCTGTAGGCGAAGTTGGGTGTGTCCAGTCGGCAGCCCGGATAACGGTTCTCCCACCAGACGCCCCCCACGTCTTCGTTTTTCTCGTAAATCGTGAAGTCGAGCTGCGTCTGCTGCAGTCGATATCCCGCCGCGATACCAGAGACACCCGCGCCGATGACGGCCACGCGGAACTTCACACCGGGCGCCACACTTTCCCGCGTCCAGTCTGGCGCGCCAGGGTCTTTGGTGAATCCCATTTCGTGCGCCAACAAGGGCCGCAGTTCATCGATGTCGCGCGGCAGCAGGTATTGCATGCACTGGGTGAGCAAAGAGTCGGACGGAATGCCTCCCCCCTGCTGCCCGCTGTCGCGAAAAGCAACGAGTGCCGCGGTGGCAAGGCGTCGTGCCTTTTCCTGCATTTCCTTGCTCATACCGCCCTGCGGCGCGATCTCTACACGCATGGGTGGCACCGGCGGCTTGACTTCTGGACCGATTAACGAGGTATCGCCCGTCAGCATTGCGAGCGTCACCATAAGAGAAGGCAGATCGGCCTGGTCGACGGATTGACGGATGAATTCGTCGGAAGCCTCGAAAGGCTCGACCTGGTTGAATGCGTTCATGGTTACATCGAGCTCGTGCTCTGCGGCGTCTGTTGACAACATAATTTTTTGAATCCTCAGTTTTTCAATTTCAACGCACGGCGACGCTCATCTCGCCAATGCACTCGATCCAAGCGTGCATGCTGTCGCCCGGCAGAACGGGCGCTACACCCTCCGGCGTGCCGGTCATGATGATGTCACCTGGGTAGAGCGTATAGGCCTGACTCGCGTAGGCAATAAGTTTTTGCACATTCCAGATCAGCTGGGCCGTGTTCGCTTTCTGCCGGGTCTGCTGGTTGACTTTGAGCTCAAAGTCTAGGTGGCCGGGGTCGACGATCTCATCGGCGGTCACTACATACGGGCCAAACACGGCGAAAGTGTCCAGCGACTTGCGAAAGGACCGGTCCTCAGTGCCGCGTATCGTCATGTCTAGGCCGATCATATAGCCGGCTACGTGCGAGAGCGCCTGATCTTCAGTGATTCGGAAGCCTTGTTTGCCGATGACCAGCGCCAACTCGATTTCGTGGTCAATGCGCCGATCTGCCCAGTCGGCCACCACGGCTTGCCCGGCACCAATCATGGCGCTACCGGCTTTGAGGAACAAGCCGTAATCGGCAATGGTCTTGACCTCGGTGCCGAAGTTGATCGCATTGTCCGCGCGCGACTCGTCCAAGTGCAATTGGTAGTTGACCGGAGCCGCAATGATCTTGCCAGGGTTAGCCACCGGCGAGAGCAGACTGACGGCGGCAATAGGTACGCCTGGCACGCTGTCGGCCAGCACCTGCATGTGTGGGCGCAAGGCCTCGAAGTGGTTAAAGAAGTGGTCACCCGGCGGCGTGGGCCAGTGCAGCGGTGGCAAGCTTTGCAACGCCTCGGTGACGTCATGAACTTGGGTTCCTTTGACCACACCCAGCCGGTCGTGGTTGAAGCGGCAAAAACGCATATGTGCCTAACCTTGATTTGAATAAAAATGAATTCGCCCTAGGCTCGGGAGGCGATGGCCGCATCACGTCGACGGCTCGCAAGTCCAACGACAACGACCATCGCGGCGAGGACCCCGCCCACCAAATTGGCGTACGTGGCCCAGGGCACCATCTCAATCGGCAGCAGCAAGAGGCCGCCACCGACGATGGACGCCGCGCGCACCCAGCCCCCTGTGCGGCCCAAGCCATAACCAATCATTCCCGATGAAATAAACCACACGGCGACAATGGCCGTGCCGACGCTAATCATCGTGACCACCCAGGAATCGCCCTGCAGCAAGAGGCTGGGCGAAAAGATAAAAAGAAAGGGAATGATGTACGCGGTCCAGGAGAATCGCATGGCAACCCAACTGGTGCGCATGGGATCCGCCCTAGCAATGTTGGCGGCAAAGAAGGACGCGATGGCCACGGGGGGCGTGACAAAGGACATCATGCCCAAGTAAAGGATGAACATGTGCGCGGCAATGGGCGCGATGCCCACCTCCACAAAGGCGGGCACGAACAAAACCGCCAGTAGCACGTACACGCCCAAGGTGGGCATGCCCATACCCAAGACGATGCACAGCACTGCAGACATCAACAGCAGGAAAAAGACATTGCCCTCGCCCAGACCTACCAAGTAGTTGGTGAGCGCAAAGCCTAGACCAGTGATTTGCAAGATGCCCATGATGAAGCCGGCCGCCGCCGAGATCATGATGATGTCAGCCGAGGAGATGCCTGTGCGCACCAAGCAATGCCACAACTCCTTGATCGTGAGGCGCTGCGCGCCGTAACCGAGGGCAAAGCCAATCAGCAACACGGAGATACAGGCAAAAATGGCCGCATTTTCAGGTTCACGATTCTCCCAAAACAGCGCATAAACCAGCACTGCGAAGGGCAACAGGAACAGCCAACCTTTGGCCAGCACCGTTAACATTTTGGGAATGTCCTGAGCAGGTACCCGCAGGATGTTGCCCTTGGCGGCTTCGAGATCCACCTGAATAAACAGGGCGAAGTAGTAAAGCAGCGAGGGTACCAGCGCCGCCAGAGCCACCTCTGCATAGCTGATCTGCAGGAAATCGGCCATGAGAAAAGCCACCGCGCCCATGACGGGCGGCATCATCTGGCCTCCGTTGGAGGCGGTGGCCTCGATGGCGGCTGCCTCCTCGGGTTTGAAGCCTGATTTCTTCATCATCGGGATGGTGACCACGCCCGTCGCGAGGATGTTGGAAACCACGATGCCGTTGATGGAGCCGAACAGCGATGAAGCCATGATGGAGATCTTGGCTGCGCCCCCGCGAAAGCGTCCCATCAGGCCGAGAGAAATATCGTTAAAAAAGCTCGCGCCGCCAGACGAGGCCAGCAGTTGCCCAAAAAAAACAAATGGGATGACCACGGTCACCCCGATCAGCAGCACCAGTCCAAACAGCCCGCTGCTGTCCAACCCCAAGTAGACCAGCATGCCGAGCGGCCTGACTTCGCGGGTCTGCAGCGCGCCCTCTACCAAATGGCCGACCAGGGCGTAAGCGAAAAAGGCCAGCACCACGATCACCAGCGGCCACCCCGAAGCCCGGCGAAGCCCCTCGACAACCAACACGAACAAAAGAGTGCAGCTGACCACCACATCTGGGGGTGAATTGAAAAATTCACCAAGCATACGAGGGTAGTGCCAGCTCATGTAGACGCCTAACGCCACCGAGATGATCGCCAACGTCCAGTCGTACAAAGGCGCAGTGTCGCGCACCCCTCGGGGATCATTCAGTGGACGGATCAGGTAGACGATGCCCATGGCCAAGCCCAGCGCGATCGCCAGAAACTGCTCCGCCAGGAAGTTCCAACCCACCATCCGGTAGAGATCGGCGCCCCAGGCGATACCGCCCAGGGCGACCAAGGCCCCCATAGTGGTCGTGGCGATGGGCACTGCAGTTCCAGCACTGGGCTGGAGATTTTCTTCAATTGGCGTGCGCATGTTGTGTTTCGAGTTAGGAGGGGGCCGTGGGCTGAGTGTCGCAGTGGTTCAACGACCTGACCAGATACCCGCTTCTTTGTAGAAACGGATAGCGCCCGGATGGAAGCTGATGCCGTCGTGCTGAATGGCCAGCTGGGCTGGATTCATGGCCATGAACGACGGATGCGAGGCGACCAACTCCCCCTTATGCTGGTGCAGAGCCTTGACCAACTTGTAGACCGTCTCGTCGTCCGTGTCAGCGCTAGCCACCACCGTCATGGCGTACTCCATCAGGTTGGTCGTATCGATGACGCCTTTGAGGTGGGGCAAGGGTTTTTGAGACGCAATGGTGTATTCAGGCCGCACTGCAGCCATGGCGGCCCGGGCCTTGTCGGTGTCTTCTAGGCTCAAGAACTTGATACCAACGGCAGCGTCGACTTCTGCCATCTTGGGCGCGCCGATCGCAAAGACCGTGGCGTCTAGGCGACCAGCCTTAAAGTCATCAGCGGCCCGCAGCAAATTGGCAGTAGCAACGCCATCGGTGTCATCCAGGCTCAGGCCTGCAGTCGCCAGAATGGCGTTCGACAGGGAAATACCTTGCGGGAAGCCCTGCCAGCCCACCGGGAAGCGCTTGCCCTTGAGGTCGGCCACGGAGTTGATGCCCGAATCCTTGCGCACGAGGATACCTACCTTGAACGGAAACCCCACGGCAGCCAAACGCAGCTTGTCCAAGGGCTTGCCTTTGTACTCCTCTCGGCCTCGAACGGCGATTCCCAATTCGTCGTTGGACATGAAGGTGAACGCAGCCTGCCCAGCCTGCACCGCGCCCATGGAGGCGTTGGGCGAATTAAAGCTGACGACCCGCATCTGGATGCCAGCGGCCTTTTGCACGACCTTGGCGATGGCCTGAGTCTGCACATTGTTGATCGAACCCGGAGGCAGAGTGGAAATACTCACGGTCTGCGCCCAGGCTGCAACCGAAAACACGCAGGCTGCACCCAGACCGGTTGCCCGAAGAAGAAACGATTTCATGTTGATTACCTCCAGTTGTCCCGCTAATGCGGGAATTGATTAACCCTCAGGCGTTGCGCCACAAACGTTTGCCCGCTACGCGCCACCCTCACCACGCCTGAATGCGTAAACGGCTGGTGCACACCACTCAGGTACCGACTGCAACGCTCGAACGCGCCGCTTCCATTCGCCTGCACAGCATTCGCTGCGCAAAGCCGAATCCATAAACCCGCTGCGCCACCGTGCGCAATTGGGCGACCACTTCTTCGTTGGCCAGCCGCGTAGGGGCCGCATGGCCTGGCATTCATTTTTCCTTTAGACATCGCGCTTTCCCTCGACCGACAGACGTTCCGCTTTTTCAAAGGCGGCCGTGATCACGGCATGTCGACGGTCTAGCCATGGCCTGGTTTCCGGGTGGGTAAAGATATAAAGGTCCTCAGCCTCGATGCCTTCCACGACCCGATCACCAACTGCGCCTGGGGACATGCTGCCCTTGAGCAGATCACCCATGAAATGGTTTTCCGACCTGACAGTGGCGCCACCCAGACGCTCGGGCCGGCTGCGCTCGGACAGGTGGATGCGGGTGTCGACCGCCGCAGGGGCGAGTATGGAGACACCCACCTGAGTACCCTGAAGTTCGTTGTGAAGGCCCTCGGATAGCGCGACCACCGCGTATTTGGTCATCGAGTACGCGGCAGTGAGGAAATTCGGGTTCACCTGGAAGCCACCGATGGAGGCGGTATTCACAACGTGTGCGGGCTGCTTAGAGGCCAGCATTTGCGGAACCAGAGCCTGAATGCCGTGGATGACTCCTTGGATGTTGACGCCGATAACCCAGTCCCAATCCGCCGCCGTGATCTCCTGGAGAGGCACACCGTGCAGGGCTATGCCGGCGTTGTTGCAAGCGATGCGAATTTCGCCAAAGGCCCGCTCCACGGTCTGCACCGCATCTTCGACCGATTGGCGCTCAGAGACATCAACGGCGACCGCGACGGATGTTCCGCCGGCAAGGTGGATCTGACGGACGGTTTCGGCCGCATCGCTTTCGCGGATATCACAGACGCCGACGCGTACACCTCGCCTCGCCAGCGCCAGCGCGATACCTCGGCCGATGCCCGACCCGCCGCCGGTGACGAAGGCGGCCATTTCTGGCTCGATGATCATGACTCGCTCCTTGGAATCGCACAAAATGCCCGGACCGCTGGCTTGGCTGGGCCGGGCTTATAATGTTTCGCGCGATGTCGAGCAACACCTTGCCCGCTTCTTGCACCCACCTCCGGCCGAGGCCACTTCGACGAATGACCCAAAAGGAAGACACTATCAGCGGTAGCAACAAGGGTAGCGGTGCCGTCGAGAGCGCGTACCGTCACATCCGCAGCATCATTATTCGCGGTGAGTTCACTTCGGGCGAGATCTTGTTGGAGTCCCGCTTGGCGGAGCAAATCGGCGTGAGTCGCACGCCGGTAAGGGAGGCGCTGTCTCGTCTGGCAAACGAAGGTCTGGTGGTACTGGGGCGCTACCGGCGCGCTAAGGTCGCGAGCTTTTCCATGGCCGACGTCGCCGAGGTATTTCGACTGCGCGGCAGGCTTGAGGGCCACGCCGCGCGGCGTGCCTGCCTGCGAATAACTGCGGCCGACATCCTGCGGCTTGAGGTAATCGAGGACGAGTTGGAAGCGGCTTTCGCCGAGCTTGGCTGGCACAAGCATCTGCCGCGCTTTGATGAACTCAACAATGAATTCCACGCGATCATTGCACGCGCAGCCAACAGCCCGCGACTGGAAAAGATTCTGGCCTCGTCGCTGGAGCTGCCAGCGTCCATCTTCAACTACTACACAGAAACGTTTGAGGAGCGAACCGAGCGCACCCACCGTCAGCACCGCGAGATCATTGCGGCGCTGAAAGCGCGAAATCCTGACTGGGCCGAAGCGGCAATGAGTGCGCATCTCTTCTCTATCCTCAACGATCCTGCATCAGAAAACTCGAACTAACGTTCAGTCTTATCGGGTCGCTCACATAGCCTATCATTGGGTCGACCTCTGAGTGAAGTGAACAACTTTCTGTACAAACGCCTGCGCTTTTTCTACGTGCGGCAGGTGACCGCACTCGGCAATCACTTCCATCGATGACAACGGAATCAGATCCCTGTAGGCCGCACCATAGGACACGGGCAGAACCTGGTCATCATCACCCCAGATGATCAGGGTCGGTACCGTAATGCGGTGCAACCATTTGCGCAACTGCGGGTTGTGCATGCGCTGACTCCATCCCAGTTTCGCCGTCGTTAACCTGTTCTTGAGTGCCCGTATCACCTCGTCTTCAGTGGCGGGCCGGGGCATGGCCTTGGCGAGTAGCGGGTCATGAAACAGCTTTCGAGTCAATTCCTCTGGAGACCACATGAACATGTCTGGCCAGCGCACACCGGCCACCGAAACGCCTGCGGGCGCAACCAAGGTGAGCGATTTGAGTTTCTCGCACGTACAGGTAGCCAGCTCGGCGGCGATCCAGCCGCCAAGAGAGGTTCCCACCAAGTGCACCTTGTCTAGTCCAAGATGGTCCATCAGGTCCTGATAGAAATACGCAAGGTCCCCGACAGTATCCAGCCAATCGGGCGTCTCGGAGGCTCCAAACCCCGGGTGCTCCGGAACGATCACATCATGGCTCTGCGCCAACGAGTCCATGAAAGGAAGCCAGCGCTGTGCCCCTGAAGCGCCGTGCAGGAAAAGCAGCGGATCGCCCCGACCCTGCCGCATGATTCGGACGCGGCATCCCGTGACTGTTTCAAATGTCTCCATATGCGCCATGGCGGTCTGGTCTCCTAGTAAAAGCTTCGCGTTTTCCCGAGGGCAATTCGATCATCTTTTTGCGAAAGTGTATACCTTTTAGATGGATTCGCATTTAAAAAAAGTTGGTGAAAACCCTATTATTTAGACTTGTGCGTTTGAAATTGAAAACCACAAGGGGCCTGACGCCGTTTTTTCCCGTTAATGTGCTGACGCTTGCAGCGCATCGCGCAACATGTCACTAAACACCACCGTGCGCGAAGGTGTCCGCCTTCAAATGGTTTGAGACAGATGGGTTAATTTCTCCAAGGAGAGATTGGCTCATT
>ENA-UOXV01007572-UOXV01007572.1-marine-metagenome-genome-assembly--contig:-NODE-7572-length-10945-cov-16.307163_pt1 | contig 10945 bp, 5 predicted proteins | sample MGYA00238165_ERZ766961 | MGnify/ENA primary metagenome ERZ766961 (study PRJEB28924, sample SAMN03173240) | marine metagenome | biome: Marine; feature: Water; material: Subsurface seawater | place: North... | reverse complement strand
CTCAAGCGCGCCTGGGAGAGATACAAAACAAAAAAACCTCTCTCTTCTTCGTATTCGTATCTAAAACTGACTCATAGTATTATTCGTTGAAATCAAAGCCGCCGCACGGCTCATAAAAAGGCAAATTCATAGCTTTAATAATCATCGTCAGTCGAAGAGTACTCCTCCCTTCCACTCCTTTTACTCGCAAGCGCTTTAATACTACCGTAAGAGCGCGACCACAAAACACTCTTTCGCCTTCGTATTCGAGTATTTTTAACAACAACACACAAAAACACACACCTGTCTGAGAAGATGAAAAAAAAAATGAGGAGCAAAAAGAGAGAAGCCAAAAAAGAGCAAAAATTCTCCTCATTTTTTGTTCCTTTTTTTGCTCCCTTGAACACACAAACTGTCACATTTACATATTAGTATATTATATATATATCGTCTCGCATTAAGAACAGAACGAGAAGGAAAAGAAGAAGGCAAAGAAGAGATGGCATCGGTGGTCGCCGCGGCGACGTTGACCACGCTCGCGTCTTTGTTCTACGCGAGTAATAGTAGTAATAGTAGTACTAACAACAATTCGCGTAATAACTCGTTCGCGGTGCAAAATGCACCGAGCGGGGTGCCGCCCAATGATAATAAAGAGAACGATGCAGATGATGACGATTGGCAACTCTCGGAACAACCGAGAACGTACGGAGAAACTGCCTCGCGATTGGCGAAAATCGTTCGCATCGGGTGGACGGACGCTTTATCCATCTTGAAGATTTGGAGGGTCGACCACTTACTCGCCATTCGACAGTTGGCGAACCGAGACTGCCAAGACGAAATCGCCGACGCGGTGATCAACATTGGAAAAGGGAAACGAATCACGACGGGAACGTTTCGAGAGAACATCACGGAACACGAAAGTCTCGTCGCAAACGGGGAACGGTGGGACGAACGGTTGTTAAGGATACGGTTGGCGTTGAAGTATAACAAACTTTTAAGGCGCGCGAGAGATTTCGAAACCATTCGAGGGAGAGTGGACGACTCGTACCAGAAGATTTTGCTCCATCAGATTAAACCGTCGACGTTTAAACCGGCGTTTGTTTTGTTTAAGGATGAAAACGTTAAATCGTTGTTACTGGTGATTCGTGGGACGCATTCGATACGGGATTCGTTGACGGCGTTGACGGCGCATTCGAGTCCGCACCACGCGTTGAGACCGGACGGATCCGGCGACGTCGTCGTCGGGTACGCGCACGCCGGTTTTTTAGCCAACGCGAGGTGGTTGATGAAAAACGCGACGGACGAGTTGAGAAAAGCAAGAGAAATGAACCCAAATTACGATTTTATGGTGGTTGGTCATTCCTTGGGTGGCGGCGTCGGCGTTCTTTTAGCGCAAATGCTCAGAGACGCGCAGCCGGAACATTTTTCAGACGTGCGAGTGATTGCGTTCGGGTGTCCGTCCATGCTTTCGGAAGATTTAGCCGCGAATTGCGCCCCGTGGACGACAACGCTGATCAATCGAGGCGATGTCGTGCCTTTGTTGTCCTATTCGCGTGCGGAGGATATGCGCGAGCAGATTGTGAAGACGAGCGTAGAACAAAAGGTATTGCAACGTTTTTTGCAAACAGGCCGGCGAGTCGAAGGGGACGCGGAACTTGGCGGGCTAGGGATCATGGGCGATGAAGCAGCTGGAACGTTAGCGGCGACGTTTACGGATAAAGACGCAGCGAAAAGAGTTTTAGCGACCGCACCGAAAGTGTGCGGCGTGCCCATACCGTGCGTCGGTCCTCGATCGCCAGAGAAGAAGACTTTCGCTTCGCCGGACAACGAGTGGAACGAGGCGCCGCCGCCGCAAGACGTCGCGGTGCTTCCATCTCCTAAGATTTCTGCTGGTAGTAATGGTGGTGTGGCTGCTCCACCGTTAGCGGCCACGATTGCGTCTCAAAGTCGCAACTTATTAGCAACCACAGCGTCGGCGGCGACAAAGTCTGCGCGATCCGTCTCGTCGCGATTGGCGAGTTTATCAGTCGCCATGTTACTTCGATGCACCGCGCCGAGAAGTCAACACAAAATAAAACCGAGCGTTGCTGCATCTTCCTCGAAAGAGGAACATAAAAAGCAACAAGAATTAGAAATAGGAACGAAATCTTCCTCTCGTATGGGAGGCGTCGCGGCGCACACGCAATACGGCGTCGGAGAACTCGACGCCGCCGAGGAGGAACGCATATCGAGAGAATCAATCTCGGAGGAAATGTTGGATGCTTCAGAACCGGAAGCCACCGAGCGCGTGTTGCGTTTACAAAGCGACAGAGACATAGCGAAAGCATCAGAGGAGCTTCTAAACGCCAAAATGAAAATTTCGGGTGAAAACATCTCTCCAGAACGTCTCGAAGAAAGCGAAAAGCTCGAGCCTATGGACGATATCGAAGATCCTTCCGAAACTGCCGCGGCAATGGAAGTCGACGATGCGGAAGGCACCATCCTAGCCATCGAGTCAGAACTGAAAAAACGCGGCGAAGGAGCGAAGAACAAAGATGTTGGCAGCGGCGGCGGTACCAAGCGCAAGCGCACGTTACACGTCCCGCTCTTCCCGGCTGGCAAAATCCTCCACATGATTGACCTCGCCGCGGCGAACCGAGCCGAAGGTCTCGCCAACGAACAGCCGCTTTTACGAGAAGCCATTCCCAAAGACGCCCCACAACACTACGCCTTATATACCGACGTCAAACGAGAAGCGTACACCGCTTTATGGTTGAACAAAAACATGGTCTCCGACCACTTCATTCCGAGATACGAGAGCGCGTTGACCGACATCTGCGACCAGTTACGGTTAGACGAAAGGAAAAGGTAAATATACATTTCGCATCATGTACCATCAACACATAGACGTTGTTTTAAGTATCTACTTTTTACACTTGTACGTCTGCATAGAAAACACGCGCGCGCGTTCGCTTCTCGTTCTCTCCTTCTTCCTTTCGTTCGAGACAAACGAACCCTCAAACCTCTCCAGAAAAAAGCGAAGAATACCACGCGAGAAAGAAAAGAATAAAACACGAGTATGGGAGGCACGAACTCAAAAGCGCCTTCCTCTTCTTTGAGCGATGGCGTTCGGAACTTATCCTTCGACGAAGAGAAAACTGCAGAGAACGGTTCGAGCGAGACGAGCAGCGACGACGACGAGCGGCGACACCATTCGAACGATTCTTCCCCGCGAAGTCGAAAACCAACGACGAATACTACGACTCGCGGAAGTGGCGGTTCGAACGCGACTAAGAGCAGTACTGTTGCATCATCTGCGAGCACTACGAACGGATCTTCGAGTGCAAAGGCGTCTGGTGCCGACCGGAGACGAAAAGATGATAACGGTTCGAACGACGAGAACAAAAAGAACAATCTGAAGATGTCTGATAACAGCGAAGATACCATCGCCTCGGGGATGAAGACGAATACGACGAGCGACAAAAACAAAGGCGCATCAAAAGGCGTTGGATTAGAAAATTTCGGGAACACGTGTTACTGCAATTCAGTGTTGCAAGCGTTGTATCACTGCCAACCGTTTAAGAAGCTCTTGTTGGAATACCACGCGACGCAAACTGATTCGGACGCCAACTTGTTACTTTCGCTCGGCGGTTTGTTCGCGGAGATGAGCAAGAAGGAGCAAAAAGCGTTGACGAGTTCGGCGAAAAGAGTTCCCGTGGTTGAACCGAAGAAGTTTGTCTCTCGGTTGAAGAAATCGAACGAGTGTTTTAACTCGTACGAGCATCAAGACGCGCACGAGTTTTTGAATTATCTCTTGAACGAGTGTTGCGAGATTTTAGAGAGGGAGAGAGACGAGGTGAAGGATAATTACGATTCGAAGAGGAATTCGAGGAGGAGTGGAAGCAGCGCGGGCAGTGTAACGCCGAGAATTTCGAGCGGTAGCGGTCGTCTGAGCGTAGATGAAGGAAGCGAAGGTAACGACGTGGATTTGAGGAACGTCGAAGAAGAGAGCAAGAGCGCCGCGAACAAGAACGGTGCGGGGAAGGACGCCGCCAACGCATCGGCCGCGCTAACTTTGTCGAATGCAGGTAGTAACACAAACATCGGTGGCATTAGCGACGCGTTAAACATGCGTAAAAAAGCATCCAGTAACAGCAAGAAAAAAGAAAAGCAAACGTGGGTCCACGAAGTCTTCCAAGGCGAAACCGTCAACGAAACCAGATGTTTGTGGTGCGAGAACGTCACGTCGCGGTCAGAATCCTTCCTCGAAATCTCCGTCGAGGTAAAGCCAAACTCTTCCATCCAACAGTGTCTGTCGGATTTCTCTGCCAGCGAACTTCTCGGCGGCGAAGATAAGTTCCAATGCGATTCGTGTTCGGGCTTACACGAAGCGCACAAACGACTTCTCATCCGCACCGCGCCTTCCGTCTTAGCGCTCCACCTGAAACGTTTCAAATACGTCGAATCCGTCGGACGAATGCAAAAACTTAACCACCGAGTCGCATTTTCGCGCGAGCTGAAACTTCCCAACCTCTCCGCCGACTCCACCTCCTCCGACGACCTCTACTGTCTCTTTGCCGTCGTCGTCCACATCGGCAGCGGCCCGAACCACGGCCACTACGTCTGCTTCGCTCGAACCTCTGGCTACAAAGCCAGCGGAGGTGGTGCCAGCGAACGGTGGGTCATGTTCGACGACGAAACCGTTCAGGACATGAACACGGAAGACTTAGAATCCGTTTTCGGAAGTAAAGGTGTCGTCTCGGGAGGACAAGAAGGAGATGAAGACGCAGGCGGCAGCGAACACGGGTACATTCTCTTCTACCAAAAAGTCGCCCCCGACGGCGAAGACGAGGAAGAAACCTTCTTGGAAGAGGAAGCGTTTTTAGCTTAAGAACACCTTTATTATTAGATGACATATATGTGACGACGACGATGATGATTACGATGATGACTTTAGAGCGTTTACTGTGTATATACCAACACCGGTTAAATTTTGTACCATCGAGCACTTCTGACATTTTCACTCGATTTCCCACACAAAAAACTTTAAACAAGGGAGAAGAAATATGAGCGGCGACGATGAAAACGACACCAACGAAGAGGAGAACAAAACCATCGTCAAAAACGCCCCGTCGTCTTTACCTTCGTCGGCAGATGATCCTCTTTTTCGCGAGGACGACGTAAACGACGACGATAATGAAAACACGGAAGATGAAACCGAGGAGGAGAAACGCGTCGAATTGGACAGACGGACGAATGCTTCGTCGATTACTATTCACGCAACACGAACAACGGGCGAGGATGATTACGAAGAAGAGGCAACGAAGACGTTTAAGAAGCGGGAGGAGGATAAAGTCGTCGTTGTTCAAAAGAACGAGAAAGAAAAAGAAGAAGAAGAGGACGACGAGATGATGATGATGATGATGCAAAGGCAGAATGCAGAAGGAAAAGGGATGAATACGAACGAAGACGAGGAGGAGACAGTTCCGGATTTTTACAAAAACCAAGAGGAGAAAACGAAAGTTGCAGTCGTCTCAACGGTAGGAAACATCTTGAAAGAGTACGAGAAACAGTCGGCAGACGTTCGAAAAGCGTTGGAGTTTACCAGGAAGAGAGGGTTCGGCGGCGCGTCGTCGACGAAGAGAGGGAGGAAGCGCTCGTTGGAGGAAGTGACGGAGGAGGAGGACGAAGACGAAGACGACACGGATTCCGACGCGGATGTCGACGAGGAAATTTTGTTTTTGAAGGAGATGTTGGCGAAGAAGATGCGCGGTCGCGAGAGTAATGCGGAGAATACGACGAGTAATAATAATCCGTTCAATATTCCAACCTCCGAAGAAATCATGAGAGCGGTGGATGCGAGATTAGGTGAAATGAACGGCGGTGCTGGCGGGAACGCGGAGAATAAGTGGGCGTTTACCGCGAGCGCGGCGGCGGCGACTGAAATATTTGCTGCCAAGAAAATGCAAAAAGCGAAAGATGCGTTTGAGAATGCCAATAGGAAAGCGAAGATTGCGGCGGAGAAGTTGCAACGCGCCGAGAAGCTGTTACGAGTCGCTTCGGTGTTAGAGACGAGACAGAAACCAAACGGAGAGGAACTGAAGGTGAGCAAGATAGGAGTAAGAGAGCAACGGCGCGCGCTAAAGCAAAAGATGAGAAAAGAGTTTAGTTTGGATGCGAATCGTAATGGACAACGCGATAACGGTACCGATACCGCATCGAGTTCAGAGGATGAGGACGAGGATGAAGACGAGAAGGACTTACTTCAATCCAACGTCACCGCCGCGGAAGGTGAAGTCGACGCAGACATGCAAGATGAAACAAAAAAGAAAAAGAACAAAAAGAAAAATATACCACCACACCAACTTCGCGATACGAAGAAGATTAAAGAAGCACCTGAACCTGCTTCGGAGTATATTCAAAAAGTTGTTTGGTCTTCTGTGGACGCCTGCCACGTGTGCAACGAACAGCTCATGGATTACTGGGACGTCAACGACCAAATTTTATTGTGCGATGGGTGCGACGTGCAAGTGCACAAGAGCTGTTACGGCATCCAAAAGATTCCAGACGGCGAGTGGTTGTGCGCGGGGTGCGAGGATGGCGTGTCTAATCTCATCGAAAACGGACGGGGTATGTGCGCTTTATGCCCGACGCCGAAAGGCGCGTTAGCGAGGATCAAGCCGAAATCAAAATTTTCAACTAACTGGCGCGCGCCTGGGTATCACGCGCACGTTGTTTGTGCGCTAACATTACCCGAAATTTCGTTCTCTAAAGCAGTAGACAACGATAAAAAAGCGTTGGAATCTGGATCTTCCGTTTTGCGCATAGACGCCTCGAAGCTTACAAGCTCGCGGATGACGTTGAAGTGTGAAATTTGCGAAGAAGAAGGCGCTTGTACACAATGCGCGATGAAGAAATGTTACAAGGCGTTTCACCCGCTCTGTGCGAGAGGGTCGAAGAACGCGTGGCTTCGCCGCGCTGGTACTGGTCAGCCGATGGTATTTTGCTCCACGCATTCGAGCGAGCGATGGTTGCAGAAGCGACGCGAAACATGTTCGTTGCCAATAGAGTCAGCGTTGAACGACGCGTATTTGACCGGCGGATCCGTTTTCTGGGGCATACAGAACGCTGCAGTTAGTCAGTCGACGCAATTGTTTGCGAATGCGAACGGTGCAACGACGACAACAGAAACCACTACAGATTTAGCAAATGGAAGGCACGAGAAAGCGTTGGTAAATACGGGTGACGGAAGTATGCGAGTGCTAACTTCCATAAACGCTGCGTCGCACAGCGCAGATGATCAATTGCAACAAGAAAACAAAGTTACATCAGCGATGCAAAAACCCGTGAAGGCCTTCATAGAGAAACCAAAGAAAGGGAAGCGCACAAATTTAGAAAACATAACGAAAGGAACGTCAGAAAATATAGTCCCGAATGCAAAATCTTCCATCGGGCGCGCGATAATTATCTTGCGCAGTTTGAATCCAAAGTGCATGGTTTTGTTTCCACAAGCATTCGTGGACGAAAACGTGAAGAGCGATGCTTCGATTGATTCCGTTTGTTCCGTACTTAAACGCACGTTTTCAGCGTTTGAGGTTCCTGGTTCTCAGAAATATAGTGAACCATGGAAAGTGTTAACGGTAGCTCAAAGAGTAATAGCCAGAGATATCGTCTCGCGGCACAAATTCCTCGGTCTCGCGTTTGCTGTGCTTAGATTACCTTCTGGATTTGGTAAGCGGCTGACGACAATTACTGCCATGGCTATTCAATCTGAAAAACCGCACGTTATTGTATGCGACAGTAGATTTGACGCTTTGAATTGGATCGCCGATCTAGTCAAGTTTTGTCCTAAACTCAGGCAAGTGTCCATCTTGAACGCAAATGATGCAAAAAATTCGCTGAAAGGTGCGGCGATTCAAAAGTCCTCGTTTGATGTTTTGGTTATCACGACAGAAATTATGTTTAACGTGGTATTGAAGCACGGCACCGCGCTAAACGCAGACGGGACTCCGGTGCCTGCGACGTATGCCGCGTTAAGTCCGGGAACGTTACTTCGACCGTTCTCGAGCGCAAATTTCGACGGCGTGGATGGTTTTCGAAAATGGGTTGCACACTTCGACGATGCGGCCAGTAAAATCCGGTTAAAAACGAAGCGCGTACTCTTGATGCCGAATGATGAGGACAAGTTCGAGAACAAAGGCGAAGAGTTTCGCAAGGTATTTCGCACGGTACACGCGAGGTGCGGCGAAGTCTACGCCAAAGCGTCCGCCACAAGTGTATGGGCACTCAAGCCTCAACCGCCAAACTTTGAAGAAATGGATATACGTTTCACGTCAGAACTGCCGTCGCCTGAAGAAGAGCCGAAAATCGATGATGTTACGGATACGAAAGCGCGCGAAATGCTCACCACCCACTCCGAGGAGGATTCGTTTCTTCAAAACAAATTAGTTGAACCTTCTCATGTCTTCGAACAGTGGGAACCTGCGGTAAATAACACCACAGAGAGCGAACTAAACATTGCCGATCGCCTCAAAGAGTCCTTTTATGGCATGGAGCCGCAGAAGATCTTGAATGGAACCCAAGGAGCACTGAAATTTGCTCAAGTCATCGCGAGTCGTTCAATCGCGCGAACTCTGTTCGTGTACGATGATAAGAAAACGACTGATTTTTCAATCGCCGATTTCGCAGAGAAAGACGGGTATTCTATACTTGATCCTTTGGTGAAACCTTTCGGCGCGCGACTTGTAGATGCGGTCGAGTACAGAGACATAAAGAAACGAACTGTGGGTATAGTGAGCTTAAGTGGTTTGAAGAAAGCGTCTCGATTGACGCGCGGGACGCAAGTGTGCGTCTTGTACGAAATCGATGCGCAAGTGGTGAGAGATGTCGTCTATCCCAAGCTCGCGCCGTGCGATACGCGCGCAAAGGACGAAATTCCTCTCGTGCATCTGAAAAGCACTTCGAATGTAGACGAAGCAGCGTTGAAAACGCTCGAGGATACAGAGGAGGCAATGGCGGAATTTGCGAAAAGCATTCTCAGCGAGTGCTCTCCAGAAGTTCAGTTTTTATCGTCTGCGAGTGTTGTTGTGGACAATGACAATGATGCGACTGCGAGATTTAATCGCCCAACGAGCGATGCTTCTACCCCGTTTCCGACGGAAAATCACGACGTGTTCTGTTTCGGCTGTAAATCGAGCAAAGAGGGTGGATGTAAGGCTATCCCGCCGGCGTGGCTTACTCCAGAAGTCGCATCGATCTGGTTACAATGTTCAAAATGTCCGCACGCCGGTAGTGCTGGCTGTGCTCGCGTTCTCACCGCGCCGAATCCAGCGGAACCGTGGTTGTGTCCTTCGCACAAGTGCGCAGTGTGCGGCGATCTCTGCGGTCACACAGAGAAGACCACCTTACGATGCGTCGAGTGCGGGTTCGCGTATTGCGACACGTGCTCTTCAGGCGCCGAATTCGAAAAAGCGCACAAGAATGAGTGGGTGGAAAAGTACGGCTTTGTATTACCGTCGCATTCGGAGTACGTAAAGTGCGGCGTGTGTTGCGTGGCGGCGAAAGCTCCAACCGCGGTTGTGAAGAAACGCAAATCAAACGCGAACGCGGCAACAGCGACTTTAGTCTTGTAATGAATTCAACCGTGCGAAAAATTCTAAACACAGAATGTTAAACAACTATGTACACGTATCTATTAAAAATTTCGCATCTTTGGCACGTCGCCGTTATCATCTAAAATACCCAATCTAACAATGGCCGCTTTTACTCGACCTTCGCTATTCAACGTCCCAAACGGGGATTCGGATTCGCTCGGTAAACGTTTCGCTACTGTCAGTGGAGGTCTCGGTTCGTCATCATTTTCTTCTCCATCTTCACTCTCTTCGAAGGAGAAATACTGTTGTTGTTTTTCTCGTTGTTGTTGCTGTTGATGCTTTTGTTGGAAGCCAAACGCCTTCTCTCTCATCCTCGCTTTCTCGTACATCTCTACCTTCTCCTTTAACTTTCGTATCTCAATCGCGTACGTCTCCGCAATCACCGCTAACGTTTGCTGCTCCTTCTGCTCCTCGCTCCTTATCTCGTCTCTCAGCACTTGCGGATTGTTCGACGACTTCTTCATCTGTGCCGTCTCGTCTCGCAACTTGGTCAAAACGTCCTCTCTTTCCCGCTCGCGTATTTTCAGCGATAAAACTTGCCTCTCTAAACTCTCGTTCATCGTTTTCACCGCTGCCAACTCCGATTCCAATTTTCGTTCCCGAATCTCCATCTTCTCGCGTTCCGGAAATTGCTTTCCTTTCGTCTTCTCCTCCTCCATTTTGAGGCGAAACTGCTTCTCTTTTTTCTCAAATTCTCGTTCCAAGTGTTCGTTCATTTCCAACAGCTCTTCGCACCTATCCTCGGCTTTAAAGAGTAACTCTTTCAGTCGTCTCCGTTCGTCCTCGCTCGTTTCCATCGCTTTCTTGTGCGTCTTTATGATTTTCGTGAGAAATGAATTCGACGCGTCGTACGGGTTTTCGTCTCGCGACCAATCGCTCTCGAAGCTGCGCTCAGAGTCCGCTTCTTCTTCCAATTCTTCTGCTCCTTTACTGCTCATGCTGCTGCTAAAATCGTTCGTTCGGTCTTTCAAAGAGACCGACGATACAGTCTTCTTCGTCCTCGTCGTCTTCTTCGTCGTCATCGGATATATATAATACGTGTGATAGATAGTTTAAGCGTCTCAATGTGCGAGGAATGCTCTGTGGGATTTTGAATTTTTTGAAGCATTTCGCTCGTATTTTTACAACTACTCTACTGTAGAGTATTTTCAGCAGCGGCTGCGGCGCGTGTGTTACTCGCGTCTATGTCTCTCTCTTTCTGTTATTATACAACTTTAGAAACGCGATTGTTATTATGAAACTGGTGGCACGTGCAACTTTCCATCTTCGTATCGCCAACCGCGTGGGAGAGGACAGTTGTTGTCGAGGAGGTATTGTAAACACTCGGTGTGGTT
>ENA-UOXV01007565-UOXV01007565.1-marine-metagenome-genome-assembly--contig:-NODE-7565-length-10949-cov-5.774922_pt1 | contig 10949 bp, 7 predicted proteins | sample MGYA00238165_ERZ766961 | MGnify/ENA primary metagenome ERZ766961 (study PRJEB28924, sample SAMN03173240) | marine metagenome | biome: Marine; feature: Water; material: Subsurface seawater | place: North... | reverse complement strand
CCCGTACTAATCGGACACGCCGCGTCCCTCACCCCGTACTAATCGGACACGCGTCCCCCTCCCGCGCGGCAGGTCCAAGCGGACGCGCTGATCAAGGCGTCGCAGGAGCAGCGCATCGCGGCGCTCGAGGCCGCGGCCGCGGGCGCGGGTGCCGTCGAATGCCTCGACTGCGAGGGCTTCAAGGTCACAGCCTTTCTCCAGTCCTGTTCTATTTCGGGCATAACCCCACGGAGAGTCGGGTCTTTCAGGGCCCCTGTGCTCCTCGCGCCTCCCTCCTCCCGCGCCGCGCCGGCGCCTGCTGTGCGCGGCGCCGGAGCGCGGGGGCGGGCGGGCGGGGCGGGCAGAGGCGCTGAGGCTCGGGCGCGGGCTGGCGCGGGCTCAGGCGGAGCTCATCGAGCGGGAGCGGGAGATCGCGCAACTGATGGCCAAGCTGCAGGCCGACGAGGAGCATTCGCAGGTCCCGCCGCGCCCCCGCCGGCCTTTCCCTTTCCCCTTCTCCCATCTTTCCCCAGTTGTGTCCTTTTGATTGATTTCGCTCTGGACAGCCCGCGCACCCCGGCCCTCCTGATCCTGGGCCAGCACGGGGCAGCGCCCCCTGCGCCGCCCGCGGCAGCTGACGTGTCTGCGCCCCCCACCGCAGCGCGCCAGCCGCGTGCTGGTGGCCGAGATCCACAAGTTGCGCGCCGCGGCGCCGGGCGGCGCTGTGAGCTCGCCGCCGGCGAGCCCGCGCGCGCCGCCGGCGATGCCGCCGCCGGCAACACCGCCGCCGCCGCCGCCGGGGGCGTGAGAAGGCGGAGGGGCGCGCACTGCTGGGGAGATGCATCGTTTTTGTTTCGGTGTTCTCATGCCCCGCCTGTGTGCCGTGTTTTGGCATATGCTAGCAACACACCCGCCACCCCGCCCCCTTCCCCTCTTGCCCCGCCCTCCGTCCCTCCGCGCGCTGGCCATCACTTGGGCAGTTGCTGGGACTGCTGCTGCAGAATTTTGGAGAAGGCCTGCACCATTGTTGCCTGATCAATCTGCCACCCGAGAGATGCCAGCCACCCGACACTCCCATCAGCTGCGGGGCGGAAGCGTGCGCTTGCAAAGAGGGATGCGTTCGGGCCGTAGCAAAAACGGGGCGCGGACGGGCTTTGCACCGCTGGGACTCCCGTTGATGCGACCGGCTGTTGACGCTGCATTTGGTTCAGCATCAGCATCTGCTGCGCCAACGGGCCCACGAGGTTGTTGGTCGAGAGTACGGGCGAAGAAAGGTTTGCGCTCGGGGTCACAGATTGCTGCTGCTGCTGCTGCGCCGCTGCCGCTGCCGCTGCTGCCGCCGCTGCCGCTGCTGCTGCCGCCGCGAAGAGCTGAGATGCATCTTGGCCTGGTCGATGGAGCCGCGTTAAGCGACACTCAGGAAAAAATTACAGAGCTAGAGCCAGGTGGGCTCAGCTCACCTCCCATTGCATTCGGCTGGTTCAGAAGGGCAACTTGCTGCTTGAAGTCAGGAGAAATCTGCATCAGATGCTGCATCTGCATGATTTGCTGCAACAGTTGCGGATTCAAGCCCGCCTGAAGCGTAGCGGCCGCCCCACTTAACCCGGCCGAGTCGCCTCCCAGAACGCCAGCCGCCCCCCCTCCCAAGCCCGACAGTACTGACGCTGCGCTCGGTCCTGCACCACGATGGTAACCACAGGATTCACACACCACGTCTCTTGCTACCGGTTGTAAGCTAAATACAATCGCAGCAAAACATCTGGAGACCGACGATAGATACGGAATCAAGAGAAGACCTTGCCCGCCGCTCATGTCAAGGCCACCCGAGGTCGAAAACGCCGGTTTCGGCTTCGCAACTCCAGACTGTCCCCCAGCCGCCGGAGCTTGACGCATTGCTACGTTGCTTGACGGAATTAAAGTCTGTAAACGGACCCTGCCAGTAGTGGGTAAAAGCACGGATCAGCAGGTGCCTGAAATGCAGAAAGACAAAATTGCTTCCGATGGGGTTCTGAACGATAGGATGTAGGCAGCAGGAAACAACAACGCACTTTGGAATGTAGTTCGTTGGAATAAGCTTCTCGTGCTGGCTCAGCAGCTCCTTGTACACCTTGCGCAGCGTCACTTCCGTAAGACCCGTAACTTTGCAGATTTCGGTCTGCGTCTTCTTTTGGTCCTCAAGATTACACGCGAGGTAGATCGCTGCTGCTGCGATGCTCGTGGGGTTTCGCCGAGTGCACACCGCGCGCGCAATCGCATTCTCCCCAATTGTGACCGCAAGCTGTTCTGCGCTGCGCTGCATTCCGAGCATTCGGCAGAACTCGGGCAGAAGTGACATCGGCGCCTGCGCCGCCGCGGCGGGCGGCGAAGTGTCCGGAAGCGCCTGCAATGTTTTGAGGTGCTTTTCCAGAACCGCGATATCAATCCCCCCCCACGCAGCCAGCGCTGGTATCGTCACATAAGGCTCCCGTGTCTTCCGCTCGTCGCGCTGCTGCACGACCGCGAGCGCTGCGAGAGCCACGGCAGGCACATCGAGGCGCGACACTGTCGCGCCACTGTCCATGTGTTGCTTGAACTTACGCAGAGCATCGTCGACCTGGTCTCGCGGCAGGTTTACCACTTCTGCTGTGTCCAGGAGCACCATGTACGCCGCGAGTACGCGCCGCAGCAGCCGCCCGCCCCGAGAAGATTTCCCTTTTCCTTCAGCAGCCGTTGCCTCCGCAGACACGTCGATTTCGAGATCGTGGAGCAGCCGCTCAAGCTCTGCAAAATCCCCGGGAAATGTCCGAGAAGTGAGCGTGAACGCACCCTGTTGCTGAATCGACATGTGCGAGAATACAGTAATAAGCCCCGTGGCATGGAATGGGTCGCCCTCGAGCCCTTGGGGAAACTTGAAGCGCGCGAGCGCCTTGTCTTGTGTGACCACGCAGTATGGCGAGTCTCGCTCGAGGTTTACCCCCAAAACTCGAAAATCATTGCACCGCTCCTCGAGGATGCGGTCGCAGCCTTCGCACTGGATCGTCTCGTTCGCGCGGTTCGCCTTGAGGTCGCTAGAGCGGCAGAACGGGCAATCGATGAATGAACCCTTCATCGTGCGGACGGGCGTTTTGAAAAAGGCCGGCGGATTACGCCTGCCAGGCGGCTAGCCACGCCGGGCGTTTTCACTGCGTTGCGCTGCCCGCCTACGAAGCCGCACCGCAGCTTGCGCCCGGAGAACTGGGAATTTCTCTCCTGCTCTCCGGGCGAACAACGCGTACAACTAGGGAGGAGCTGGCGTGAAAACCGCCAAATATTTCTGCGACGAGCACAGAAACTCTTTCGCCGCTGCCCTCGAGTCGCCGGGGACGAGACGGCGCACCTACTAAGGTCACCGAGCCGCTGTCTTTCCTTTCGAGTACTTCGCCTTGGCAAAAAAACAGAGTCGCTACAAACCACTTTTACGTTTAGTCAACAAGTCAGCCAACATGCTGGCTGGGCACTTGAGCTGCCGGTCTTGAGTCTCGAATTCGAGGTCACTTTGCGCCGTGGGCACCGCGCGCCGACCGCTCGCATTCCCGCGCTACCTGCGCTTTCAAGCGTGTTTGAGTAAGACAAGCTCTCCTCCACTGTCGCTTTAGGGGGCTGCTTCATCACCTGGCAGTGGCCAGGTCTGGGTTCGGAGTCTGGGCTCGCTTGGCGCCCGTCAGCTTAGAAAGGGGGCAGCCCGTGGGCGCGGCCTGGCGCGACTTCCCGAAGATCATGCAGGGACTTTGAAGGGACAAGTACGTGTCTCACACGGTACAAAACGAATCTGCAAGCACGAAAGGTGCGGGGTCTGGACTTGGCGGGGTTCAGCAAGTGACCATGCTGGCCGCTGGAGTTCCAAAGTTTCCCACCTCGCCGGAGAGGTACATGTTCGCTGAGGGTGGACGGGTGAAGGTGGGTGGTGACAAGGTTGATGATAGCTATCAGTACCGGCTTGCAACAGTGAACGCAGGAAATGGCGATAAGAAAGTGATGGTCAAGATCGTAGACCTCGAGAAGAGCGATGATGACGGCATGCTCGACGTCGTGCAGAAAGAGGTGGGCACATGCCTGGCGCCCAGGCCCATAGATCACAGACAGATCTCCCCATGTCACAAGGCTGCTGCACCACCCACGCCTCATCTCACAGAAAATGGGCTGCACAGATCTGGATTGAGAATTGGCGGCGATTTGTGGGCATGCGGGCGTAGGGCTGCTCTTAGACAAACTCGCACGGATAGCATACAGCTTTGTGGACTAAATCACGGGATCTGTACAGGTCGCTGTGATGCGGAGCTGCAAGCACAAGAACATCGTGCAGCTGTACTCGTCTTTTGTCCACAACGTGGAGATCTGGATGGTGCTCGATTACATGGACTGCGGATCGATGGGCGACCAGCTGCGGGCCCCGAATCATGGATTCCAAGGCGGGTTTCCAGAAAAAGACATTATGTGGGTGGTGAAAGAGGCGCTAGAAGGAATTGCTTATTTTCACCACCAGGGAATGATCCACCGCGACATCAAGGCAGACAACATTCTGGTGGACAACAATTTCAACGTGAAGCTGACAGACTTTTGGGACTTTTCCATCAAGAAGAACGCCATGACCTTCGTAGGCACACCGCTCTGGATGGCTCCCGAGGTGATTGAGCAAGAGTCTGGGTACGATGTCAAAGCTGACATCTGGTCACTAGGAATCACTGTTCTGCAGATGGCACACGGGTCACCCCCAACCTCAATTCACGATCAGTCACATGAGCTCCCTATCTTCTGCGACCGTCAGCCGCATCTTGACAGCAAGTTGCGAGCGCAGGAAAGCACCTTACGACGGACAAAAGCCGCTCAAGGTTCTCAAGTCGATTCTTAATCTCGACCCACCTGAGCTCAAGGGGGACTTCTCGGATCAAATGCACGAGCTAGCGAGAGCTTGCCTGCAAAAAGACCCACAGGCGCGCAAGAGCGCCGATGATCTGGCGAACATGCCAGGTGTCAAGAATGCAATTCGTCCGAATGGCGACAAGCTCGCGGTTTTGGAGATGATGGCAGAGCAAGAGCGGGCGATGGTCATGTCAGGCGATGGCGGCTCTGGGGAGGAATGGATCTTTCCCGATGTTGCCAACCTGAACGAGCTACCGGAATCGACGCTGGAAATGCCGATTTCAGAGCTCAAAAATTTGAGTGCTTCAGATAATGCCGAGAGTGTGTTCAGCTCGTTCAGTGGCGAGCTTGAGACTGATCGCCGGCAACGTAGGAACTCGCTCTCCTGCCCCCTTGCAGGCGAAGATCTCTCCGCCCTCTACGGCTTGACCTTGCCGCCCACGGGTGCTGCGGCACCCGATGCAGCTGCAGCTGCAGCTGCGGCACCCGCGGCAGGCTCGACGCCCGCAGCCCCGGCAGCGGCGCCCCTCAACGGAGTCGTTGCAGCAGCACTAGGCGGTGAGCCTGCGCTCCAGCACGCGACAGCTACGCTTCAGAACAGCCTGTCGAATAGCTCTTTGGATCCTCCGGCGTCTGCCCAGGCAGATACAGCCTCCACAGCTTCGACATCGATGACCGGCAGCGCGTCTCGGGACGGGCTGGCTGGGGCCGAGCTCAAGGCCGATGCTTTCGCGCCACAGGAAGCAGCCGGCGATGGGAAACTCTCCGCGTCAGAGGTGGCAGTGCTCACGAGCGATGGAGCATCAGAGAGTGCGCCTGCCGACGCTAACGGGGTCTCGCACCCGCGCCCGGCACGGCGCGCGGTGTCGTTTTCAGACCAGGATCCTACCGACCCTGTGGCGAGTCTCATTGGGACATCGCTCGGAGCGGCCTCGCCTCCCTCGGTCGGGGAAGAAGAAACCGCACCGGCGTCTGCTGCTGCTGCTGATGCTGCTGATGCTCCTGTAGCGGCGGCGAGCGAGGTGGGCGCAGACGCGCTTGGAGAATTAGACGCGCTATCCGCAACCCCACCTTCGAGCGGGCAGTCACGGCGCTTGAGTGATGGCAGCAAGAAAGATGACGTGTGGTCAGAGCTCGAGAAGCTCATCAACGAGCCGGAGCCAAGCTCTCCGGCGAAAGTTGGGAAGCCGGAGGAGCCCACGCCGGACGCGGCGGCGGCGGTCGATGCCACACCTCTTGAGGCCGACAACGACGGCGCGCGGCAGGTGACTAGCACAGGCCGAGCCCCGGACTGCGCTGGCGAGCGAGAGGTAGCGAGCAATCCCTCGGGTGAAGCGGCACCGATTCTTCGCAAACTTTCAACGCATTCAGAAGGCCGCGTCGGCGACAACGGCATTGCGGGAGCGCTGCAGGGGGCTACGGCCAGCGCACGTCGGAACAGTCAGCCGCCCCTGAACTCTGTGCCGGGCGGTTCGCCTTCTGCGGAGGGATCCGCAGGGGCTGCTGGGACGGGGGCACCAGACGGAGAGGGGCGGCAACCAAAGAAAAACTTTAGTATCAGCGACGCACCTGCTCAAAACCCCGCGCAATCTACGGTTCCTGCGAGCAGTGGGGGCGATGGCGCGGATGGAGCGGCGCCTGGCGCGCCTTCTGGCGGGGGCGCCGGCGCGGCGATGCCTGCGGCTGCACCCAAACCGTCGGCACACAACTACGCGAATCCACCCGCACAGCCTTGCGCGGGTGCCCCTGCAGCGGGCGCCGCGGCGGGCGGCGCGGACTCTCCGCTTGCAGGCACATCAGTCCCGCGCGCGGCGGCGGTTGGGGCGACTGGCGCAGAGGGCACGCCCGTCATGAGTGCGACGCCCAGCGCAGATCGGCCGCCGCCGCTTCGAGGAGCATCGGGCTCGGCGCTGAATCCGCCCGTCGCAGCGGGCGGCAGCAACGGGTGCCTGCCGCCCAAAGACGGCGCCGCGACTGCTGTCGCGCCAAAGCCCAAGAAGTCGTTCAACATGAAGGATGTGGACAAGGATGCGCCGCAACCGCGGGCTTCGCTCGATCAGAAGCGCCCGGCGACCTTCGCAGTGCCCGCTACCCCCGCTGCTTCGGTGGCGGGAGCCGCGGCTGGGTCTGCGGCAGCTGTGGCTCCCGCGGTGACCCATCTGCCTTCCTCAACGCCGAGCAACACGCCCGTGAGCCGTACGAGCATAGATTCGACTTCGCGCCCGAGCATGGATTGTGCGGTGCGCGCAGGCACAGAAACAGCACTGCCTGGGACGGACGCTCTGGAAGCGTTGGAGCCCGCAGCATTGCGTGAAATGGTCACAAAACTGAAGGGAGAGCTGGATGCTGCACTGCGGAGCAATGCTGCACTGCAGAAGGAGAAGAAATCGCTACAAGCACGACTCAAAGTGTTGCAGCTCAAAGTGTTGCAGCAAAGTGTTGCAATGGATTTGAAGCAAGCCGAGCGGGAGGAGCAAGAAATCGAGAACAACGACGTTGACGTTCCGAGCGCCCAAGTTTCTGAAGATATGGTGCATGGCACTCCGAGTGCGCCGTCAGTGGCGGCAGCCTCTCCGGCGCTGACTCCAGGCCTCGCGCCGCAGGACGCTGCAATCGGAGGTCGGGTCCCACACATGCTCCCCCCTGGGGAGCCTGACGCATCGGCCGCCACCGCGGCAGCAGCGAGTGCGGTCGACCGCGGATTGGTCGCGGCGATGCAGGGCGCGGTGGACGGGGGAGGAAGCTGACAGCACGTTGTTGGGGGTGGTGATGGGAGTTTGGGGTCAGAACACGCTGCGCGCGACGCAGACTCTCTGGCGAGGCTTCAATGAAGCAGTCCTGGGGTTAACCCAGGCTGGGTCGTCCAGCGTACAAAAGTGTGCCACGCTGCGCCCTCACCATACCCCTTCGATCCCAGCGCAAGACAGCCCTGTCGCAGGGACACCCAGCAGAGAATCGGTTCACCGTGAGAGCGCCGGACTCCGAGAAGGCCTTGCCGCATGCATCGCACGAGTAGGACTTGTCGCCCGAGTGCACCCGAAGGTGCACCGTGAGATTGTGACTTGTCGTTCCTTGCGATCCTCCTCCTTCTTTCTCTCCTTTCTCTCGTTGCTGCTCTGCCCGGCCGTGCTCCGCACCATTTCGTCAGCAGCGTCCTCCCGTTTGTATCAATTTTGACCAGCTGAAGTCGCCGCGCTCGCGTCGCGGGTCATTGTTTGCGCTGGAAACGGCCCGTGGTCTCAAATACCACTGTAAAGCGCTCAAATACCACTGTAAAGCGCTGATGGAGGGTTCCTGAGGGGCATGGCATCGGAACGGACTTCCGTACGGTGGAGGCGCGGGAAAGCGCACTGCGTGCGCACCGTGTTTCGAATATCTATATCGCTCTTGCTCCTGAGCTCAGCTCGCGCAGACCGATATATTGGAAAGGTCAGCGCCCCCCAACGCACTGCAGTAGGAGCAGGTGGAGGCCGCCGGAGTGCAGTATCTCTCATCCTCTTTGGTCTGCCTGTGAAGATCCGTACCACCAGAAAGCTGCAACATGATTGGCGAACGGAGAAGTTTTTCCCTTGCTACTCAACGCTGATTGCGAGACGGTTTCTTGCTGCAGGTGGCGGTGGTAACGGGTGGTGCTTCTGGGATCGGCTACGCGCTCGCGGACAGGTTCAGTGCAAATGCATCTTTCAAAGTGTACCGGGGATGTGTCACGCGCCAGGCCTCTGACATTGCATCAACAACCCTACACTGGCGTAGGTGCCTTGTACGCGGAATCAAGCTCGTTCTTTCTGATGGAAATCCGGAAGCTCTTGCAGCAGCAGAGCAGAAGCTTTCACAGGATCACTCTGGTGGAGAGATGATCTGCGTCGCCGCAGACGTGCGGAGAGAGGAAGACGTTCAGTCCCTTCTAGAGGCGTGCAAGGTAGGCCAGCCGGGGTCCGGGCAGAGCATAGCCCCTGCGCGGACCCGCTCTGGTGGCGTCATGTTCATCCCTGGCGCTCATGACTTTGACTTGTCGTGCAGCGGCGCTTTGGGGCGGTGGATTTCTTCTTCAACAACGCCGGCGTGATCGGCGAGTGTGACAAGGGCGTGCTGACCAGCTCTGGAGCAACATGGCGTTGGGTGCTCGACACGAACGTCATGGGGCTGATCCACGGAATGCACGCGTTTGTGCCCCAGATGGAGGCCGAGGTGACGACGCCCTTGCAGGCGCAACCCGCGCACGAAGCGTAGCGCACGTCCCTAACAGCACGATGTGTTCTCAGGGGGGTGAGAAGCACATTGTGTGCACGGCGTCGGCGGCGGGGCTGTACAGCCAGCACCGCGCGACCATGGCGCCGTACGTGGCGAGCAAGCACTGCGCCCTTGTCGCAAGCCAGGTATGCGGCGCACAGCACACTGCTGCGGCTCTGTTGCCCGCGGGCGGCAGCTCCTGCCGAACGCAAAATTGTTGGCCCTCTCGAGGGGTCCTCTCGTGAGTGTTGCTTGCTCCCTCGCACAGGCACTGCACACGGAGCTTACGCTCAGAGGGAGCAACGTCAGGGCTCACGTACCAGCCTCCCAGCCCGCAACCCGCGCCTCCCGCTGCCCACCCGCCCCCGCCCCACGCGCCCTGCACCTATGGATGCGCTGCACGCCCCACAGCCCCGTCTGCGGGGGTGTGACCACTCCTGAGCCGCGGGGGCGCGCTGCGAGACAGGTGCTCTGCCCGTCCATCGTCGCGTCGAACCTCGTCAACTCCTCGCGCTACTTCCTCTCGCAGTTCGCAGAGGTGCGTCCGAAGCCGCCGGCTGCAAACGGGCGCCGGGGTCAGCCTGCCGTGAACCTGGAACCGCCCACAACGGGCGTTTGCCAGGAAGCGCCATGGGCCACGGACGCCAGCCAGGCGCCGCTGCCCGCAGAGAACTCTGGCAAGGGGCTCGCCGCCGCGCGCCCTCTCGGGGGCGTCACCGCGCGCGGGGCGCACGCGCAGGTGGGGCCCGAGCTCGACGAGACGTCGCGCAAGTTCGACGACCGCCTCAACAGCGACGGCATGTCCGCCGCGCAGGTGCGAGCTTCACTTGGTGAAGCGCACTGGGGTGGCGATTCTCCAACGAGCTACATTCGCGTCGCAGCACGCCCCAGCACGCCCACCGCACGGCAGCACCCCCGAGCGCGTGCGGCGGCGGTGCTTGAGCGCGTCGGCCGATCCCCGGGCAGGTTGCGGACCTCACTTTCGCGGGGATCGAGGCGGGGAGCTTCCTCATCATCACCCATCCCAATGTCGGGCGCTCCCAGAGCCGACACCCTTCAACCCCCATTCGTAGAGGATCGACACCCAGCGGGAATTGAGAAAGTCCTCCAAATGATGCGCCGATGTGCCGGGCGCTGCGCCGGGCCGGGCCCGCGCGGGCTGGGGCCTCATGCTGCGCGGCGGCAGATCACCCGGGAGCGCGTGGACGCGCGGCACCGGGAAATTGTGGAGGCGATCGGCGCCCAGCCGGAGACTGGGTTCTAGGGCCACACATCATGCATGTTTGGAATGGTGTCAATTATGCGGCGGTGAGTTCTGCGCGGGCGGCCGCCCTGGCGCGCCGCACAGGTGCTTAGAGGTGCACTTGACATGAGCACGGGCCCGCGGGCCCGCGGGAAAAAGTGAAAGTTAGTAGATGAACCTGCGCCGCTGCGCCCGCGCCGGAGCCGCCCGGCCCCGCGCCTCACTCGCTCTCGTTCCTCCTACGCCCGGCCCGCGTGGCGCGCGCCGGCGCGGGCGCGGGCTCCGGCGCGGGCTTCGCGCGGGACGCGCGGGCGGCCGGCTTGTCCTCCTCCGCCTTGATGGCCGGCGCGGCCCTGGACGCCCGCGCGCGCGACCGCTTCGCTGGCGCCTCCTCCCCTTCCGCCTTGCTGTCCTCCTCTTCCCCCTCCTCCGCTGCCTCTGCCTCCTCCGCCGCCGCCTCCTCCTCCTCCTCCGGCTCCTCCTCGTCCTCGTCCTCCTCCTCAGCGTCCTCCGACCACTCGGCCTTCTCTTTGGCCTCCTGCCGCGCGAGCAGCCGGTCCATCTCCGCCTCCTTGGCCTTCACCGCGACGATCGTCTTGCGCTCGCGCCCCGAGCGCCG
>ENA-UOXV01007564-UOXV01007564.1-marine-metagenome-genome-assembly--contig:-NODE-7564-length-10950-cov-4.986232_pt1 | contig 10950 bp, 6 predicted proteins | sample MGYA00238165_ERZ766961 | MGnify/ENA primary metagenome ERZ766961 (study PRJEB28924, sample SAMN03173240) | marine metagenome | biome: Marine; feature: Water; material: Subsurface seawater | place: North... | reverse complement strand
CCTTAATTTAGACAAAAGGCCTGAATATTTAAGACATAGTGAGTTTGTTTTGTTTTGGCCTAATGTATTATTAAGTAAAGAATTAAACGATGAATCTAAAAAATTTAATGAAGTAAATGGTCTTAAGGGGATTTGGACTAAAGCTTTATTACATATCAATAAAGGGACTATTTCTGAAGATTCAGCAGATGAATCTAAACCTGAATATTTAGGAGGTTACATCTATAAGGTAAATAGTGAAGAAGCTAAAGCTTTGCCTTGTCAATGCCCACAATGTTCTCAGACGTATATTTATAAAAAGTTCATGAAAAGTCCTGTTAGAACATTCAGAACAGGGTATAGTCAAGTTACTCAAGTTTTAGCTTCTTCATTATTAAAGCAATTAAGCGCTGAGGAAGTAGATAACCGGAAATTATTAATATTTTCAGATAGCCGTTCTGCAGCGGCAGATTTAGCGAATAAATTAGAAAGAAATAATTACAGTGACGTTTTAAGAAAAAATGTTTTTAGACTAGGTTTAATTAATAATGATGATATTAGGTCAGAAGTGAATGATTTTTTCATTTCTAGAAATAAATCAGATTGGAAATGGGCAAACTTATCTGAAGAAGTACAGAAGTTTTGTAATATAAATTTCCCCAATAAGATAGATGATTTAAATGAGGATAACGGTATCCACTTTCAGAATACATTAATTGTAAAGTGTTTTGATAAAATGGTAAATTCTAATAAGAAAACCATACCAATTAAAAATCTTATGCCTACTCGAGCCAATCCTGGTTTGTTATTTAAAGAATTTATAGAAAGAGGTATCAATCCCGTCGGGAATGACTATAGTTTTCAAAAAAGTAAAGATGGTAAAGGCATACTAAACTGGTATGATATTTTTAATTTAGAAAATGGACAATTTAATAACGATAAAATACAAGGTCCTGAAGGTTCTGAACTCTATGCTAAACTTCAAAAAGAATTTAGCGAACAAATATGTAATGTTTTATTTGGTAGACATCAGTTTGCTATTGAAACGATGGCAAAAGGATATATTTCTTTTCCTGAAGATGAACTAAATTTAATTTTTTCAAAACTTAGCGATTCAGGTATTGCTTTGAGCCCCTCTATAAAGCTTATATTAAGAGAAATGGTAAATTCTTTAATTAGAATATTAGGATATAAGTTTCGACATGCTGGATCAACATATGCGCCAAAAAATAATTATAGCAATATTGTAAGTTTTCAGAATTTAACGGCTAATAGTGCATATAGAAAATATATAGATAAGGTATTTGAAAATAATGCAGCGCTTATTGGATCTATTGATAAAATCATATTCGTTAATCATTTCTTAGGAGTTCTTAACGATTTTAACCCTCCAAAACAATTCACTACAGGACTTTTTCAACCCTATATTGACCCAGCTGAATTTAATGTTACACATTTGGATAAAGATGATAAAGTTTATAAATGTTCTAATTGTGGCGCTAACCATGGTCATTTTTCAGCTGGAGTATGTGCGCATTGTTTTGAGCCTTTAGATGAAAATGATTGTTTAACTGCTAACGAAGTTTGGGAAAAAAATTTTTATGCGAATAGTGAAGAACCTATTCGAATGCATACAGAGGAATTGACTGGGCAAACAGACTCAAGTGATGCAAAAAATAGACAGAAAGCATTTAAAAACATTTTTCTTGATAGAAATGCAAATTCTTCGAGTAAAAAAGCTGAGCAAATAGATGTACTATCTGTTACGACAACCATGGAGGTCGGAGTAGATATTGGTAGCTTGGAGGCAACAATGATGGCCAATATGCCGCCAGAGAGGTATAACTATCAGCAAAGGGTTGGACGAGCAGGTAGAGGGGGGCAAGCGTTTAGTATAGCGCTAACATTGTGTAGAGGTAATTCACACGATAGTTATTATTATTCAAATTTAGATGGAATGGTTAATGCAAAACCGCCAACTCCGTTTATTCCTATGGAGTTAAATAGTGACATATCTAAAAGAATTTTCTATAAAGAGATTTTCAGGGACGTTTTTAAGCGGAATGGTAAAGGAAATATTCGTTTAGAATTAACGAAGCATGAAAAATTTCAAGACACACATGGCGAGTTTGGTAGTTACGAGAACTTTAAAAATGAGTTGAGTATTACGAAAGAACAATTCATTTCTGCTATAAATGATGTTTTAAAACAAGAGAAAATCATTTTGTTGTCTACTCACTTAAATTTTTCGAATGACTTTTATAATGCAAATTTTTCAGGTGAAAACATATATAGTGAAATTGCAGAAAAATTAAGCGACTTAGACATTAAGCCGGTAGGATTGGCTGAATGTTTAGCAGAAGCTGGGTTATTACCTATGTATGGTATGCCTACTAGAACCAGATCTTTATATCATAATTATAAAGATGGAAATTTTAGTACAATGTCCAGGGATTTAGAAATGGCAATATCTGAATATGCCCCAGGAAATGAAATAACAAAAGATAAAAAAATATTCAAGGTTGAAGGAATTACTTCACCTATTGCGAAAAGAACTAATTTAACTCAGTATGATGTCCAACCAATAGATGACAATTTGTTTTATTATGAAGATAAGGACGATGGGTCTATTAGTTTTGAAAAGGAAATTTTAGTTAATCAATTCGCTAGTAGTGATTGGGAATCAATTAAGGATTCTGGAAGAAAGATTGGCGTAATTCCGAAGGCATATATTACAAAATTGTCCCCTGAAGAAAACACTAGTGCTTTAAAACCTTATTTTTCAGTATCTATTCCAAGGATATTAAATGGAGGAAATATTAGTTTTGTCAAGAATATTGACTTCGATAATTTAGATAGTTCTTTCCATCAGGGACATATAATGTCATTTAATGAAGGTGAAAACGGAGCTGGATTTAATTTTAATACTCCAAGAACAATTTTTAATGGTTCAACAGATTTATTAAAAACCGTTCATATTTCAGATAAAGAATTAGAGAAAATACAGGATAAGTCAAGTGTTCTAAAATACAATTTGGCTTCTAATAAATATACTTCATTATTACAGATTAAACCATCTTTAGCTCATGCTGGTTTGAATTTAAGTTGTGAGCAATTTAACGAGAAACAAGTAGGTTATGAACTAAGTAATTTCTATGTACAAGGTGCGAAATCAGCAATTTTTTCAGCGGCATTCTTATTACGTTCAGTATTTACTCAACAACAAGATGTAGATAATTCAGAACTAGAAGTACTTGGGTTAAATCATTACTTAAATGAAGATGGTTCTAAGATTACTGGCTTTTCTTATGCAGACAAGTTGTCCAATGGCTCAGGATTTAGTCAAAAACTTTCAGAAAAATTAACGGAGTATATTAATCTATGTCTAGATCCAACAGGGAATTTTAGTGGTGAAATAGTTCAATTTGTTGTTGACTTATTAAGTAAACAAAATCAAGAAAATTGTGATGTTGCAGACTATACAAATCTATTAAACTATCGTAATAAAAGGTTTCATCCTTTATTAAATTGGAGGCTAGGTGTTACTTATTTAAGGTTACTAAGAGGGGATGAGGCAGAAGTTGAAAAAGTAATTAATGCTGATGAAAGTCTGCCTGAATTTGGAGCTTTTTATGGTAAAGAAACCTGGTTAAAAGGTTTAGGTGTGCAGCTAGAAGAATTTAAAGAAGAATATGGAGTTACATCTGAATTAATTGAGGACTTTGGCTTGCCTTTCCTTCAATGCAAAGCTCGTTTTGAGAACAAAATAATTATCCCATATCACCCATTATGGAATAAGGGTGCTTTAAATAGTAACCCTCTAATTAAGAAGGTGTTATATGAATCAGGTAATGAAGATATCATTTATATTGATTCATTCAATTTAGCAAATAGACCAGGAGATTGTTATGAAAAATTAATAAAAAGCCCAGGTCCTAATTGGGATGTATTAGATTAAATAATATGAAAGAGATTTCTTTAAATCAAATTTTCAAATCAACAAATGATTTGAAAGAAAATGATGAATTGTTCGTTGACAAAACGTCTAATAAGAAATATACCAATTTAAGATATATTACTTCTTTAGATTCGGAAATTGGCACAGCTCTAAATATATCAAGACCAATGTTTTGGTGGAAAAATATAAATAATTATACTCCAGCATTATTTTTTCATTCGAATCCATTGCAAAGTAAAGAATCAGTCAACCCTTGGAGAGATGTTATGCTACAAGAGCAAGGTCTTGTTTTTTATAATGGAGATAACAAACAGCCAGGTAATCCACCAGGAATTACCCCAAAAGGTAACCCTGAAACAGGGAATCATAAAGTTGAATCATTAATTAATCTTTATTCAAGTAAAGAAAAAAATGACCGTGAAGCAGCTCCTCCAATTTTTATATTTGAATCCGTTAAAGTTGGTCAACATACTAAAGGGTTTAGGAAGTTTATAGGTGTTGGAATCATAACTGATTGGAAAATACGGCAACAATACAATGAAAACAATGAAGTTTTTTCAAATTACCTATTTGAAATAACATTAATTTCTTTAGAAGATGGGAAATTAAATTGGAATTGGATTGATGATAGAAGAAACCAGGCGTTAAAAATTTCTGAGATAAATCGACATGCACCAAAGATGTGGAAACTATGGATTAATAAAGGTAATTCCTCTATTAACAAAATACGCCAAAAAATATTAAAATCTTCAGTGTCAAAACCACAAAAACAAATTGATGAATTAAATAAAGAGCATTCAAAAACATTATCAACCATTGTAAAACACTACGAATCAAAACAAAGTAAAAAGGATAAGTTTGAGGCGTTAGCAGCATTAGCCGTGAATGAATATTTTGGGAAAAGGTATACAATGGGTTGGATTACTCAATCCTCAAGTGATATGGGAGTTGATTTTGTAGGGAGGTATGATTTTGTTCATGAAACAATTGTCTCTCCACCAGGAAATATTCTAGGTAAGTCTTCAATATTAGTAATTGGTCAGGCGAAATGTAGGTCAGCTTTTAATAACCCTCAAAAAGGTGAGTTAACAATAGATATAGCTCGGGTAGCAAGTAGACTAACTAGAGGAACAATAGGTGTTTTTGTAACTACAGGGACGTATAAAGAGTCCACTCAAAAAGAGGTTGCCCTTGACGAATTACCAATTGTATTGATAAATGGAAGGCAATTAGCAGATTTAATACATAGTTACTTATCTAGGACAGGAAAAAAGATTAATAATTTATTAAATGAAATGGATGATTGGTATGATAATCATCAAAGCTCAATACCCCCTCATAATATCTTACATAAAGATTTAGATTGAAAATTAATATTCTCTTATTTCGGCCATATGCCCAAAATCATTTGATTTAGTAAGGTTTTTTATCATTTTATATTCTTCTGATTCATAATTGTTAAAAGTTATTACTAGTGTGTCAATAGCCCTAGTAAATATCATTAAAAGCCAATTATTTACATGTTCTGTAATTTCATTATCAACAGAGTCAGGGAAATCTTTAATATAATTAGTTTTAATATTTTGAATCATTACATCCAAATCCCAAAGAACTATTGTCCAGGCTTCTAGTCCTCTACAAGATTGATAATTTAAAACTCTATGGGCGTCAATTGGAAATTTTTTGTTTTTATTTTCATCGGAAATATGATTAAAGTATTTAAAATTCCAACTGTCAAATTTTTCGCATATTTCAGAACTGTAATCAATGTTTGACGTTTTATTCGGAGTAAAAAACATCAAATCATATTTAGAATTTTCATTTTCGATAAGGTTTTTATCTAATTGGATATGAAGAGCTTTATTATAGTCAACGGTTTTTAATATGATAAGTTTACCTCCATGTAAATTTCTGTTCTCCCTTAATTCCCATGGTCTTTGCTCATAATGAGAATTAGAAAATGTATTGTACCAATCAGTTAAATCTTTTTTGTTTCGATGTGAGATTTTCAGATTCACCACCTGACGCTCATCTTTAGTTGTACCTAAAGCCCATCTTATTTCACTCTTCTTTTTTCTAACTATTTGTCTATTTCCAATTGAAATAATACAATTAGTTACTCCAAACATTTTATAAATCAAATCACGTTCAATCTCGTCACAATCTTGAGCTTCATCTACGAAAACTAGATCAAATTCAATACCTAGTTCCTTTCTAATTTCAAGTTCTGAAGTACTATCCTTTATCAAATCCATAAGTTCAACTAACAGGTTGATATAGTTATCAGTTTGTAATACTTCAGAAGTAATTTCATCAATAAGACCATTGTTTTTTAAGATATGTAGAAAGAAATGATGTAAAGTATTAATCTGTATTAATCCTCCAAATCCTGAATATTCCATTAACCTATCAATGTCTTGAGAAAGAGCTCTGTTAAAAGTTAGAACAAGAGGTGTAAATTCTAATTCTTTAGCATGATATGCTAAATTAACTAGGTGGATAGTTTTTCCAGTACCAGGCTTCCCTTTTAAAACGATTAATTTTTCTCCAACATTTTTAAAATAAGATGAATGCTCTATATCAATATCTTTTCTGATAATATTATTTAATTTATTTCTTGAAATATTACCTATTCCAATAGCCTTTTCTTTTCTTCGGTCTTCTAGAAAATTACTCATCTTTTGCCGAACATTTTCATTTGTTAAACCATACTGATAATTACCTGGGTTGTTCGAATATTCTACAGGTGGATTTAATCTGCATAGCTGTTTAAGTAATGAATCGAAATGTATCTCTCCTAATATTAAATTTTCAACATCTTCATAACCTTCAGGCTTAATATCTCCCCATTTGTATAACCAGATTAAATTTATGATTCTTGGCACTTCATCTTTAGTAATCATTAGTTTTTCTGCCAAAAAATTCTTCAAGGGATACACTTGATTAAAACTTTGCTCAGATGCAGGTTTTAATCCGTCTGATTGCTTAACCCAGAGTTCTCCATTTTTTATTGAAATTGAATCAGATGTGTTATGTTTTTTTAATTCTAAAATGAATAGGCTTGAGTTAAACCAAACACCTTTATTACTCTTAAATATTTTAGTTTCAGTTTTTTTAGTCTCGGAATCTATTTGCTTATAGCCAGTTTTAATGGTCGGTTTGTACTTTGGGAATTCCATCCAGATAACGAGGTCCAATTCACGTTCAGTTTTTAGACTCGGAAGTGCATATATTTTTCCTTCTACACCTTCAAAATATTTATTTGCTGCATGACAAAATAATCTCGCTACGCTTTCTTCTTCACTTGGATTATAGTTGTCAAAAACTAATGGAATACATTCTGCCATATTTATTTAATTTCGAATAAAGGTATGTTTTTTATTATTTGAAAGTTGCCAGCTTCTTCCATCTCTAAAACCTCAGTCAACCTCTTCAAATCATGCTTTGCTAGATTCGACAAACTTATTTGGGTGATTCAGGTTCTATTAAAATTATGAAACTTAAATAGGTCCAATAATTGGGTTATCACTATTATTAATTTTCCATTTAAAAATGTGATTTTATGGGTCCTTTAATCTAATCAGCTTTATACTTTTGTTCTATTTGGACTTAATTTAATATCAATTTTTTTTCATTACGGTGTGGAATAATACGAAAACTTGCATGTTCACTAATGTTGAAATTAAGATCTGTTATTATAAAGTGTAATGATGGGTCACGCTCAATGTTTTTTATTAATTGTTGTTTAGCATATTGAGTTATTTTGTTTTCATATTCATCATCAAGTGGCGATACTTCTATTTCGTCGTAATCATCTCCCAGGGTTAAATAATCGCTCAGTTCCAAACTCCGTCCATCAAAATCAAAAACAGAGAAATCCTCATCTTTTAAAGAGTGGAATAGCCTGTTTAAGTGATTTATGTCCTCTTCAATCAGTTCGCTTGCGGATTCTAGTTCTTCTCGAGAAATATGCTCCTCAAGATCAAATTCTATTTTATACTCAATTTCCCAAGGAAATTCATCGATTAAATCAGTATTGTATTCTGAAATTTTAGCTGGTAAAAACTCTTTTCTGAGGTAATTTAAAAATAGATGTTCTTTCGATTTGTCATAGACAATATCATGAATTTGAACTGTGTTCGATCTTATATATTCAGATATATATATGTTTTCTATTAATTCCTTGAAATACTCTAATGCCGGCTCGTTGCTATAAAATATCTTGATGGGCTCGCCCTGGTCTACATGTGTAATCAGTATTATTGACTTATTTGGATTTACTGAGATGGTGTTATTAATTTCCCAGAATAATTTATTCAGGGACATTAAGCTAGCTTCAATTTCGTTTAATCTTGTAGGCCAATCGTGGATTGAAGTGTGCAAGCTATCTTTCAATATGCTGCCGTAATCGTTAGCTCCATTTTGCTTTATCCAATAACTTTCAAAATCTTCAGCTTGTATTTGTTCAATTCTAATACGACCTGTAACTGTATTCTCTTCCATAGTAAGTTGAATTCATTTTCCATGTATATAATAAATATACTATTTAATACTGAGCTTTTATTATGACTCTGATTTTATAAATATTTTAGTTAGAGTTTTAGCATCTTCAAGCCCTTTGGCGTCATCTATTAATCTAAAGTGCATCAATGCATTTCTATATATTAAAGCACTATTTAATAAATTAATTGCGGTTTGTTTATGCAGATTTCCTAAACCTAATTCATCCCATTTTCTGGATAAGACTGTAACATATTGACCAAATTCTAACATTTCAGGTTCTGAGGGAAGTCCTTTATTTAGCTTTGGAATGACTATTTCATCTAGGATAATATTATTATCCAATATTCTTTTACGAAAGACCCTTTCTAATTCTTCAAAAACCATAAAACGAGTAGCATAACCCTCGAGTGCATTAGCAACAACCCTAGGCGTAATTAATTTACTATATTTCCCGTTAATTTTAACTAAAATTGCTTTTTTAGAGTTTAATTTACGCATAGTTTCTTCAAGGGAAGTTTCAATTTCAGCTTCGGGAAGAGCATCTTCTTTAAAGAATCCTTCTGGCATCTCATCTATGCGGCTACCTTGATTATTGACAAACCATTCAAACAAAGTTTTTCTTGTATAGACACCTATATTTACTTTGCCACTATGATCAATAATGGGCACATATGATATTCCTTGAGAATACATTATAGTATACACTTCTAGCATAGAAGCAGAGCTTTCTACACTAATTAGGTCTTTAGCGAAGGCTTGGATATATTCAATGTTTTGGAGCATAATTAATACAAGTTTAATGTTTCATTTATGTTAAAAGTTATTAAATGCATGGCATATAGCAAAGTTGTAAAATGTTAATTTTGCAATAGTTAGGGATAGAACAAAGTAATTGTTTTAAAACATAAAAATTTGACTTTCTTAATTAGTATACTATAATGTTCTATAATATAATTACTGGTCTTGCCATTTTAGCTTGTCTAAAAGCAGCTAGATGTCCTTCGATAATGTCGTCATCATTCTGTCCAACGGGCAACATACCCATTCCCTGAGTGATCTGGAGTATTTTCCCTGAATAATCAACTTCATTGGACGAATCATCGTTTGGGAAGGTTATTGAGAAAGGATATCCATTTTTCTTATCGCCACAATATGAGTCGATGAAAATAGTGTTGTCGATGATTTTGGTTTCTATCCTTTGACCTGCTACCAATATTGTGTCAAAGGTAATTGCACCATCTAGTTTTTCTCCATCTGACAATGAGAGTTGATGTAAAAAAATCTCCGTAAAGTTGTTTTTATACGATATAGTCTTTCTTGTCCTTCCCAAGTTTACTAGCATCAAAGATAAGGGGATATGGGCATAAGCACAAAATTTTCTATTATTTCCTAAAAAATGGGCTATCTCTTGTCCAAAAACTGATTCATAACTTCGATATATTGAACCTTGGTTTTTAGACAACTTAATCATTAACTTTTTACATTTTCTAGCGGCTCGAACTGACTTAGTAGAAAATTGACCTGATTTATTAAGAGCAACATCAGTTAAGACTTTGTAGGTGAACATTTGCGCCCATAATTCCTGAAATTTTTTGTCTTCAACGTACGCTGAAGGATCACCTATTGAGACAGATTTAATAGAGCCGAACGGAACGGCATATGAGATATAGTGCCCAAGTTCATGCAGTAACACTATAGTTTCGTATAAATTGGATTCCACCCGCTTAAAATCATCTCTAAGTTTTCCTACACAGATAATGATGGTTTTTGTTTTTCTTTGCTCACTAAGTGTAAATAGACCATAAAGATCTTTATTCATAATCGAGATTGGCCTTTTACGTTCTGAATATTCAGTCAGTTCATCATATTGATGGTGTTTGGCGCTTCCAAAATCTATTAGTGAATCATAAATAGGGCAGAAAATTGCCGCAGTTACAGACTTCTTGCTTATTTCAGAAAATAGATACCCCACAATTTCATGTTCAAAGTCATTAAATTTATGGCTTGTAATTGTTTCAATCATGTTTTAAGTTTAAAAGATTATAAGCACTTAAATATTTATTAATTCGCTCAATATCATCAGTTTTAACCACACTAAAACGTTTCACGTCTAAATTATCAAATAAATCATTCAACTTAACCCTTTTAGCAAGATTATTCCGTTTTACCCTGTCAATGAAGAGCATATAGTCATCTTCAGTCAAATAGCTTCAACTATCCGAGCTGGAAACCCTTTGTCTTCTAAATCTTCGCATGTTATATTGGTGTCTTCCACAATATCATGCAGAACACCTACTATTTTTTCATCTGTAGTTTTTCCGCTTCCCATTACACGCTTTACATGGTTAATGTAGGGAGCACCTCCCTTATCTTTTTGACCTTTGTGGTGTTCTTCAGCTAAAGAAATAGCACTTGATAAAAGCTTGTTTTTTTGTAAATCTCTTGCTTCAGTAATTGAAGTAAACTTATCTATTACGGTAAGAAACTCTGAAGGAAGGAATGCCCTTGCT
>ENA-UOXV01007560-UOXV01007560.1-marine-metagenome-genome-assembly--contig:-NODE-7560-length-10959-cov-4.643525_pt1 | contig 10959 bp, 10 predicted proteins | sample MGYA00238165_ERZ766961 | MGnify/ENA primary metagenome ERZ766961 (study PRJEB28924, sample SAMN03173240) | marine metagenome | biome: Marine; feature: Water; material: Subsurface seawater | place: North... | reverse complement strand
CCGCCGCCGCCGCCGCCGCCGCCGCCGCCGCCGCCGCCGCCGCCGCTGCCGCTGCTGGTGGGGCGGGCGACGTCTCCTTATTCTTCCCCCAATTATTATACATTTGCCATTTAGACTTATCGTGAACGGAGACATCCATCCGCAAAACTACAGTCCCACTGTCTGGACTCTTTTTCGCCTCATTACCATAGCTTTTCATCGAAACCGAAAAACACAAGTGAAGAAGAACGCTGCTTTGAAAGTAATACTTCAAAAGGAGACGGTTGCTATCAGTGTTGGGTTCATTTTTGTGCAGGTGTTGTATTACCAAATCTTGCAGTTTCTGGACCTGATCCTTCATTGTAATACTTTCCAAATTTTCTATTGCTATCTTATGGTCGAGAGGTTTATCGCTATGTGATGCCGAAAAATAACATTGCACTGGGTGCGCGTCGTGCAACACAGATAAAAAATTACAAAAAAATGAAACAGCCTGTGGAGCATGATTTCGCCCATAGTCACCATTGTCATTGTTGACTTCCAATTCAAAATCGTCCATTTTTCTGAAATCACTGGTTGCTGACTCCACATCAACGGCATCAAAAATACCATCTAGGGGGGTCGTATGGAAGCCCCGCAAGGACTGACCCGGGCACCCTATCTCACTTTCCCATGCGTTTGCCATACCAATCATGGCTGACGTGTATTGAGCGACCTTTGTGCTCAAGTCGATGACATTTCTCATGCTAGACCCAACCTCGAAAACCACTGGTAACGCACGATACTCGTGCATCCTACCTCGAAACAAAATCATGCCATAAATATGGCTGTACATTCAACATTTGAGGTTATTTTTCTCTCTTACAAACTGTCTGACAACCGGCCACAGCACCTTCCATCCCAGATACACGTCTGATATCTTCCTACCCCCTGTTATGACGACTTTTCCAGAATGGAAACAGAGAAGCACAATAGGGGAATTGCGTGGTCTGAAAATAAGGCCGGGAAACATACTCTTCTGGTATGTACACAGACTGTTCAGCGATTGGTACATCCTGTCTATATCCAAGTAATACCCCGGTCTCTCAATTACTGAGCTTTTGGCGACTATATTTTGCACATCACACGACACGTGCCAGAATTTCTGGTCGGGGGTGCACTCCTGTATGATGCGTGTGATTTCCAGGGAAGCAAGGAGGCACTCGTACCAACATACCCCCCCGGTCACAACCAGTTTCCCACTTGTGAAAAGTAGAGCAGTGCAGGTGGGGTTGCCGATGCGGATCGTTATGGCTGCAAAACGATTTTTGTCGTAATGACTGTAGGGCAGAATTTCTCTTAGTTTTTCTAGGTTGATAAGCCCCCCATTTGTATGGATCTTCGTAGTCGACACAATGTTGTGGATGTAAACATTCGGCGTTCCAGCTTCTTGGTCAACAGCAGAGTCTTCTTGTCTCAGCTCAGAGTATGTTCGCTTCTTCATCAACCACTGAAGACATGACGCCATGCTTACTATCGATTATAATGTCTTTAAATTTTTACGTTATACGCAAACACCTCCCGGGCACAGTATCGAAAATAGCCCCCCCCCTCCCACTGAGAGCAGTGTGTAGTTTTGAGGGGGGAACACTTCTACTATCCAACCCTCTGACATGTTCAATATCACCGTGCTGTAATGCCTCCGTTACATAGCGACTACAGAATGTACGGTCCCCGTACGCCGGCAAAAACCTAAAGGGCAGGACAGACAGGAACATGCCAAAGTTGTCAAAACCAACCTTGTTTTCGTGGGCACGGGCGCAGAAAGCTCGCACAGAGTTGTAAGCTTGTTCAGAAACCCCCAAGGTGAGAACATCATAGTTGGGGTTCATGTAGTTCCTGGGGTGCATGGAAACCGTTTCCCCGGCGCATATAGACGACGCTACCCCGTTCTCAAACCCAATCTCGACATGAGAGTATGGCGGATCATACCACGCAACAGCCCTGTTCATTCTATGGTCTTCCAGGGGAGGGGTGTAGAACATGAAATTTATTTTGCGCTGCATGTTGTTACCTACTCTTTATTTTACACACACATTGATATATATCACATCATCACAATCGATTTCATATTGGAGGCCCATTTCCCCGATACTGGCTGTATTCTCTTTCCCCTGGTAATACGCTCCTCCCCCCCACTACTACTACTACTACTACATGCCTTTGCTTTCACTCCCAACCTTTGAAGACCCGGGTCGCTGGTCTCCAGGGGCTTCATGGCTCTGCACAGGGAGGGGGGTGAAGTCGCAGAGCTCATGCCATTCATCTTACGCCCCCCTCGTGCAATTTCTCCAACCTTTCTGCGAATCTCCTCTCTTCTAGAATCCAGCTCCTGCATGGGGGCGCCCCCGCGTGAACTCTCCCCCCCGCGCTCGCGCACGCTCTGTGCAATGTCTTCAACCTTTCTGTGGAGCTCAGCGTTGTTTGAAGCTATTTTCTCCATGACACTGTCTGCTTTTCTTGCTGTCTCTACTACCTTTCTTTCCAGGATCTCATGACCAGACACAATTTTGTTTATCTTCCTTTCTACGCTCTTTGACGCCCCTGACTTCACCCCATTTGCAATCTCACCAAGTTTTGTTTCGAGATTTGAGTTGTTTGATGTGATTTCTTCCAGTATGTTGTGCACGTTTCGGATTTTGGAATCGTATTCACGAGCCATCTTTTGTGTAGTCTGGGACATCACTTCTTTCTCCATCTCCAATTTATGTCTTTTCAGTGAGGAGGAGGAAGGGGCATCCTCGCAACTCGTGAACAATGTCTCTTCTATTTGCTTGTCCAACATAGAAATATCTTGAAAGGTTTTCCTGCTAGGTTTCACCCCCGCCCCACGAACCTTCATGACATTCCGTACCACAGAACGGGGGGACAGCGCCACCCTAAGTGGCTTTTCAGTCACGACAGAGGTAGGTGGAGGCAACGGAGCTTCAATGAATGCGTTCTCATCCAAAATTGACGATATGTGCGGGGCGAATGTGATACAACAAGGAGCTTTAGCACTATTTTCTGTGGCGGGTCTCCAGGACATAATCTACGTCACAACGCATCACCAGGCTTTAAATATTCAGCGACAGTCACATAGCCCACGATTGTTGCAACACAAAAAAAACTCACAACAACAACGTAAAAAATTTTCATGCATACTCCACACACCTTCATCCTGACTAAATACAGCCCATCATATGTATCCTCTGTTTCCTGCAATGCACAAAGGGACCAGTACCACTATTGCCAACAGATAGCAAAACCTACACACATGCACTGTCCTGTTGGTACATTCTGGGTAGTCCCACGTGTGCCCCATGATAAGAACCATATCAACGATGACACAGCACCCAAGAAGATAGCCATTTACATTGCTTGATTCCCCTATGAACATGGCCACACACAGAAGCACATTCGACGCGAAAAACATCCCCACTGCCAAAAACCTTACGTAGAGGAGTGAACTGGTGGGGACTTTTCTGCACGACAGGTACAGTGAGGTGTACCACATAAAGAGAATGAGGAAAAAGGCGAATAGATCCATTGTCACCACGAGGCACATGAACCTTACCGCCACGAAAGTGAAACAGGCAACCCAAAACAACCACGCGCGATCAGCGAAGACGGGGCCGTCGTCAAAAGACCCCCATGCGTCGGCGCTAGATGTCTCGTCAACAAACGTTTTGTACGTGGACACCACGTACGAGAACAACACAGAGGCTGGAAAGCACATGGGGGCTATCGGAACAACAATGTCGTGAACCACCTCTTCACCGCCGGCGACTCCCACATACACAAACGTCGTAAACGCAGGAGGGCCCCCGGTTCGAAAACATGCCCAGAACGTAACAGGGATGTGCAAGAGCATCAACGCGTACACGCAGGCCTTCTGCACGAAAGACTCACTCATAATCATGTGCGCGCCCTGTGAAGAATATATATAATGCCAAGCACATCGACACACTAGTGCACATATGCCCAAAAACAACGAACAGTGGAAGCCCAATTCGAGGTTTTCCATTGCGTCCTTTCCCCACACCAGTGCCCGCTGCCTGGGCCCAGAAGATCCCAACAAAAACACGATGGTTTTCAAGCTCACCAAGGCAAATCATCACGGGAATGATTTGAGCGCGCTAGACTTCCCCGTTGGAAAAATACTGTACATGTCCCCCACACAGGCCCGAGAGCGCGGGCGGCCCCCCACACACGCAACACAGGTGCACCTCCTCTCGGTCAAGGGGTTCGAGTACGGGAACTACCCATCGCTTGATTCTTTTGTGAAACGCGCCCACCACAAATCGCGTAGGGTGAGCAGGCTCAGTGGTATTTTGACATGCAACATCGTAAGGCGTATTTAAAGAATGGCAACCCCGCGCTCGCAAAACATGAGCGCCCCCGTAGATTCGTCACCCACCTCTTCTGGACAGCCCGACATGGGGGCTATCCTAACGAGGCTTCAAGAGCTCGAGGAGCGCAACAAGGCGCTATCCGCACAGGTTGATGCCAAGGAAGCCAAGCTCACCACACTCACCGCAAGCAAGAGCAAGGAAATGCACGCCCTTCTTGAGAACATTGTCTCACAGTGGCTGACGTCGCTCAACACGACCGACGAGTCAGTGAAAGACAAGTTCAAAGAAGGCCTCAAGCGCATGGCCGATCGCGGCGAGAACAACCCCATTTTCGACGTGCTGTGCTGCGCTTCGGAGCAGAGCGTGACCAGGGCTACAGAGCTCGAGAAGCTCCGCCTCGAGCACGAGGATCTCAAGAAACGCACCCTGAACTCACACGGCCATGGCGAATTCGCCTCACACGACAGCCGCATGACAGGGGGCAAACGGGGTGCAGAGTCCATGGACACTGACGAAGAGCCTATGCACAAGGACATATGGGACGAATTTGAGCACACCATGCTGCAAAACAACGGCCTCAGACAGTAGATGCTGCTACCACTAAACACACACACAAGCGCACGCGTATATGTATACATTGATAATATATTATTCTAACCAAGTCCGAATACGCCCATAGCCGCCCGCCCCGCAGACATCCCCGTGGCCATACCCTTGCCGTTGCGCCTCGAGGCAACTCCAACATAGTCGGGGCCGTGGTGTCCACAGCCGCTCACCTCCGAGATGATCCCCCCGTTCTCATTGAGAACACGCATGGACCCCAGAAATGCAATCGCATTCTGCGTAGAGGAAAGGTTCTCCTGTGTGCACTCGCCCGCGGTCTTGTTGCACAGGTGCAGCTGCGTGAAATCAGGCATCTTCGCCTGGTACTTCAAGAACCGTTCCTTGTATGTTGCTGACCACATGGGGAACATGTCGGTGTCATTCACAGACAGGAGGTTGTCGGGGTCACACGGGAGTTTCCCACCAGACGAAGAGTGGAATGAGACAGGTGAGGGCCAGTTTCGCACCCAGTCTATATCATCACTCTGGACGGGGAACGACATGACAGCCATGGAGGGGCCCTGGTAAGGCTCTCCCGTGGCATTGGTTGCCTCCGTCCAGTGACGCGTCCCCTCCTCCGTCCAACTCACAACAGTGGAGTCTTTGCCCCCACTGTATGAGCCATAGCAGACATCCCACAGTCTGATGAGATTTTTCTCGTTGAAGACGATTGCGCGCTCGTTATACTTGTACGACATCCCCCATGGAGTCGGAGTAGCATTCAAGCTGCGTTTGCCCCCACAGTGTCGCCCCCAGATCGTCGAGCCCCCCCCTCCCCAAAATAACCCCGAGCATGTTGTGCTCGATGTTGGGCCGAACAATGACAAGCTCGTGCTCACCAACCGATCTTTGGCCTGCTGTTTCTTCAATGTTCTTGTACTGAAACCACTCTTCCATGTCAGGGTTTTCTAGAAAAAGGTGGAAAATAATCCAAAAATTGTCGCTGTACAGCCTCATCGCCAACACAAACACAAACATCTCGAAAGGGCACTTTTCACAGCCCTTATCAACTTTGTAAAGCGCACGCAAAAAGGCATTTTGTTGAAACGGGGAAACGTTCTCTTCGTCAATCAAATTATACTTGTCGTCTCCATCCCCATCATAGAAATCTGCTGCTTTGTCATCCATGACAAGTTCGAACAACTTTAAAAGTTTTTTCTTGAACGCCATTGTAACCAGAGAGTTCAGATACGAAGCCATGCACTTGTTAACACAGTGAAGTGATATGAAATACACTAGAAGCATTGAAATTTCTCCATTATTCCCCTCCTCCTCCTCCCCCATATCCTGCTTCTTATCTCCATCAGCCTGCTTCTTATCTCCATCCCCTTCTCCACCCTTTCCCCCAGTATTAGTATCCGATTGACCACCTTTATTTCTTTTTCGGGATCCATATTTCTGCGCGCCCATTGTCATCTTTTCCCCAGAGCCACTGAAATGTTGCTCCCCAAAAAGGTTGTATGCATGAAGAGACTGCTTGCCGTTGGAATTAGGGCAAGCGGTATCCAAAAAACAGACAACAGCACTGTTCAGTGGTGCAGTTGACATGAACACGAACCCTCTGGCCAAATCCGTCATTTTTAATGCAGGGGTTTCGTGTTGTGTCGAATAACCTCCATGTGCAAGACCTAATGGTCCTGGGTGTCTTGTAACGAATTGGTTTGAAGACTCATTAAAAACTTCACCAGCGGGGGGGGGGGGGGGTCAGTCGTTCTAATAACCTACGTGGTTCGTCGATATAACGCTTATCTGAGATATGGCCCAAACTAAACAACCAACACGTCCGAGCAATATCACTCTTCTTGGGGAATACAACCTGTCGGTCCCATAGAGAACTGTGGTACGAGGTATTTGGGAGTCTAATCGCCTCTGTTTCGACATCACTCCCGCTGATCGTCGAGACTGCCCTCGATAATTCCATCTTGCTTGTATCATCATTACCACGCTGAATAGTTACTGGCTTTACAACCACAACTCTCATTTCCTCTTTAGGAACCTCTGCTTCCAAATACGTAATGATGTCATTCAATTCTGTCCCACGACCGTATGGGTCTATATTTTCATCATCGCTTCCACCTGGGAACCTATAATCATCACTGTCCAGTCTGGCCGCCCTGACAAGATCGTCGTATTTCATCTGAAACCACGAGTCCTTCGACTCGTCATAGAATTCGTACGTCCTTGTGGGATTATCCTTGTGCCACGGGATCCTGTAGTATTCAGCCACGCGCACTCGCCTCTCCAGCAGGTCCCTGGGTCGCGCGCCCGTCTCAATGGAGAACGCCTTCGAGTGGATGATGTTGATCCCCCTGTACGACCCGATGCTGGGGCCCTGTTTGAGGCGCTTGACGCCGTCGTACCCCTGGGTAAAGTACTGGGTGCGCTCGGGTGTCATGGTCAGCTGCATCGTCAGCTTCGAGTTGCACAGGAGGAAGTTGGGCTCCTTCGACCCCCAGGTGCGCAGGATGTCCTTGGCCTCCTCGATGGCGATGTCGAGCCCGTTCGGGTTCTTCTGTAGGAACCCGAAGAGATCCACGTACTCTCTGATCAACTGCTGCTGGGTCTTCCCACTTGAGAAGTATTTTTCGTTCATGGTCCGCTGGTACGACGGGGCCTGCACGAGGGCAACGTGGACATCAAGATCGTTGGTGTACTGGATGCTGCCAACCACCTGCGTCAGCTGGTTCTTAAAATTCTCACGCCCCGCGGGGGACATCATGAAGTTGGCCTCCATCGAGATGGCGAGGCCCTGACGGACCGTGTACCCTGCATAGGAGCGCTTGGTCTGCGTGAGGACGCGCGCGCTCGACTCGTATGGCACCCGGGATGCCATCCCCTCGTCGAAGCTCCACACGTTCCACTTGATCTTGCCGTCCACGTTCTCGATGTGCTTGTAAGGCAAAATGATGGATGTGAATGGGCTGTTGCTCGTGTCAGTGATGAGCCCGTCGATGCGGTCTGTGAGCCACGGGTTGGCGCCCTTGAGGGCATCTGGGAGGTGCAGCCTCTGCCGCCGGCGATTTCTCTCTGGGTCCTGCTTGATGTCCCGCGCGGCGGGGCCGAAGACACTCTCATAGTCTTCGATGGATGGGCCCTGGTTAACACCAGTGTATGTGCCCCCCCCGCTTGTGCCGGGGTCAGCCCCGATGATGTACGAAGGGGGTGCAATGGAGCGATTTGCGTTGGGTTGCCCTTCCATGTTATGCTCATTGTATATCACAGACTTTAAATATAAACAACACAACACACCATCCTATATCCTCCTACATGTCAGTTCTGGAGCTCGTATGTGAGCTCCAGGCGGGCATTGTAGTTGTATTCCTTTGTCAGGAAGTCATCCAGGTGCTGCTGCTGCCTCAGGTGGATCTCAGTGGGATCCGTTAAGTTGGTGGGGGCCATCGACGCGAGCGCTACACTCCCGTCCCCGATGTCCATCCAATCCTGCCCCCCCACGCGCTCCAGCTTGACGTTGAAGTAGTTCAGGTCGTGCGTCGCAAGCTTGCTCAAAACCCTGCTCCTGAGGGCGTTGCAGCACTGATGGTGCACCTGTCGGGCAACTTTGAACCACTCGTTATCAATTTTCTGGTGGGTATCAATGTCAGACCCGATGAGCTCTCTGTTGTCCCTGAGAACGTCAATAACAGGGTGAGTGTCTTTCACGAACACGTAGGGACAGTTCTTCACCTCCAGAACACCCTGGGTTTCAAGGTTTGTGCCGTTATACTCACTATACTTCTTCCGCCAGTTCTGGCTGTCTTGGGTCCTGCTATCAGCCTCAAACAGGGTGTAAGGCGAGGACACAGACGATTTGGGTAGTGCAGTGTACGTATACTTATCCCCTGTGTCCACAATTTCGTTCCGCGGCAGGCAACTCACGGTGACCCCCAGCGTAAACGGGTATTCGTTGCGCGTCTCCAGGAGCCTGGCAGACACAATGGTCGCACCCTTTAGGGCGTTAGTGGCACAGCTCGGGTCAATGTTTGCATCTTCGTGGCTGTTTTCCCCAAACATGTGTACCTGTTTCCCATCGATTGGCTTCCAACTCGTCGCAGTCTCTCCATTTTGACTCAGTTTCGTGAGAGAGCCTGTGACATTCACATTCAGAACGCGCTTGAGGGTTGTGATGTTGGGTGCATCCAAGGATTGCGCCTCGCTTCCGGTGGTATAGTGGCTATCATTCACATCACTGTCTCGGTATTCAGCAGTTCTCTGCACGGGTTGGCTCATCTTTGCAAGTATAAGATACAAACACTTAAATATCCATGCTGAATATGGACCCAGCCAGGTTTATCCCCATTGCAGAGCGGCTCAGTGCTTCGATAGGTGCAACATGGGCTACAACTATGTTGGAGATATCACACCACATGCTGCCCACATGGGAGATATCGGTTGCGATGTTACTTTTCACCGCCTCAGTACACACCCTCACCGGTCGGGGCTCTGTCGAGCCCCCCGACATCGTAAAGACCATCCGACGGCTGCTGTTGACAGTTTTTGCACAGCACCTGTTCTCGTTCACACCTACAGAAACGTCGTCCATTGTGGGCTGCGTCCAAAGTGTCTCGTACGCCTCCATTGTATTGATGGTGTTGGATGGTACCAAGAGCATTTTCTCTGACGAAAGTTCCATATTCATGACCAGTTCCAAATTCATGTTTGCGCGCGTGCTGCAAGGGTCGTTTGAGATACTCAGGGGGGGGGAGGTATTCACACCTGTCATATTTCTGGTACTGGCGTACGTTACCACTCGGACGTTTTTCAAAAACTGTGTAATCACAGACGGGCTGTGCATGATGGTCTTTGATGAGATGGGTTTACTCACACTCACTGATAAATGGTCCTTTCAAACTCAGTTGCTGATTTCTATTGTAATCAGTCGCCACTACAAGGTTTCAGACCCCCTCCTGCAAGAGTTGCAACAATACAGTCGCTGGCAGGTGGCTGCAGCGTTTTTGACCCTGCTTAGTCCCATGTCGTTCGTTAGTTCCTACACCCTCTTAATTCTAGTCATTATGGGGACATCATACACAAACTCCCAACCGGCAATCATCACCATACACGACATTTCCATTCTGACCCTGTTCAATATCTCGCTGCAGAAGGTGACTCACACTGTCATGCATATGGTCCCTGGGAACACGTTGGTTGCCTTCTGCTTTTCGGTTGCTTTTTTCTCGATTGTGAAGAACCTCACAACAAGAAAAAAATAAATAAAAACGTGTATAGTGTGTCCTCACCACATCCTGTACAACCAGAGGCTTGGACATGAATGTCCCCAAATCATGGAGGACACAGAAAAGGGCTAACACAGACCCCAAACCATCAATGAAACGCCAAAGGACAAAAAAAGAGAAAGACATCCTGGAGGAGGAGGAGGGCAACGGCGTGGACAGTATACACCCCTTTGCGCGCACAGGCATGACAGACCGCACGTTTGAACCCGACGACATGCTCCAGCACGTGAAAAATATCCTTTCCAGGAACACAGACGACACGTTGGACACTTCCCGCACAATATGTACAGAGACTGTGTTCAGCCACGTACCCTACAAGAAGATCATCGAGGAAATATACGAAAACTGCCAGACAAAAATCCCGTCCATACCACTCATAACCAGGGCATACGAAGAGAGTTTTATGCGTGAATGTTGCAACAAGTCGGAAAAACGTTGTGCCATGGAGGAGGAGTGTGAGTGTATGAAAATAGACCCCTGCAATAAGTTTGTTGGAACCGAATTCCTACTACCTGGCGAATCGAGCGACCAGACACCGCGGCTCTGCGTGCTCTGCCACCGACAGCTCACACAGAAATGCTATTTCGATGTTATGTTCGACGGGAAAAATTTTCCATTCCCAATTCAGAAATACGGGAACATCTGTGCAGTCCCCGGGGAATACGCTCTTGAAGTTATGCTCATATGCCCACCTGGTGGCCCAATCCATGTCATGCCATACCCCAACGTGTCACACCACCGCAATAGGTACATAGTGGTGAACAGTTATG
>ENA-UOXV01007556-UOXV01007556.1-marine-metagenome-genome-assembly--contig:-NODE-7556-length-10960-cov-5.782210_pt1 | contig 10960 bp, 14 predicted proteins | sample MGYA00238165_ERZ766961 | MGnify/ENA primary metagenome ERZ766961 (study PRJEB28924, sample SAMN03173240) | marine metagenome | biome: Marine; feature: Water; material: Subsurface seawater | place: North... | reverse complement strand
AACGCCAAGTGGGTCGGCCTCATGGAGGAGGTCCTCCCGATGACCGACATCCTCCCGTCCGCCACACTCACGTGGCTGCGCGCCAACCCGGACTACTTCGCCCACTACGTCGACAGGGTCAAGCGTGAGTCGCCGCGCCGCGCAACCCTGACCCTCCTCAGTTGTCTGGCCTCGCCCCGCGCTGATTCACCGCTGCCCCCCGCGCAGTCAAGCCGAGCAACAAGGTGACAGAGCTTCGCGAGGATGATGAGGACAAGAAGCTCATGTGAGTCTTGCACGTGTTGCGCAAGGCACCTGTCTGCAGATCGTGCCGTGGCCTCGCATTGTGACCTTTTAGTTAAACACTGGCGCACCCGAAGCTCACCACACTCTCCCCTCATCTTCGGATTCGGCGTCGAACAAGCACTGGACCTTGGCAGCGGGCCCGACACAGGCTTAGTGCGGACACGGCCACTGCGGCGTTCTGTCTCAAAAAGTTGAGTGAGCAACTTCTGAGATGTCAGGGTTGCGCGTCCGACTTCTTGTCCGCCATGTTCTTCCTGAACTGTGCCACGAACGAGTCCATACGTGCCATTGGCCACTGCCAGGAGCGAATATCAGTCAGGCTTAGTTGGCCGTCGCACAAGGACAACTTAAGAAACTATGGTTGCGCCACCGGCCGAACGTTTGTGCCCGCGTGGACACAAAGAAAATCCAACCGCGCCATGCGAGCGGCGCGGCCTCGCTTGCAGGAGTGCCGCGCAGCGGGGAATGACCTCATGAATAGGCGGACCGCCGCCCCCGACGTTTGACGGCCAAAAGCCCTGCCCCAGAGAAATACGAGAAAGGACGCTCACTATCTTGCACCAGGCGGTGTTGGCACCGCTGAGCGAAGGAATTCGAGTTGGGTTGCCAGGGCGCAGCACGCCGAGGCCAAGCAGTCTAAGGGTTAGAATGTGAGGGTCGATCCTGTTCAGCAACCTCACGGTACACCTGCAAAGGACAGTAGTCGTCTCAGCACCAACTTGACGAAGGAAGAAGGCGGGTCGCAGACCTTGCGCTTGCGCTCGGAGGTAAGACGTATGCGCGAGCGCAGTTTCGCGCCAAGAAAGAGCATTGCGAAGCGGAACGGGATCTGCAGTCGAGATATCAGTGCTGGCTGCAGCTGCGGCGTGCAAAGCGGAGCGCGCACCGCGAGAGAGCTGGCAGGTGAAGATGAGAATAAAAAGCTTGCAAAGTGACGGTCGTGTGCCGACCTGCATCCACCAGGGAAGATTGCACAGGTACATTGCCTTGGTCTGCGTGGCCGGGCGACGTCAGAGCTACGGACACAGCAGAGCGCCGCGAGCCGCGAGGGAGGTGCTGGACCTTGATTGGCATCGTTCCGATCATTAGCTCTTGCATTGCGTCTTTGGTCTTGGGGTCAATGAACTCGCGTACCTTGAACATAATGCTGATGTCCAACCCAGTGTAATCGTTGACGTACACAAGCCCCTTCTCGTTGCAGACAGGCTCGAACCTTGAACCCCTCCCACGCATTATGCCCAGTGGAGACTGCGAGCTGCCCGCTGATGCGGCATGTCTTTCTGGAAAGACCCGCCGCGGGAGGGGGGACGGACATCAAGCCATGGAAGAGAAGGAAGAAGTAGGCTGACATTCGCGTGTAGAATTCCCTGCGTGCGAGGACACGACAGTCAACGATCACAACTGGACCGCAGCGGGCACGCGCGGGCTGCTTGCTGACCTGTCGATGGAATCAAACGGAGCGTCGTTGAAGGACATCATCAGAATCTGAGATCACCGACCGATCCCCGGCGCCGAGCTCAGCACGCCCGCAGCCGCTTCCTAGCACGCTCAGCCCTGGCGCAGGCGGCTGGCATCGCGGGGACCGGGCAAGCGCGCACCGCGCGGCCCTCTTTGTCGGTCTGGTCGAGGTAGCGGAACCAGCCCTTGCTCCTGCAGCGCAGGAATCAGGGGTTCGGCGCAGGGCACGACGGCTGTTGTGTCGTCTCACGCGCACGCACGCGCGGGTGCCATTGCGGTTTGAAGGCTCGGGCGTTGCCTGATGCTTTCGTGCATCCACTCGATGCGCTCGAGCGTCATGGACTCCAGCACAAACGCATTCTTATGCATGGCATGCGCGTACTTGCGCAAGCGCTTGGTCGCCTTGTCGGTGTCGAAGCCGAGCACCACCCCGTCCTTGTCGCGCACCTGCTCACCGACACCACGCTCAAACCGCCGTCTTGTAAGGTGTCCCTTCCCCGCCCTTGCACAGCGCACCTCGGCGTGGTGGCAGAATGCCGCGGCTAGCTCACGACGTGTCTTGCCGAGCGCGCCCAGAACCCACACCGCCGCACCTGAGAAGAGCTCCGCCTCCTCGGCCATCACAGCCTCTAGCACGCGCTCTGCGTCCTCAAGACTCTCGTGGGTGACCTGCCGACGAGGTGACTCATGAATCGTAGCATCCTGCCAGGAATGGCAGCAGAGAGGGCTTCAACTTGTTTTGCTTGGCTGGGTAGCTTACGTGATTTCCGCCTTCATCGTTCACAGCTTCATCAAGCATGCCCAACTTTTTGTCCATCTCTCCCTGCAACGTTCTTCGTTTTACTTGGTTGCTTCATGTGAGGCCGGGTTTGTATGGGCCGTGCCACAGCACATGAGCCCGCAGGGTGCATTACTCAAGGAGAAATGAGGGCACAGACCTTCGTGGTAGGGTCATTCATCATTTTGTCCAAATGCGCACGTTCTTCCACACTCATTTTGGCGATCTCAGCCTCCTTGATCTGCAACAGATGAAGCCGATAGGTGCATGAGACTTAGAGATTTTGCGCCCAGACCCAGCAGCTTTGAGTGTAGGCAAAAGCCAAGTGAGAGCGACAATTTCGAAAGGTGGAGTAGGATGGCAGGACCGCGGTGACATCTTTTGCAGAGTCGCTGTCCTTTCGCTTTGACGAGAAAAAGTTCATTCCGTCGAGGCACCTAAGAATCATGTGTTGTAAACGTCAACGCGTATGTCTCTCACCACCATTAGCATCGCAATATTGCATTGGACGGGTGCAACTCCCTCGTCGGCGAGCGGTCCAACAGCTGGCAGGTTGGCAACCCGCCAGCTGAACAGACGCATTGCGTGCCAGAGAGAACCAAGCTGGCTGCGGAGGCTTTGTTGTTCCAGGAAACGAAGGAGCGAGCAGACCAACCTTGTTTGATGAGATAAGGTGACACAAGCCTTGGAACGTCCTCAGGTTGTAGACGAACCAGACCCAAACAGCGGACTGCCACCTCCCCCTGTTGAGTTCTGCAAACAGAGACCCAATTGGGTACATGTCAACTTGAAGTCAAAAGTATCATGACGTAGGTTGAGAGTCAGTGAGAGGACTTGGTCGCGTGTCTACGCAACCGGTTACTCGGGGCGTTCGAACGCGAGGGAAGCAGGCTGAAGTCCAATTCAGGAGTTTCGTTACAGCGATGAGCATAGCCATGGAGGCGCAGCAGGACCAGATCGTGGTAAGCCTGCCTAGCTTCACACATACGCATCCTCAGTTTGTGAGAACATTTTGCCTGCCAGTCAGCTAGTATCGATGCGATTAACTTGTGCGAGTTGAGCAAGGAGCTCGGGAGGTATTGGCGTTGAGTGACTTGCACGCATGGCACGATTAGCGCCGGTCATTATTGTTCTAGTCAAGACGATATAAAAGACTTACGCGAGTGATTAGCGCTTTTGAGCAGCGCGCCAGAACGCTGATGGAGGCGCGCAGTGGCTTGGCCACTCAGTTTTGACATGCTTTCTCTCTGCGTGCAGGAGATGGTGAGACACATGCAGGTCCAGTGTCAGTTCTTCCAGGCCAGCGTGTAAGTGACCGAGCGCCATAAGCCCCGAGCTGCTCGTGCGCATTGCCAAGAGCATGGCCGGAACAACTTTGGGAAGCACGCCTTTTGATGAGCCTTTTGCACAACCAGGCAATACAATCCGAAGGATGACGCATCTTACGCTGCATGGGGCTCCATGTTGATGCACCTCTCCATGGTGTCAGAGGATCAGGTCTGACCTCGCTTGGCACATTCCTCGCCTCGCGCAGTTGCGCGCCGACCCGGAACTCTGGTCAGAGGAAGATGAATTGTCACTTTGACCCTCCCTTTGGCAGGATCGGAAGAAGGATTACCTCGACCAGTCAATCGAAAAGCTCGAGAAGGCCATCTCGCTCAACGATGACTCCCGCACTCATGAGGGCGAGCTGGCGCACTTCGCCCTCGGCAACGCCCTGTGAGCTCTCGCCCAACCTGTTTTTGTAATGCGGGCCAAACATGATTGCCACCAAGCCCTGTCCAAATGCGCTAGGCGCAGACAGGTCACTTCGCAGCAACCTCTGTGGCTGATGTTTCCATGGCGGGCCAGATACTTCGCCTTCTTCCTGGAAAAGGACGACAAGGTGGCTCAGGGTTGGCTGGACAAGGCCAAGGCCAAATTCGATGTTGCTCGGGCGCGTGAGCCGACCAACAACATGTACGAGCAGATGATCGAGCAGCTTGCCACTGCGCACGAGCAACGCAAGGTATCCAACGCTCACCTGCCCTTCGCTCGAGAGTATTTCCTCCAGCATCGTCTCGATGCTGCCCCTCCAGCATCGTCTCGATGCTGCCCCGCTGCATGATGTAAAGCGTATGCATCTAGACGTCTCAGTGATGAATTACTGCTGGATTTCGATCGGAACCAGGCAGCTCATGAGCACCTTGCGCGGCTAGAGGGTAAATCAGACGAGGAGAAGAAAGCCGAGATTCGGGTGAATGAACCCACCTCGGACAAACTCACAATGCCGTTGAGCCCGATGGCCATGATCTGTTTCTGAGAAATAGTCTACCCTGTGGCTTGTGGCAGGGCATGCAAGTTCAGATGCTTGAGAGTGTTGTCGAGAACAACAAGAAGCAAGTCGAAAAGGAGCCGCAGAACCCGGCAGCACTGTCAGAGCTCGCCAAGTCGCAGTTTGAGCTTGCAATGCTATACGATCGTTCGAAGGCCACGGCACTGCTAAATGATGCTCTCTCAGTGGTGAAGAAGTCACTTGATATGAAGCTTGACGGCGCGTCGCTCTGGGTGCGTGCCGTTCTGTTACAGGCGCTGGGGTATGCGGCAGAAGATGCCTCGGACGCGAAGCGGCAGCAGGCAGAGGCGAGACGGGTGTTTGATCAGGTGCTTACTATGGAGACCGACTCGGTGCGAGCCCTCCCAGCTTGCCGATCCTATCCGGCGTAGCTGCCTCGATTGTCCCATCCTTCTGATTCTTCTGATCTCTATTAGTTGAGGTACCGACGACTAGCAACCCCTGACCCCTGACCCCGCGCATGCCCCAGGCGCGGCGAGACGCTCTAAAGAAAGAGCTAGATCTGTTGGACTCCACGATGCGGGCATGGAGCGACTGGATGGCCGACTCCGAGGGCAAGCCGCGCGCATCCCGGCAACCTGCGGCAGCGACTGCGAGCGCAGGCACAGCCGCAAAAGCGCCAGCGACACAGCATAAGGCGCATGTTCCCCCGGACAACGAGAACAAGACTGGCTTCGTGATTCTGGCGGGAATGGCGCTTTTGGCGCTCGGCGGCTCCTGGTGCGCAGAATCCCTGCTTGGGTCGAACCCAGGGCACGTGCTTTTGCGAATCTCACCCTGCCCTGGAACCCTGACGTGTGATACTGCGCAGGTATCTTTCACGCAAGAAGGATTGACGTATCCTTAGACCAGCGAGGTGGTGGTTGAATTTTGGTGATGAGTTTGAAACCGTTCGCGCACGAGACCACACAGCATCTGCAGTGTGGTTCTTCCACAGAGAGGCACACAGTGGGTCCTTGCCGGTGCTTACGCACGAGCCTCCACATGCGGCTCGAAAAGATGTGCAACGATCAGTTACTCGCTTCTGGAGGCATGGCGCGTTTGTCAAAGCACGCCTCTGGGGTTTGACACACACTCTTTTCATTACATGCACGCCTCCCCTCATTTTCGCAGCTTACGAGTCCGGTTCGCACGACTTACTTCTTCTTGTCCTCGGTGAACGGCTTCGGGCCATGGCCGCCGAACTCCATCGCGTCCTTGTAGCCGGGAATCTCCTCCATCTTGGCCATGTAGGCCTCGAGCTTCGCGGGGAGCTTGACGCCGATGCGCGCGAAGAGCAGGAGCGGCGCGAACTTGAAGTCAGCGATGGTCGGCTCATCAGACATGAGGTAAGGAGTATCCTTGAGGAAGATGTCGCAGACCTTGGTGTTGAGCAGGTTGAGCAGCTCGGCAGCCGCCGCGTCCTGAGACTCCTGCGTCTTGTCCTTGGTGCTGTCCATGGCGCCAACGTCGCCGGCACTCATCGGGAATCCGACGATGGGATACATCGACTTGGCGATGAGCGGGTAGATGCTGGCGGTGATGTACTCACCAATCATGTCAGCCTTGGCGGCCTTGGCAGCGTCGGTCGAGTAGAACTTGCCCGCCTTGTCCGGGAAGGCCTTCGCGAGGTAGCGCATGATCGCGAGACCCTCGATGAGGCAGACGCCATCGTGCTCGAGACCAGGCGCAAGGTTGGACGGGAACTTGGCGATGTACTCAGGCGTGCGGGTCTTGCCGTAGCACATCTCCTCGGTGAACTCGATGCCCGAGGCCTGTCATCATCATGGACGGATTTTCAACATCTTGTTTTCGCGCAGCACGCGCTGATCCCGGCACGCGTGGCCGCGCAGCACCACAGGTTATCGCGGGTGAATCTCGAGGGGGAATCTACCATGAGGAAGGCGCGGACAATCGCGGAGTTGGCCGAGGGCGGCATCGCGTGAAGGACAACAGGCATCGTTGCTTTGTCTTGGTGTTCGAAGACGAGGAAAAACGCCACGCTGTCACTCCTAAGAAGAGTGTTTGGACGAGTGTTCTCATCCTCAACGGCACTAAAACTTCATATTTAGCCTCGAGATTCTTCCTCGAGATCCTTCCAGAGTCTTCCTCTGACCAGACACAAACGGCACAACGCTGCGGTTTGTGTCATCTGCGAAAAAACACTAAGGTTTCGCAACCTCCGCTGTTTCTAGCGCCGGTTCTTCAGCGCCCGCTGCAGCCGCATCTATGCACTCTGCGGATTATTGCACCGGACTATGATGGATCTGGGCCGTTCACTCAAAACGCCGGCCAAGTTTTCGTCGTGCGCTTGAAAAATCCTCCCGTGGTCAATTCAAGGCTTTCTGATATGCTCTGCGGAGCCCGAGCCGATCGGCTGGCCTTTTCATAGCGAGTTTAACCGGAACGAATTCAAACAACGATTTTTGATTCGATTTATTAGGGAGGATCGCCTAGGCGCTGCATTTGTCTACCTTCAATACACACCCGTTGTGTTCCTCAGTGTGTTTCAGGGGCACAAGACGTCTCTGCCTGGCAGGGAGATGCGTTTTCCGTGCTTGCAGAGGCCCCACACCTTCGTGTGCTGCAACCGGATTCAGAGAAAAACTCAAGATTTTCTGACCACCACACGGCCTGCACGCTGGCCCGTTCAGGCCCTAGCTAGAGCTATCCCGCCCGCGTCGCAGCCCTTAAGCGAAACCCGGGACCGCCGTCGCTGCCTGCTCGCGCCCACTCCCTCCCATCAGAACCTCCCAGCGTCGCCGCACCAAAGCTTGAGGCTCAGGGGATCTCCCGGCTGCCGCGCTGTCTGTCCTCACCCTCGCCCCGGCCTTGTGCACGAACACGCTGGGCGGGACGCACACCTGCGCGCAGATCCCGCGGCAGCTGGACAGGATGTCCATGCATTCGCCCACCAGGCCCGTCTTGGCCCGCATGCGCCCCGCGATCGCCCGCTGCGCGCCGTCAGGCTGCGGCGCGTCGCGCACAGGGAGCCGCCCCCGCAGCGTGGGCGGGCGCTCGCGGGCCGAGAGGCGGCGCTCCTCCACCTCCTTGAGCCAGCTCTCGTGCTCGCCGTAGCCCTTCACTGCGCCCTGCGGACGCGCGCGCCGCGAGACCACTAGCCGCTCCACGTGCCGCGCCCTGTCTAGCTCCTCCATGTCCCGGGCAGAGAGCGTCTGCGCACGCGGGGGGCACAGGTTGCGCCCGTCGTCAACAAAGGAATCGCATGCACGGTTCACAGGCCTCAGCCAAACCAGGCCCAGGAGTCGCACAGGGCCGCGCCAAACGCTCGCGCGCGGGCGCTGGCCACAGCATGCTGCGAGGCTCATCCTACTCACCGGTGGTCGCACAGCTGCGACAGAGGCCGCGGCAAAAAAGCTCCCGCCGCCTTCGGTCGTTTGCGAGCGAGGCGACAGCTGCTGCGACTGCGCGCTGCCAAGGGCTGGGGCGGGCGCGGCGGCATCTCCCGGGCCCTGTTCCGGCGAATACTTCGCATGGAGCGCCCGACTCCGCTGTCGCAGCTTCGCCTCTCGCCGGGAAGCCTCGTTCGCCATCTCTGCACGCTCCGCCGCGCTTACTGGCAGCGGCCCCTGGCGCGACTCGCGCCCAGGCAGCGCTCCCTGCCAGCCCGGCACACCACCCCGCGCCCCGTACGCAACCTTTTGCCGTGCTAGAGCCTCGCTGACCGCGCGTCGCGCATCGTTCCCCACGCTCATCCGCGCAACGCTGCCGAACGACGCCGGCATCGAGCGTTGCGCCTCCGGGCCTGGGCGCCCGTGCGCCCCGCTGGTCGAGGGCGGCTCTGGCGGCTCGTGCGCCACCATCGGAGAGGCGGCTGCGACGAAGCGCGCGCGCTGGGCGGCTGAGACAGCATCCCGAGCGTGAAGAGCCACGCGCTCGTGCTCGTCTATCGGAGGGGCGGGCGGCGCGCGGGGCGTCGGTGCGCCGACCGGCTCAGAGCGCCGCAGTTTCACGTAGTACCGCGTCCCCGAGAGGAGAGCCTCGCGCGACAGGTTCCCGATCTCCAAGTTTTCCTCGGACGCGCGGAGAAAAGAGATGGAGACGACCGAGTTTTCCGAGCCCTTGATGAGCGACGAGACGATCTCGAAGGGCTGCTGCAGTACGTCAATGCCGCCAACCTGCGCGATGACGTCTCCCATGAGGATTCCCTTCCCATGTGACGCCCCCCCCTCCTTGATCGAGTTTACGCACAGAAGACCCGACGGGTGCAGCTTGAATTGGATGCCAATGCCGAACACCTGCGGCGCATTGCTCGCCTGTTGCTCGCCATCCTGTGCCTCTGCTTCTGCTGTACCCTGTTCGATCGACGCATCGACGTCCTCATCGTGCACACGGCGGTGCGCCCCGGAAAGATGTGTAAGATCATCATCCTCGTCCTCCATCGCCACAGGGCTTGCACCCTTGCAGCCGGGCCACAAGAGAGAGCCGTCCGGCGTGAGGCCTGACGAGCCTGTTCTGATCGCCTATTTTTGGGTCTGCTTGACCTTCGAACTCGCCGCGAGTGCCTTTGTAAAGCCTCTGGAATCGCGGCCGGTTTGCGCTGAGGAGGAGATGATGAGTGACCGCGTGGGGCCGCGCGCGGCTGCATGGGGCGCGGAAATGGGCGAGCGCGTCCCAAAATCGGCACACGTGTGTGGCATGATACGGCGTTTCAGGGTCTCCCAGAGTCTGCTTTCGTTGGCCATGGTCCTGTTTGGGGCCCCCGTGGTCGGAACTTGGCTGGCCCAGCCAGCCTTGGCTTTCCCTACGTCACGCCTAAAGGCCCATGTCTCGCCGCTTAAAATGGTGGAGCGCTCGCGAAATCCACAGCATCGTCAGGGTTCTTCACAGCCGCCATCAAGTAGCACGACGATTATGCGGGTGAGGCCTCGTCTCCCTGAATTTTGACTGATGAATCTTGACCAGATCCCCCTGTTTGCGAACGCCCCGGCTCGCTCGCGCGGTGCCAATCCTGGTGGAAGGGCCGAACGTCATTTCCACACTGGGGTATGGCAGGTCAAGTCGCCGAAGAGCGGCAGGCTCATCATGGTCGGCTCACCGGCATTCCAAAAGCTCGAGGAGGACGGGTGCGCAGACCGCGCCATCGGCACACCAGGCCCGCCCCAATCGTTGCCTGAAACACCGTGCACTGAGGCATGCACCCTGTGCAGGTATGTCCTAGTCGATCAGCGACTAGTGCACTGCTCGGAGCTCGAGCGACGCGCGGCAGTGGCGCACCGTGACGCGGTCGCCTCCCACAGGCGGCGCACCGGGAGCGTGAAGGTGCGCAGCGGCCGCGCCCATGCGCCCTCCACCATCGCTCGGAGCACGCTGCTGCATCCACTGGCCCACTTCCCCAAGCGTTTTGCGCCCTGGTACGGGCAGCAGCAGCAGCGCTGAGCGGGGCCCTGCCTCAACGCCGCAGGCAGCGGCAGGGAGCGAGAGGGCGAAGCACCGCCCATCGGAGGACAGCGGGGTGCGGGAGGCTGCCGAGAGCACGAGGGGCGTGGAGGGCAGTGGGCACGCCGCGGGCGCCGCACAGAGCGTCGGGCGAGCGCGGGGGGCGCGCCGCGCGACAAGCGCGCGGGCGGCGCCCGGCGCCGCAGGCGCGGAACGAGGGCAACCGCTCCCGGGGGGGGCGGGCTGGCAGACCCTCTACCTGGACGAGCACTTGGTCTCACCCGTCCCTCCTCCCAGCGCAGACAGGCCGGCGAGGCCGCGGGCTGGGCAGGGCGCGGCGCGCGGCGCGCGGCTGACACGCCGCCGCGCAGGTCGTGGTTGACAAGGCGCCCGGCCTGCTCTCCGTGCCGGGCGTCCGCGCAGACCGCAAGGCGCGCCCCCCCTCGTAACCGCAGGCCCGCCATGCGCTTCATGCGCGTCGTGTCCATCGCATCGCGTTCTGGGGCGGCGTGACGGGTGCGTGCGGGGGGCGGCGCGGCGCTGAGGCGCGCGGCGGCGGCGCGCCCCCCGCAGGACTCGCTTGCGACGCGCGTCGCCGCGTCCGTGAGCGGCGCGCGGATCGTGCACCGCCTCGACATGGACACCTCCGGCGTCATGGTGCGAGCCTGGATGCTGCTGCTGCTGCTGCTGCTGCTGCTGCTGCTGCTGCTGCCGCCGCCGCCGCC
>ENA-UOXV01007554-UOXV01007554.1-marine-metagenome-genome-assembly--contig:-NODE-7554-length-10962-cov-4.824791_pt1 | contig 10962 bp, 11 predicted proteins | sample MGYA00238165_ERZ766961 | MGnify/ENA primary metagenome ERZ766961 (study PRJEB28924, sample SAMN03173240) | marine metagenome | biome: Marine; feature: Water; material: Subsurface seawater | place: North... | reverse complement strand
CCAGTACTAATAGCTCAATTGGCTTGATTTATGCACTGAAAAAAATTTTTAGAAATTGATATTTTATTTAAAAAAACCCCAGTTACAAACAACTGGGGTTTTTTTTTATAAAAAAATTTAATTATTTTGAAAAATACTATAAAATTAAGAAACTAATTATCAGAAAATATATTAAATGTTTAAAATTAATCATTATGCAAATTCATTTATAACTGTAGAAGCTAAAAATTCTATTATTACATGTGATCCCTGGATAGGAAAAACAAGTGACAATGGTTGGTTTTCTTATCCAATAAAGAGATCTAGTGAAGTAGAAAGTAAAATTTTTGACTCAAACTTTATTTACATCAGTCATCTACATTGTGATCATTATGATTTGAAAACTTTAAAAAAATTCAAAAATAAAAATCTTACATTCTTAATTAAAAGATTTAATAACGGTGTATTAAAAAAAAGATTGAAAAAATTTACAAATAAAAAAATTATTGAGATAGAACCTTTTAAAAAAACAAAAATAAACAAAGATTTTACAGTGGCTATAATTCCACAGATTATTAGTAATTCGAGTAATTTACCAGATAATATTGAGTATGATTTGGATACATCAATTATAATTCAATCAAATCAAAGTAAGACTATTTTTTATAATAATGTAGATATGCCGATGAACCTAAATGTATTAAAGAAAATTAATAACTTTGTAAAAAAAGAGTTTAAGAGAAAAATTGACATTTTTTGTTATGGATTAGGTACAGCCAGCGAATACCCTCAATGTTTTCTAAACGTTGATAGAAAAAAAGAAAAAAAAAGACTTATAGACAAAAGTTTAAATGAAATAAGTAACTATTTAAAATATCTAAAACCAAAAATTTTTTTCCCCGCAGGTGGAACGTATGCCATTTATGGTAAATTTTATAACCTAAATAAATATATTGCTCAACCTAGTATTTCTCAAATTAAAGATAAGGTAAGCATTTTAAAAACAAAGATTTATAATATTATTGGTGGTGGTTCTATCAGTCTTAAGGATTCCAAATATATTGTTAATCAAATGATAGATAAAAAAAATAAAGGTTTCTATGAAAAGTTTATAGATAAAATTAAGCAATCAAATTACTACTATTCTAAGGGTGTTCAAAAAGTGGATTTAAAGAAACTTGACCAAATTTTTGTGAGTGCAAAAAAAAATTATTTAAGAATATTAGGTAATAAAAAGAAGATTAATTCAAAATGGAGTATAGATTTTAAAATATATAATAATTATGAAATAAATAAAAACTGTTTTATTGATAAAAAAAAATCAAAGTTAATAAAATCATATAATTTAAAAAATTACACATTGTTGAGTGAAAAAATCTTAAAATTAGAATGTCATATAGAATATCAGCTATTTAAATCATTGCTCAGTGGTAAATTCCCATGGAATACATCATTATCTGGCTCTACAATAATGTACAAAAGAAATCCTAATAAGTTTAATGTTGATATGGTTTTTTCATTAAATTTTTTAAGGGTATAATAAATCATTAAAAATGATTTTATTTAGAATTGATTTAAGCATTAAAGATGGTTTAGGACATTACAATAGAATTAAATCTTTAGTTAAATATTTAGATTTAAAAAGATATCAAATAATAATTGATAAATTACCAAACACGTCATTTTTTAAAAATGAAAAAGAAAATTTTATATCTTTATATGAAAAAAATAGTCATTTTACTGATGAAAAAAAGGATGCTAGCCTTTTCTTAAAAATCATAAAAAACAAATATAAAAACCCATTGGTAATAAAGGATAGCTATAGACTTGGTTATAGTTGGGAAAAACTTATTTATAATTTTTGCAAAAAAACAATCTCTATCGAAGACTTTACAGAAAAAAAGCACTTTGTAGATTGCTATATAAATCATAGTCCTGCTTTTTTAGTTAAAAATGATGAAATTAATAAAAAATTAAAAAAAAATAATAAAAAAAATTGTAAGTTTTTACTAGGTCCTGATTATGCGCTTTTTAATTCATTAATTAATAGAAAAGAAAAGATAATTTCAGATTTAGTTTTTTACAATGGAGGATCTGGCAATTTATTAGTTTATGAAAAAATAATAAAAAAGATTATTAAAATTAAAAAGGGTAATTTCAAAATTATTATAATTGTGGGACCATTTGCAAAAAATTATAAAGCTGTTTGTTTTAAATTTAAAAAATATAAAAATATAAAAATATTATATCAACCCAAAAATATTTTAAGTACTTTAATAGGGACAAAAGTTTTTATATCATCAGCTGGTGTTTCAACATTTGAGTCTTCTTTTTTAAAGATACCAACATTATTATTTAAAATGAATGATAATCAAAATTTGTCAGATTTTGATTATGAAAAATTAGGGCATTATTTTTCTTTAGAAAAAAAAGATTTAAATTATTCAGATAAAATAGTTAATTTAATTATTTTAATGTTAAAAAATAGAATTCAAATTAAAAAGATGATGTCTAAATCAACTTTAAATATTAAAAGTATAAAAAAAAATTATCAAAAGTTTATGAAATTTTAGAATGAAGAAATTTTCAATCTTACAAATTAATGACAAGATTATTAACAAATATTTATTTTATAAAAATTTGTATATAAATAGAAGATATTCTTCTAGTAAAAAAATAATAAAAAAAATAGATCATTATCAATGGTGGTTTTTGAAACAAAAATTAAGAAAATCATTTTTTATATTAAAACAAGATAAACCAATTTTTATTTCAACATCAGATCATTTTAAATATAAAAGCTATAAATTTATATATTCAGGTTTGATAAGTTGTTTACCAGAGACTAATTTATTTGATCTTTTAAAGGCTATAAAAATACAAAACGAATATTTAAATAAACAAAAAAAAAATTATTGCTTTATAAGTATAGATAGAAATAATAAAGTTTTAATGCATCATTGGAAATATTTTGGCTATTCGCCACTCAACAAAAAAAATATTTTTTACAAATATGTTAAAAATGCTCTTAATATTGGAAATAATTATAACGTTTTTTATAAAAAGGTTTAGATAAGATGAATTTAAAAAAAAACTTTAAGATAGGAAGTAAGTCTGTTGGTGAAGACAACAAGAGTTTGATTATTGCTGAAATATCTGCAAATCATAATAATGATTTTAAAATTATAAAAAAACTAATTAGTTCTGCTAAAAAAAATGGTGCAGATATAATCAAAATCCAAACATACACTGCTGATACTTTAACTATTAAATCTAATAGAAAAGATTTTCAAATCAAAAAAAAAAATCCCTGGAGTAAAAATAAGAATTTATGGAATCTATATAAAAAAGCTGAAACATCAAAAGAATTAACTTCTAAAATTTTTCAATATTCTAGATCTATTGGAATGGAAATATTTTCTAGTCCATTTGATATAGATGCTGTTGATTTTTTAGAAAAAATAAAATGTCCTGCCTATAAAATTGCTTCACCAGAAATTAGTCATATTCCACTGATAGAACGTGTTGCAGAAACTAAAAAACCTATCATTATTTCATTGGGTTTAGCGGAGGTGAGAGACATAGATTTAGCTTTAAGAACAATTAGGAAAATAGGAAATAATAAAATTATCCTGTTGCAATGTGTATCTTCTTATCCAGCACCAATTAATGAACAAAATATAAAATCTATAAGTGAAATTAAAAAAAAATATAAAACTCTAAGTGGTCTTTCGGATCATACTAAAGGTTTTATTGCATCAGTTTCAGCCGTAGTAATGGGGGCAAATGTAATAGAAAAACATTTTAATTTATCAAAAAATAAGTCTGTAGATTCTTTTTTTTCATCTACTGAAAAAGAATTTAGAATAATGGTAGATAATATTAGATTGGCTGAAACTTCTTTAGGTAGTGGCAAAATTGAAATATCAAAAAGTTCTCAATATAATTTTAATAGTCGCAGATCTATATATGTCTCAAAAGATATTGCTAAAAATGAAATTATAAATGAGGATAATATAAAGATTGTTAGACCAAATCATGGTTTGCATCCACAATTTTATAAATATGTTTTGAATAAAAAATCTAATACTAATCTGAAAGTTGGTGACAGATTCAAATTAAAGTATGTCAAAAAAAAATAATTCCTTTTTTAATAATCTAGAAAATTTTAAAAACAATATCGCTCTTATCTTAGAAAATAATAAATTTATTACTTATAATGAATTATTATTGAATGCAAAAAAAATTTCATTAAAAATTGAAAAAGAAAAAAGATTAATATTTCTATTAGGACAGAATGATTTAGAAACTATCACAGCATATATTTCATTTATTAATAGCGGTCATACTGTTACTTTTTTAGATTCTAGAATTAATAAAATGCTTTTAAGACGTTTAGTCTCACTATATAAGCCAGGTTATATTTTTTGTAATAAAGGAAAAAACAAAAAAATAAATTTATATAATTCTATCTTAAACTTTAAATCATATGCTTTATATAAAAGAAAAAAAAATGAAAAATATATTTTGCATAGAGATTTAATGTTGTTAATGTCAACTTCTGGTACCACAGGATCCCCAAAATTTGTAAGACAATCATATTTGAATGTTAATTATAATACTAAAAAAATAATTGATTACTTAAATATAAAAACTAAAGATATAACAATAACTTCACTGCCCATTTCTTATGTCTATGGATTGTCAGTCATAAATACACATTTACAAGTTGGTGCAACGATAGTCGTAACAAATTACAGTATGGTTGAGAAAAAGTTTTGGGATCTTATTAAAAATTATAAAGTAAATAATCTTTCTGGTGTTCCATACAATTATTCTATAATTGAAAAAATTTCTAAAAAGGGTTTGCCAAATTCATTAAAGTATACGACTCAAGCTGGAGGAAAAATGAATCAGATTTTATTAAAAAAAATAATAAACATTTATAAAAAAAACAAAATTAAACTAATTCAAATGTACGGTGCTGCTGAAGCAACTTCTAGGATGTCTTATCTGAAATGGAAATTTGTAGAAAAAAAAATAGGAAGCATAGGTAAACCAATACCAGGAGGATCATTCCACCTAATTGATAATAAGGGTAAAAAAATTAATAAAAAAGGTGAACTTGTTTATCAAGGAAAAAATGTTTCCATGGGTTACGCTGAGAAATTAAAGGACTTATCCCTACCAGATTTGAATAAAGGTACACTTAATACAGGTGATATAGCTCATGTGGACAGCGAAGGTTTTTACTATATTGAAGGAAGAAAAAACCGATATGTTAAGATATATGGTATCAGAGTTAATTTGTCTGAATTAGAAACAATTTTATCCAGAATAGGTATTGATGTAATAATGAGAGAAGGAGAAGAAAATAAAATTAATACATACTTCAAAAACTCTTCAAAGATAAAAGAGGGAATAAAATATATATCTAAAATTACGTCAATAAATTTAAATGTTTTTGTAAGCAAAATTCTTTCAAAAAAAAATTTAACTAATAATTTAAAATATAAGATATAATTTTCTTATGTATTTCTTAAACAATTTGATGAATCAAAATTCTTATTCACTAGATAAAATTTCTAAATCTAAATTTTTTAAAAAACATCTTAATTTTCTTACCACTTTTCATTATAAAAAATCTAATTTGTACAAATCCTATTTAAATGGAATAAAATATAATCTTAAAAAGAATAACAATCTATCTGATATACCCTTTTTACCAGTTAGGCTTTTTAAAGAGTTTGATTTCTTAAGTATAAAAAAAAAAGAAATTTATAAAACACTTCTTTCTTCTGGTACCACTTCTAATAATTTATCTAAAATCTACATGGATAAAACTAATGCTTTGAATCAAATAAAAGTTCTACAGAAAATTTTTAACAACCTAATTGGCAATTCAAGACTCCCAATGTTAGTCATAGATAAACGGATTAGCAATATTGATAGAAATAGCTTTAATGCAAGTATTGCAGCAATTAATGGTTTTTCAATTTTTGCAAATGAAATTGTTTATTTATTAGATCATAATAATAATATTAATTATAAAATATTAAATAATTTTTTAAAACGAAATCATAAGAAAAAATTTTTAATTTTTGGATTTACCTCTAATGTCTATATTAATTTAATTAAAAAAATTGATATAAGCAAGATACATATAAAAAATTTATCAAATGCTTTTTTAATTCATGGAGGGGGATGGAAGAAAATTGAAGAAAAGAAAATTAGTCGAGATAAATTTAACTTAAATTTAAATATAAAACTAGGTATTCAAAATATAAGAAACTATTATGGTTTAGTTGAGCAAATAGGTTCAATATTCTTTGAATGTAAATGTGGATATTTTATTGCATCAAATTATTCAGATATAATTATCAGAGATGAAAATTTAGATATATGCAAAAAAGGAGAAAAGGGCTTAGTTCAACTAGTTTCTCTCTTACCCACAAGTTATCCAGGACACAGTATATTAACTGAAGATATTGGTGAAATTATTAATGATGACAATTGCAAATGTTATGGCTATGGAACAAGGTTTATAATTCATGGCCGATTAAAAAATGCAGAACTAAGAGGTTGTAGCAATATATAGTTTATGAAAACTGATAAAAATATTGAATATTTAATTGGAAAAGAAGCAAAATTAAATTCATTACTTGAGCCATTTAGTCCTAAAATTATAAAATTTTTAGATGATTTTTCAAAGTTGTTAGATAATAAATTCAATAATAAGAATTTTCCAGACCTTAAAGCATTATCTTTTTTTTGTAGGAAAAATAATATTTTAGGTTTAAAAAATAAACATCAAAACAAAGATACAATAAGATTTGGGTTAGGCTTATTATTTCATATTACACCATCCAATATACCAACAAATTTTGCATACTCTTTAATTTTTGGCCTTATTACTGGGAATTCCAACATTGTAAAAGTTCCATCAAAAAAGTTTGATGAAATAGAAATAATTTGTAAATCTATAAATTATGTTCTAAATAAAAAAAAACATTTTCAAATCAAAAATATGATTGCTGTGGCTAGATATCATAGTGACAACCAAATATTTACAAAAAATTTTTCTTCCATTTGTGATGCTCGATTAATTTGGGGAGGTAACAAAACGATAACAGATATTAAAAAATTTGAAACTAAGGCAAAAAATATTGATATTCCTTTCGCTGATAGATACTCAATTTCTTTAATTAACTCTGATAAGTTCTTAAAATTATCCAATTATAAGGTTAAAAACTTAATAAAAAATTTTTATAATGATACTTATGCTGTAGACCAAAATGCCTGTTCTTCACCACATTTAATTTTATGGCAGGGTAAATTTAACAGAAAGGCAAAGAATAAATTTTGGCTACATTTAGATAATTTAGTAAGAGAGAAATACGACTCCCCACTTATTTCAACAGTAGATAATTATTCAAAGTTAGTTAGTGAACTAATTAAAAATAAGAATATTTATTCATATAAAAGTTTTAATAAATCACTATATGTTGTCACACTAAAAAAAATATATCCTCAATTTTTTATTGAAAAAACTAAATGGGGTTTTTTTTATGAATGCAATATTAAAAATTTAAAAAAGATTAACCATGTATCAAATAGAAACCTACAAACTTTAACTTACTTTGGTTTTTCAAAAAAATTTATTAAAACTTTTTTTGAAAGAAACAACTTTAATGGTATAGATAGGGTAGTTCCTTTTGGACAAGCTTTAAATATCAATTTAATTTGGGATGGATATGATCTTACAAAAATTTTATCTAGAGAAGTTGAAATAAAATAATTTATGAAACTAGACAGGAAGCAAATAATCAAAATACAGAAAAATAGGGATCCATATCTTTTAATTGATTATGTTACGAAAGTTGTTCCAGGAAAATCTGTGGAAGGATATAAAATTTTAAAAAAAAATGAATGGTTTTTTAAAGTACATTGGCCTGGAGACCCAAATATGCCAGGGATGCTTCAAGTAGAGGCATTATCTCAAATGTCATCACTAATAATTCTCACACTACCGAAAATGGCTGGAAAAACATTATACCTTGTAGACTCTACTAATATTAAATTTTTTAAAAAAATTGTTCCAGGTGATAAATTTAAGATCTTTTCTAAATTAGTCTCTAGTAATAGAGGTTTATTTAAGTTTGAGGCAGAAGGACATATCCAAAAAAAAATTGCTTGTAAGGCAAGCTTTACGCTTATTTTGCCAAGTTTAGTATATATAAAGCCAACTAAGTAAAAAAAATCTATATATAATCTTGGTATCATTGTATACAAAGCTTAAATAACAGGTAAAAATTAAATATATGACAGTTGCATCTTCATGGTTCAATAAGCCAAGGTTAGTAGAAAAACTTAAGCATTTTCATGATCATTTGAGAAAAAATGATGGTAAAATTGGAACTTATCACAGAGGTATTGAGCTAAATTATAACAATGCCTGCAATTTGAGATGTAAGTATTGCTTTACTGGCTCGCCGTTAGGAGACCATGTTAAGGATTTTCTAGAAATTGATAAAATTAAAGAATTAGCAGATGAAGCAGATGAAATGGGTTTTATAGAGTGGGATTTGCAAGGTGGAGAATTACTCTTATGGCCTGATAAATTATTTAATGTATTGGATGCAATTAAACCTGAGAGATTTTATTTATATCTAACAACAAATGGTTTTAAAGCTGATAGAAAAATGATTAATGAATTAGCTAAACATGGTGTTAGTAGAATGTCAGTTAGCTTGGATAGCATGGACCCAAAATTTCATGATGAAATGAGAGGCAGAAAAGACTCGTGGAAAAAAGCAATACAAGCCCTAGAGTATATTCAAGAAGCAGGCATGGATCCTTATCTAAATGTAACAGTCGGGCACTATAATGCTAAGAGCGAAGATCTTAAGCTGTTATTAGATTACTCAAAAAAGAAAAAATATAGAACGCTAGTAAATGTTGCATGCCCTACTGGAATGTGGAATGGAGTACATGATGTTGTGTGTGATGAAGAGGACATTAAACACGTAAGACAAATGAGAAAAGAATATAAGAACTTAAATAGAAATTTATGGAACCCATTTGATCCTAAGATGGAAAAAATAATGGGGTGCACAACGGTAAACAGAGTTTACATAACTTCTATTGGTGATGTTCTGGCCTGTCCATATGTTCATATTAAAATAGGCAATGTATACAAACAGTCTTTAAAAGAAATTACTGATTATGGCTTTAGAATAAAACATTTTAGAGATTATAGTGAAAAATGTTTAGCAGGAGAGGACTTAAATTTTATTAAAAAATTTAATTCAACTCCAGGAAAAACAATCTTTAACCCAGTTAATGCAAACGAAATTTTTTCAAAAGAAGATTTTATAGATTGATTTATTGCAAAATTAGTAAATGTATTTAGATTCGTTAAAAAATAAAAATGTAATTATCACAGGCTGTAATAAGGGAATCGGAAAAGCTACGCTTGAAAGTTTTGCAGAATATGGGGCAAATATAATTGCCTGTGTCAGGTCTGAATCAACTGATTTTAAAAAATTTATTAATAGTGTTAAAAAGAAACACAAAGTAAAGATTCATATTGTTAAATTAGATTTATCGAAAAAATCAAATATTTCAGATTGCGTTAATCAAATATATAAAATTACTAAAAATATAGATATTTTAGTTAATAATGCTGGAATATTGTTTAATTCTTTGTTTCAAATGACGTCAGAGAAACAGCTTCAGGAAATGTTTCAAGTTAATTACTTTTCACAAATTTATCTAACACAATTGATTTCAAGAGGAATGGCAAAAAACAAAAAAGGTAATATTATTTTTGTTTCTTCAACATCAGGTATAAATGGTGACTATGGTAGATTTATTTATTCGAGTTCAAAAGCAGCAATTTTATCTTCGGTGAAAACATTATCTAAAGAGCTTTCACACTACAATATAAGGGTTAATGCTATTTCACCCGGTCTAACAAAAACTGATTTGATGACATCTAATACTAAAAAAGAAATTGTAAAATCGGAAATTGAAAAAATATCTTTAAAAAGATTAGCTACTCCAAATGAAATTGCAGATGTTATTATTTTTTTAGCATCAGAAAAATCATCTTATGTTAATGGTCAAAATATTGTTGTTGATGGTGGAAGTTTGTGAAAATAAATAAACTTAAAAGTTTTGCAAAAAATATAAGAAAAAATATTATTTTTACTGCTTTTAAAGCAGGTTCCAAAAGTGCACATATTGGTGGAGCCCTTTCAGCTGCAGATATCATTGCAGTATTATATTGTGATATAATGAAAATAAAAAAATCAAAAATTATTGATGATAATAGAGATAGATTTATTTTAAGCAAAGGACACGCGTGTTTAGCACTGTATTCTGCATTAGTTGAAAAAAAAATTTTAAAAAGAAAAGATTTAGAAACTTTTGAATCAGATGGAAGTAATTTACTTGGTCATCCAATTATAAATAAATTATCGGGTATAGAGTTTTCAACTGGAAGCCTAGGAATGGGCTTATCTTTGGGAGTTGGTGTCGCTTTGGCAGCAAAAAGAAAAAAAAAAAATTACAAAACCTATGTTATTTTAGGAGATGGAGAGTGTAATGAAGGTTCCGTATGGGAGTCAATTTTATCTGCAAATCATTTTAAACTCGATAATATGATTATAATCGTAGATAGAAACAACTTTCAACAAACAGGAAAAAATTCATCAATAATGGATTTAAAAAATTTAAAAAATAAATTTAAAAGTTTTGGATGTGAAACTGTTGAAATCAATGGTCATAATATTAAAGAAATATACGAAGCTTTGATTGATATAAAACAAAATAATAAACCAAAGGTGATAGTGGCAAATACCATTAAAGGTAAAGGTTTTAAATTATTTGAAAATAATAACAACTGGCACCACTCAGTGATAACTAAATCAATTTATAAGGAAATCTTAAAAGAACTATAAATTTTAAATGAAAATTGAA
>ENA-UOXV01007553-UOXV01007553.1-marine-metagenome-genome-assembly--contig:-NODE-7553-length-10962-cov-5.526726_pt1 | contig 10962 bp, 10 predicted proteins | sample MGYA00238165_ERZ766961 | MGnify/ENA primary metagenome ERZ766961 (study PRJEB28924, sample SAMN03173240) | marine metagenome | biome: Marine; feature: Water; material: Subsurface seawater | place: North... | reverse complement strand
CAACCGGAATTCTGACTCTTTTCTCTGCCCTTGACTTTCCGGCTAACTACTCGGCTGTGCTCCGTCAATCATATATAACCACACACTTATCAGTCATAGAAAATCGTATTTCACAATTGTAATTCACGCCCTTCCCGAACCGATCGCGCACGTCATCGACACACCGAGCCGGCACCACGAGTAGTCCGCCACGGATCGATCGCCACCGAGTATTTTCTCGACTCGAACACGCTACCCGGACCGGTCGTGAACCATGCTCAGAACCGCGGTCGAGCGCTTCGGCGCCCACGTGGCGATGGGCGCGGGCGCCGCGGGTGCCGCCGCCGTCTCGGCGCCCACCGCGCGATGCGCCAAGGATGATGCGAAGGCCATCACGCCCTCGTTCGATCCCGAGGCGCTCGAGCGCGGCGCCAAGGCGCTCAGGGAGATCAACAAGTCCGCCTACGCCAAAAACGTACGCGCCCACCCGCATCTCACGACCGCGTCCGCCCCGATCTCGTGCCCGATCTCGCGATCGGCGATTAAATAATCTAAGATTCCGACGGTTGGAGGATCGCGCCCGATGAATGAGCCTGATCGGCACCGCCCTTTACTGACCTGACCCTCATGTATCTAACCCGTATCTTCACAGGTCATCGCGCTGTCCACCGAGCAGGAGCGCACCAAGGCTGCCGAGGCGCAGGCCAAGGCGGCTGAGATGCAAGCCCTCGCCGCGCAGCACGCCACCAACACCGAGAAGGTCCGGTGGGAGGAACAGCGCAAAACCGACGAAGCGAGGTCGCAGCAGCAGGGCCAGATCAAGGAGTACGAGGACCAGCTCGCGCGCAAGCGCTACAACTCCGAGCACGAGGCGACGCGCCAGCGCAACGCCGAGATGGTCAAGATGCAGGAGGATGCGTCGTCGCGGCAAGAGTCGCTGAGAAGGCAGACGGAGGAACAGATTCAGCAGTCGCGGCGCGAGACGGATCGGCAAAAGTCAGAGCGCGAGCGCGAGCTCATCCGCGCCAAGTCCATCGCTGAAGCCGAGGGCCGCATCGCGGAGAACAGGGCGAACGAGGACGTGATCCGCCGGCAGATGCTCGCGAGGATCGAGGCGGAGACGTCCAAAGCGATGCAGCTCCTCCAAGAGACTCTGTCCTCCGTCGGTAAGGGATTCTCGGGTCTCCTGGAGGACAGGCAGAGGGGCGCGGCGTTCGTGGGCGGGATCACCGCGCTCGCGATCGGCGTGTACGGAGCCCGGGAGGGAAGCCGCATGGGCTTCCGCATGCTCGAGAGGTACCTCGGGCAGCCGTCGCTCGTGCGCGAGACGAGCAGGAACATCTGGGGTTTCCGGCCCGCGGCGGCGAACGCGGCCGCCGCCGCCCCCGCCCCAACCGCGGGTGAAGGCGCGGTCGCCGCCGCGAAGGCCGCACCCGGCGCGGGCGGCATCCTCGGCGACGTCGTGCTCCAGCGTAACCTCGAGTCCCGCGTCAAGCACCTCGCCGTCGCGACTGCCAACACGCGCAAAAACTCGGCTCCTTTCCGTAACGTCATGCTCTACGGCCCCCCCGGCACCGGCAAGACGATGGCGGCGAAACGTCTGGCGAGGTACTCCGGCCTGGACTACGCGCTCATGACTGGCGGTGACGTCGCGCCGTTGGGCGCCGACGCGGTGACCAGGATCCACGAGCTCTTCGACTGGGCGTCCACGTCGCGGCGCGGTTTGCTGCTGTTCATCGACGAAGCCGACGCGTTCCTCGCGAAGCGCGGCGGCGGCGTCGCGGCGTCCGAGACCGCCCCCGGCGTCCGCGCCGCGCTCAACGCGCTGCTCTACCGCACCGGCGAGCTCTCCCGCGACGTCGTCCTCGTCGTCGCGACGAACCGGCCGGAGGATCTCGACGCCGCGGTGCTCGACCGCATGGACGAGTCCCTCGAGTTCGGCCTCCCCGACGCCGAGGCTCGCGAGCGCATGTGCCGCCTGTACTTCGATAAGCTCATCGCGCGCGGCGAGGACGCGGGCGATGACGCCCCGGCGCAGGGGCTTCTGGGCGCGATGGGCATCGGCAAGGGTGGTAAGCGCGGCGGGGGCAAGAAGGGTACGCCCATCGCCGTCGCCGCCGACGTCGACGATAAGGCGCTGAAGGCGGTGGCGAAGCAGACCGAGGGGTTCAGCGGCCGCGAGATCGCCAAGATGATGGCGTCGGTGCAGGGTGAGGTGTACGGCAGCAACGCGCCGGAGCTGACGCTGGATATTCTCAAGGGGGTCGTCGGGCATAAGGTCGCGGAGCACGCGCAGAGGGGCAAGGGATTCGGCAAGTGAAGTGATGAATAAGTCGGGCGCCCTCCGTCCAGCTTACCGCACGCGTTGATATTTGATTACGTTATTGCTATTATCGCGCGACGTGTCACTCGAACTCCTCCTCCGGGATCGTCTCGTTCCCGTCGCCGTCGGATCCGAGTCGCTTCGAGATGTTATCCGTAGCGTCCAAGGCTAAACGGCTCGCCTCTTTACTCATCTTATCGGCCCAATGCCCCGCCCTCGCCGCGATGACCGTGCCCACCTGCCAGTACCACCTGTACACCCACTGCTTCGCCGTCGTCCGCACGAAGTCCGCCACCTGGCACTGAGGGTTGAGCCAGTTCATGATCCAGTCGCACCGGTGCTTATCGTGGTAGTGCGCTCCGGCCATGTATATCGCGTAGGTGGCACCGACGGTGAATAGGCTGATTATCAAACACTGCGTCAGCCCCAGCGCGATCGGCGCCCAGTACCCGCGTTTGTTCCTGCCGAACGGCGACGCGTGGAACCAGTCCGCGGATGATCGCCCGTGCTCCAGGTGTAGCAGCCGTTCCTTGAGCTTCGCCAGAGGAACCGGATGTCCATCCTTGGTGCGGACCTCAAGTCCTTTTTCTCGACACAGGCGATGGGTCTGGAACGAGGTGAGCGGCTGCAGCTGCTTGAGCTCCTCGTCAAACTCGGAGGACCGCGCGAACTTCGACCGTTTGCTCAGCTGATTGACGCGCTTCATGACCTTCTCCGCCCTGTTCTTTCGCCTGCCGTCGACGTCCTTGTCCACCCCGAAGAGGAACGCCGAGGCGCCGTTTTGTAATCGCCAGAATCGCGACTGTTCCGCGGCGGCTCCCTCGACGGGTCGCTCGCCGTTGTCCGCGAGCCTGTTGTCCCGGACCTTCTTCCAGAGGAGCTTCGCGCGCGGGGCAGAGGTCCCGGCGGCGGGTGCGGCCGCGCGAAGAGCGGAGAAGTTACGAGACGTCCTCACCGGGGGCGATGCCGGGGGCGATGATGCCGGATTCTCGACCCGCATTTCCTCCCCGCGAGACGATTCTCCCCTCTCTCCCCTCTGGAACCTCAGGAAATCGTCCCCTACCGCCTTTGCGCCTCCCTTCATCCCGCTCCCGACGAGGGAAGCGATGAGGTCGTCGTCGCTATCGCTGTCCATGCCCGTGTTTTTGTGAAGTCGGTGGTGGACAGTGACGCGTGGGACAGTGAGACGCATTTGGGAAAATCGTCGCGGAGTTGTCTGTGGTTTCGGAACTGCCGTCTTGTTAAATTCAATCACTAAAGTCACTTGCCCCTCTTCGCGCGTCGCGCCGCCTGCATCTTCTTCCTCGCCGCCGCCGCCGCCCTCGCCTTCTCCCGCGGGCTCAGCTCCGTCGGCGGCTCCACCACCCCGCTCGCGGGCGCCACGTCGCAGTCCATACCCCCGATCCCCGCGGGTTTGGCAAAGGTATCCGGGTGGTGCTCCGGCGCATCCGCGCCGGTGGTCCCGCACTTGACCCGACCGGCGCTATCCGTCAAGCCCTCCGCCCACACCAAATCTGTCCACTCCATCACGTTCAACCGGCCGTCCCCGTCCCCGTCCGCGGCGCGAAACTCCTCCTCGAAGACGACGCGGCACAGCTCCTCGGAACCGTCCCCGGCGCAGACCTCGTCGACCACATCTTCGAACGTCACCGTTTCGTCCATGAGCTCGAAGAAATCGTCGCCGTCGCTCTTCCCTTTGGTCTTTTCGAGTATGCGCCTGAAGGACGCCTTGGCGATGGAGTCCCAGTCGAAGCCGTCGCCTTCCTGCGCGCCCACCGCGGCACCCATCGCGGCGTCGGACGCGTCCGTTCCGATGGACGGGTGGTCCGGATCGGTATGAAACGAGTTTGAAAATTCGCCGAATGAACCCCCCGCGGGCGTCGCGAGCATCGCGGCGAGCGCGGCGTTATCCACGAAAACCTTACCACCGCCCCCACCCTTCGTCCCGCGCCCGGCCACCGGCCTGATGAGCGACAGCCACTCCTCGGGGTTGAGCTCCGCGCCGTGATCCCTCAGCGCGAGCATCAACGCATCCGACGAGACGCCTGTAAACAAATCACGACGTCAGTCGAATTGCCCGTATGTAAATAAAAAGAAACTCACCGTCTTTCTTCGCGTCCATCTCGTCCATAGACCACGGCACGCACTCGTCCTCGTGCTCCACGCACGCGGTTCTCGCAGCCTCGTCCACCGCGCGGACCAGCGCGTCGGTGCTCCCGTCGAAGCTCCCCGCGTTGACGGTCTCGTACGCCGCGCGGATGGACGCGCGGCGTACCGCGCCCAAAGTTCCGTACGCCTGCATCCGTTCGACAACCGTCGACGCCAACGCATCCGCGTGGGAAGCGACGCCCTTCTCGCGAACCCAGTAGTGCTCCGCGGCTTCTTTGCAGCTCATGCGCTTTTGCGGATCCAGGTGCAGCAGGTTGTGAAGGAGCGATTTGGCACCCGGGGAGAGGTGCAGGTCGTCGATGGCGGTATCGGGCTTGCCGCGTCGGATGTTTCGGAGCAATCCGTCTTTCTGCGGCGATCGGCCCTCTCGGATGGCGTCCCAATCAGCGAACGGGGGTTCACCCGCGAGTAACATGTACGCCACGACCCCCGCCGCCCACGCGTCAACCTTGAAATCGTACGGACGTCGCCGTGCCATCTCCGGTGAGAGGTACGCGTACGTGCCGCACTGTTCCGTCAGTGTTCCGCGCCGCGACGAGATTCGAGCGGCGAGGCCTGTAAACAAAACATGACGTCATACAAATTGCCCATACGATGATTAAAATAAACTTACCAAAGTCGGAGAGTTTCAGCCGGTTGCGACCGTCGGGTTCGCGCGTGAAGAGAAAGTTGGCGGGTTTGACGTCGCGGTGCACGACGCCGTGCTCGTGGCACGCGGCGAGCGCGCGGAGCATGCCGCGGATCATCGGCGCGGCGGTCGCTTCCGAGAAAGGGGTCCAGCATTCGCCCACGCAGTTCACGCCGGCGGCGTTGGAATTGGATGTGAATTCCTCGTCGTCGTCGTCGTCGTTTTTTGGAACGACGGCGTTGTCTTCATCTTCGGTGGAGTGCGCGACGGACGCGCCGGAGAGCAGGTCCCCGCCGTCGCAGAGGTCTATGAGCAAGTGTACGCCGGCTTCGTCCTCGAACCCGTCGTGTAAGGTGACGATGTCGAGCGACGCGCCGAGGGCGAAGTGCAGGGACACCTCGTCGCGAACTTTGCGTTCCCAGATGGTCATCGCCTCGCCGGTTGGGGTCTGCCCGGCGAGGCTCTGCGGGCCCGCCTTTGGGATGGTCTTGAGCGCGAACGTGCACCCGTCGGACTTGCGCGTGACCGCGCGAACCACGCCCATGGCGCCCCGTCCCAGTGGTTCGCCGAGGATGAGCGCCTGGTCCGCATCGCGGCGAAGACCGAGGCTGAATGGTTCCCCGTCCACGTGACCTCCGATTGGTGAGCTGAAGGAAGGATCCGTGACGGTCATGCAGCGTATGAGCGGCACCGAGCGGCGCGAGCGGCGCGCGATACGCCCGGATCCCGGCCCCGATAGGACGCGGGAGTGCCCCGGCGAGAGCGCGGATGCCCGCATGGTCGTGCGAGACGGGATATGGCGAGCGGGATGCTCAGCGGCAACAATCGTGACAAATATCTGACTCACCCGAGAAGCCGCTCGCGGACTGGCACCGAAACGTCGGTCTGACACCTCCGGCATAGCCAACGCGCGCGTCGGTGGATACCGCCGGCGACACGATGCTGTACACGAAGGACCCAGACGATGACACCGTCGAAGAGGGCGATCAGGTGCGCCCCACTTCCCCGCCCGAGCCCCGTGTGACCAGGCAGGGACGAGAGCGCAATCCTCAGGCGGCACCCGCCGCAATAAAGTGCAATTTCCATCCCGCCACCACCCGCCCACAAGGAACTCATCCGTTGACCCCATATACTCCCTCACGATCACCGCAGGAGATCGAGTTCGTGCCCTTGGAGGACGAGGACCACACCGCGGACTTGTGGGAAGACCCCTCGCAGGGCGGCGCGCTCGGACGGATCCTGGAGGCGTCGGAGACGGGCGACGTCTCCGTACTCGCCGTCGCACTCCCGACGCTCAGCGTGAGCGTCGACTCCACGGGACCCGACGGCGACACCGCGCTTCACCTCGCAGCCCTCTACGGCCATACGCAGTGCGTGGAGATGCTCCTGGGCGCGGGCGCGAACGTCGCGGTGAGGGACGCGGACGGAGGGACACCGCTGCACGACGCATGCGCGGGTGGATTCGAGGAAATCGTAGGGAAACTGCTCGCCGCGGCGGGACCCGCGGGCGCGTCGGAGGTGGCGAACGCGCGGGACGGCGACGACGAGACGCCGCTACACATGGCCGCGAGGGGTGGGTACCCAGGGATCGTGCGCATGCTCCTAGCCGCGGGGGCGAAGGCGGACGCCAAGTCAGCCGCGGGGCTCTTTCCATGGAACTACGCGGAAGACGGGTCCGAGCTGCACGCGCTGCTGCCGAGGTGCGAATGAATAATGAATAAACGGTATACACTACGTCAGCACCCGTTCACGGAGTCGCGGATGCTCCGCTTCAGCCGCGGCGACTCATCCCCGTCTCCGTCCAGCGAACCAAACGAAACTCGCTCCCGCGACGTAACAAACTCGCCCAGCAGCTCCCTCTGCGCCCGCTCAGCCGCGATCGATAACGCCGCATCGCCGCCGCCCGCGTTGGCATCGGCATCGCTACCCCGCGTTCCCTCGTGCATCGCCAGTTTCTCCCTCAGCGTCGCGTTCTCCCTGAGCAATCGCGACAGTTTCTCATCCGTCTCGGACGCATTCGAAGATGCATGATTCGCCGGTTCCGCCTCGCTTCGCCCCGCCCGTCGCCCTTCCGCGTGCTCGTTGTAGAACCCCACGAGCTTCTGCGTGCGACGCTTCATCTTCTCCATCGCGTCCAGCATCCCGTTCATGGTCTCCCTGTGGTGCGCCTCGCGCATCCGCTCGGCGACCTCGAACGCGTCGATCTTTTCGTGCAGCGCCGCGACTTCATCCGCGTTTGCGTAGTTGTGTCTCGTGGCCACCGCGTCCCTGCGCACGGCGTCGAGCTGCGCGGCGACCTTGTCGACGACGTCCTGTAGCACCGCCTTGAACCCGAGTTTGGTCTCCGACAGCTCGGCGTTCGAGTCGTCGCGGCACTTGGAGACGAGGTCGCGAACTTCGTGCTTGATGCCGTCGGTGTCGCCGCTCCACAGGGCGATCGCGCCCTCGACGCGCTTGACCGCGTCCTTGACGGAGGCGAGCTCGGCGCGCAGCGCGGCGTCCTCGGCGGCGCGAGCGCGGCGGTCCTCGTCCCGTCGTCCGCGCGAGGCGTCCTCCGCCTGCGCCACGCGCTTGGTGAGGTCCAAGACTTTCAGTTCATTCTCAGCCAGGTTGGCCTCGTGGCTGGTGACCAGATCGAGCACGCGGTCGAGCCTGGTGGCCTGAGGCGAGACCGTGGTGGGCGGCAGCTGGAACTTGGGCGACGCCGGAGGGCGCGGAGGGGTGGAAGGGACCGTCATTCGGGGAGTCGACGCGCCACCGCGAGTGCGTCCCTTCGCGGGGACGAACGGCATACTTTATGTTTGACTGGTCTTTTTGGCTACAAAAGTTCTACACATGTGTGCGGGTACCCACGCGTCGTCATCCTTGATGCTTCACCCCTGATGCGTCACCACTCCCCCCGCCTCCCACTCGCCCCGCCTTCCCTCGTCGTCGTGCCGCCACGTACAACTCGTCCTCGATGTTCGAATCGTCGATCTCGTTCCAGGGCCGTCGCTTCCTTCGCTTCACATCGTCGGTTGGCGAATGATGACCCCCGTCGCCAAATGAATTCATCTTTCCTCTCGGTTCGAAGACGCGCGCCGTGTCCTCGCCGAACTCCTCGAACTCCTCCGCGAACTCGTCGACGACGTGCTCGGTGGCCTCCCATGCGTGGTGCACCCACGAGCCGACCGGGTCGTCCCGCACCTCGTGGGTCTTGAAATGGGGGAGACCGAAAGGATCCTCCACGTGGAATGCGGACGAGGAGGACGCGCGACTGCCCCTCTCCTTTCTATCGTCATCGTCGTCGCCGTCGTCGTCGATGTCACCGTCGTCGTCGTCGTCGTGTCTACGTTTGCTAACCCGAACATCGCCCTCGACGTCGTCCACGGAGTTCCTTCTTCCGAGTCGCTCCTTCCGATGCATCGCGAACGTTCTCGGGTCCCGGTGCGTGAGGTGCCCCTCGTGCACGCGCAGGTCCGCGCTCGACGTCAGCGACATCAGGACGATCACGAGCGCGAGGATCGAGAAGAGGATGATCGCCATCGCCTTCTCCGGCGACTTCGGCGCGCGCGACGCCGCCATGCCGAGCGTCCCCGCTCTGTCGGTGCGCCGCGTCAGCAATTGTGAAGCGCGTCTCGAGTTCTAAAAGATTTACAAGCCTACGACCCTCCGCGCCGAGTGCGCTTCGCCGCGGGAGGCGACGCCGTGTCCTCCTTAGCCGCCGCCGCGGTCGCCGCCGCCTTCCCCTTCTTCTCCGGAACCTTCTTCTCCGTCGTCGCCGCCGCCGCGCGCGTCCGTTTCGCGCGAGCCGAAGTCTTGGCCGGCGCCTCAGTCTCCTGCGCGTACGGATCCGCCTCGTCGTCGCCTTCGTTCCCGGCGCCGTAATCATCCCCAACCTTCCTGTTGGGCGCCTCCGAGACGAGCTCATCCTCGACGCCACGCGCCGCGAAGCCGTCCAATCCAACCCCGGGCAGCGCGGGCGACCCCGCGCCCCTTCGAAGCGCCTCCGCGGCTTCAACCGCGAGGTGCGAAGATACGAGCCACTCGGGCCTGTGCACGTGGCCCTTGACGCCGCGGGCGCCCGCGCCGTCGCCGCCGTGCTCCAACCCGGTCGCCGCGCCGTAGCCGTCGTCGTCGTCGTCGTCGTCCGCGACCTCCGCCCCGACGTCATCTTCAGACCCTGAGAGGTCGTCGGCGTCGTAGATCGCGCCGTGTTTGGCGACGAAAGCCTTGAGATCTTTTCCGTTTGGTTTCACGATGAGGTTCCTGTCCCGCGCGCTCGCCACCAGCCCGCCCCAGTTATCATCCCCTTTGAGCGCCTTGGCGCTGCCCAGGACGATGAGTGAGGACTTGGAGCGGGTCAAACCGACGTTGATGCGCCGTTCGTCCGCGACGAAGCCCAGCCCTTTTCCGCTCGCCGGCGCTCGAACCACGCTGAATATGCAAACGTCTTTTTCCCGCCCTTGGAATCCGTCGATGGAGTTTACGTCAACCTTCCGCGCGCGCTCCTCCCCGAGCTGCTCCGCAAGCTTACGACGGATGTTCTTCACCTGCGCCTTGTACGGGGAGATGACGCCGATCTTCTCGCCACTCGCGAGCTCTGGATAATTCTTGACGAGCACGGCGACGAGCGCCACCGCCAACGTCGCCTCTTCGTCGTTCGCCCACGACATACCACCGCCGCGGTACTCCTTACCGGACGCGACGTCGATGAACACGAACGGTCGGAACAGCAAGTTGTCGTGCCACGGCCGTTTCGTCTTCTGGGCCATTCGCGGGCCGTCCTCGAGTTCGCCGGCGTAGAACCGAGTGGATGGAAACTCCCGAATCGCGGGGTGCATGCGGTACTGCGTTTTCAATAAGTGGATCGGGTACCCGCACTGCTCGAACCGCTTGAACAGAGACTGGTTGTAGTTGTGCTCCGTCGCGATACTGGATAAGACGGTCGCCGGTAACTGCCTCGGGTCGCCGACCAAAAAAACCTGCTTGGCGCCGTAACACAGCGGCACCAGCGTGCTCGGCTCAACCGCCTGCGCCGCCTCGTCGATGACCACGACGTCGAATTGCGACGTCATCCGCGCGAACATACCGCTCCCGCTGAACGACAACGTGGAGCACACCACAGCCGCTTCGTCAAGGATCGCGAGCTTCACCCTGTCCTTCTCGAGCGCGCGTTCGAACTTCTTCTCCGAGGACGCCGCGCCAGCCGCCAAATCCCCGACTTCCCCAACCCGTTCCCTCACCAACGCCTCCATGGATACGCTCTCAACGCTGTGGTGCACGTTCACGCCCACGCGCACGAGCGTGGGAGAGTACGACGTGCCGTTCGGTCCGAGTAATCCGGAATGCATTATGCGCAGGACAATCTCGTCGAGTGCCGAGTTGCTGGGCGCGCATACCAAAACCTTCGTGCGCCTGTTTTCCCGTTCGCCGACGATCTCCGCCTTCTCCGGCGGAGGCGTCGGGATCTGAGGCGCGTCGCGCGGCGGCGGCGGCGCATCCCTCGGGTTGGACGCGCCGCACATCCACGGCGCCGCGCGTCTGTGCACAGACGCGTTCTCCGCGGGTGACAAGGGCTTGCGCTCGTCGCGGGTCTCGAGGAAGCGCCTGAGGTCAATCTCCAGCCCGCTCTTCACCCCTGGGACGGCGTGGAGAATCACGGAGAGGAGGGAGAGGATTATTCGGGTCTTGCCGGTGCCGGGGGGACCTTGGATCAGCGTGATGGGTTGTTTCTCGAGCGCCGCCTTGAGGGCGGTGAGCTGGCTGTCTGCTCGTGTGTGGGGGGGGGGTGATCGGGGAACGTGAGTGAGCGTCGCGGGAAGAGAAAGAGAAAGAGAGTCGGGGGAAAAGAAAATAGAGCCGGCTTCGAGTCCTGGTCCCC
>ENA-UOXV01007545-UOXV01007545.1-marine-metagenome-genome-assembly--contig:-NODE-7545-length-10971-cov-5.873214_pt1 | contig 10971 bp, 15 predicted proteins | sample MGYA00238165_ERZ766961 | MGnify/ENA primary metagenome ERZ766961 (study PRJEB28924, sample SAMN03173240) | marine metagenome | biome: Marine; feature: Water; material: Subsurface seawater | place: North... | reverse complement strand
AGCTCCTCCGCGTCCTCCGCCGCCGACATCGCCGCCTGCAGCCCCGCCCCGCCCTCAGCCCGGCGCCGCCGCGCCCGCCGGCGCGCCGCGGTCCCCCCAGCGCGCGGGTCCCCCCAGCGCGCGGGGCTTGCCTCCTCGCGGCGCTGCAGCGCCTCGCACTCGCCCTGCAAGCGCGATGCCTCTGCCGAGAACGCCCCTGCCCGTTCCTCCGCCGCCGCTCGCGCGCGCCGCGCCGCGCGCAGCTCGTCCTCCATCCGCGCCGCCTCTCGCGAGGCCTCCGCTGCACGCGCCTCCTCGTGCTCCACGCGCGCGCCCAGTCGCTCGCTCGCGCGCCGGTGTGACTCCGCCGCTGCGTCCAGCTCCTCCACCCGCGCCTGCAGCTGCCGCACCTCCTCGCCCCGCCGCGTCGCCTCCCGCTCTGCCGCCTCCGCCCGCCGCTGCACGCTCGCCGCCCTGAGCTCCGCCTCGTCCGCCCGCCGCCGCGCGTCACTCAGCATCACCTGCAGCTCCTCCTGGATCCGCCCGGCGTGCCGTGTCACGCCTACTCCCGCCCCGCCGTCAGGCCGCGCCCCCGCGCGCGCACCGGGCAGCGAGCGCGGGCGCGGCGCGCACCGTCCAGCTGCGCCTCGTGGCGCGCCGCGAGCGCCTGCACCGACTCATCGAGCTGGATCTGCGCGCGCCGCTTAAAGAGGCGCGACTGCTCTTCCTCCCGTCCGCGCGCGTCCTCAGACGCCGCGAGCCGCGTCTGCAGGTCGGCCTTGGACGCCTCGAGCTCCCTGATCTTGTCCTGGGGGTGGGGTTCCGCGCGCCGCTGAGAGCCAGGGACTCGGGCCGCGGCAGCAAGACAGGCAGGCGGGCCAAGAACGCGCGCTGTAATGGGGTGTTTGTTCCAGGGCGCTGCCTGCAACGCACGCAGAGCTGAGAGGATGGCCGGAGAACTTTCCATCGCCCCCTGCTCGCAGGGCCCCAGGACTCAGCCTGGCAGCGTAGCATTTCTCCCAGTCGCAGGACTGTGCCCTTGCTCGCCATGCGCGGGGCAGAAGACCACACCGTTGCTGCGGGAAGGGGTGCGGAGCTCATGTAATCGCTGGTGCTCGGAGGTGGCGCCGAAGGTATCGAGGGGGACAGCGGGCGAATCGGTGGGCCCGAGTGGCGTGAAGCAGCGGATATGATGTAGTTGACGCTGTCCTCAATAGAGAGGTTCCCCGCTGGATTCTGCAACGACCGCGGAAGGTCTGCCCAGCCGTGGGAGTACGTGCTGCGGCTCATTTCGCCCGCGCCTCTCTGAGCGCGCTGCGCCCCCCTCTTCAAACTTTGAAAACTGAGGTCTCGGGGTCCACCAGATTTTCCAGACTTTCCGGGAATTCATCAGAGATGCATTTGCGCTTCCCATGCCTCCTGTGCATGGCGATCGTGCTATGCAAAGCTCCTCTGCTGGAGAGCGCGCCGCTGCCACAGGTCCTCAGCTGTTGTCAGCTATTAGAGAGTCGACTGCATGCCCAGCGAGCCCTAGCTTCAGGAGAGAAATGCGCTCTGCCTCACCACTTCTCCGTGGCTGCCCCGATACTTTGTGGCGCTGAATACCCCTCGCTCTTGGCCGCAGGCCGCACCGTTGACGCGGGTGCACGAGGACCCTGCCCGGATTGCAGCAGTCGTGGAACTCGCGTCGCGAGATCTCCGAGGGATGGAAACGCACATCACAACGGAGGGGCAAGTGCGTGAGGCCGTGGCACATGCACGGGAGATGAGCTCGAGTGCGCAGGGACTTTACGGCCTTCACGAGGTTGCGTGTCCGTCTGTGTCGCACCGGCTGCCGACGCTGAACGAGCCGACCACGCAACTTGGGGCAGAGTACGAGCGGGAGGGGCAAAGCAGAATCGACTCGTACTCGCCCGGTGGAACCCACAGCCCAGCTTTATCGTATTGCTGCTTGGCTCCGGCGGCAACTTATCATGACGACCGCCGTGCCGTGCTGGCAGGACGGCCCGCATGGGAGCAGCCAGGGCTCTCACCAGCCGCGATGCGCCCTCTGCTGGAGCTTGCGCCTGCAGAGCTGCAGGCGCCAGGCGACCTCGGCGGGCAAGGCGGAGGTAGCAGGGGACATGCTGGCCGTGCGGACGGGGCGGTGGCGCAGGAAAGCAGACTAGATCAGCTCTGTGCGATCTTCCACGTGTGAGAGACATTTCAATGTTGGCGGGTGAGCAAGAGAGCCGTGGCTCCCCCGGTAGGCAGGGGGCCGCATGGTGCATGTACATACACGATGTTGATAAGGGGCCCGGGGCGCTCCATACATCCCGCCGCGCTCTCGTCGGGCGCGGGGCCCGCGCGCCGCGTGCGGAGCCGCCGCGGGTCGAGCGCTGCCGGGGCGATCACTTCTGGAGCTTGGCTACGAGGGCCTCGAGCGCCTCGACGCGCTCGGAGAGCCCCGCGAGGGAGCGCTCGACGTACTTGCCGATGACGTCGACCTCAAGATTCACCTTGTCGCCCACGGGCTTGTCGGGGAGCACGATGTGCTTCTGCGTGTACTCGATGAGCATGACCGTGAACCACGACTCCGCCTGGTTGCTCTCCACCACGGTGAGCGACGTCCCGTCGATGGCGATGAAGCCCTTGGGCACGATGTACTTGATCAGCTCGGGCGGCGTCTTGATCTTGACCTGCCACCCGCCTGCCGCCCTCAGCGCGCGCGGGGCGCGGGGCGCGGGGCGCAGCGCGGGGCGCGGGGCGCGGGGCGCAGCGCGGGGCGCGGGGCGCACAAAGAGCGACTCCTTGTCCGGCCAGGTCTCGACGATCTCCCCGACGTTGTCCACGTGCCCCTGCTCGCTGCCCGCGCGGTGAGCGACCCCCCGCGCCAGAGGGGCGCGCGGGCGGCTGGGGGCGGCGCGGGGGTGAGAGAGGGGCCGGCGTGAGGGCGCTCGGCGGCGCGCGCCTGGACCATGTGGCCGCTGTTGCGGCCGTCGATGGCAGCGGCACGCTCGAGGTTTACAGGGCTCCCGACGGCGAGCTCGCCGAGGTTGGTGACGCGGAGCGTCTCCGGCGCGACACCGACGGTGAACTGCTGCTTGTCGAACTTGGTCACCGTGAGGCACACGCCGTTCACCGCGATCGAGCAGCCCTCGTACGCCCCCTCGAGCACCGTGTCGGCGTTCACCGTCAGTGTCACCCCGGGAGTCTTGATGTCCATTGCCAGGGCCTCCACCTGTCCCGCAGAGCACCCCTCCTCAGCACAACGTGTGCGCTCGTGCACACCTGGCATCCCGCACACTTGCCAAGTCCCAAAAAGCCTTGCGCATCGCTCGCTCCCCTGGATCCGATCCAACGAAGAATGTTTGGCAGACCTGCCCCAACTCCTCGACAATGCCAGTAAACATGGCGCGTGCGCCGGCGATCCCATCCCGTCGCCGCCGAACGACCTTGCCCAACTGCGCTGGCCTGCAATCAAGGGTTCCTCCGCATCAGTCCTGCCACTAGAAAGCTACCACCGCGTACCCACAGTCTCACTACGCCTTCCTTCGACGGCGGCGAGGCAGAGTGGGGGTCTCACCCGGCCTTTTTCCCCCCGAGGCGCTGGAGAAGTGCGGCACTAAGTTTCCCCAGGATCGACTGTTTGGATCCGGCAGCGCAAAGTGCCATTCCGCGCGCGCCAGCATGCGTGGCCGGCATCACAGTGGGAGCGAACGCAGAAGATGGGCTCAGTTGCACAGACACGGCCAGCGCCAGGAGCGGGAGCACACTCATCCGGAGGCCGCCCATCTCTGCCTGACTTTGGGTGAACGACCGGAAAATTGAAATGTGTGTAAAGCAAAAATTTATGCGGTGGAGACTCGTGGAGAGCAGGCACGACGACACGCACAAGATGGTACAGCTTCAGGACAGCTTCAGGAAAGCTTCATGACAGCTTCAGCTCCGGCGGCACGGCCAGCCGCTGCAACTTCCGGGGCTGTCCTGATGTGAAGTGCTCGCCGAAAAAGGCATGTGCGGACGACGCGCGTGGGCAGAGACGGCCCGTCACGCTCCAGAGCGCCGGCAGCGCACGCGCACACAGGCCCGGGCAAGGACGCGTCTATTCGCACACGCGACGGGGGCGCGTCAGCTGGTGGCGGCACCCGGCTCGGAAAAGTACATCCCGAGCGCGAGGAGGGTGCAGTTGATTTGCAGCAGCAGCGAGATGACGTACAGCGTGGCGAGCGCGCCGACGGGGTAGAGGAAGTACACGGCGTCGCGCACAAAGGGCAGGGCCGAGTAGCCGAGGAAGGTGAGGTAGTGGTAGTAGGTCAGGGCGGCGAGGAAGAGGGTGTTGGACGCGAGGCACGGGAGGAAGCCCGGCGCCATGAGGAAGGGGAGCGCAAAAAACTGCGCGACATACAGGGCGAGGAAGAGCGGGAAGAAGGAGTTGCAGTGGATGTCCCACGCGTACATCCACTCCACCTGTCCCGCCGCCGTGCAGTCCCGCCCCGTCAGCGTGCGCGGTCGCGGGCCGGCGGGAGGCTGCGGCCGCGCCGGCGCGGGGGGTTCGCTATGCCCCCCTAGGGAGGGTGCTGGGGCGGCGGGAGGCACCTCCTGCTCGACGCTGTGGAGGGACTGGACGCGGAGGTAGCGGTTGGCGACGGCCCAAGTGAGGGTGGCGAGGACTGAGCCGACGAGGGCGAAGTCGAAGAGCACGGTCCCGAAGACGACGCGGAGGAACGTCATCGGGTTGCTCACCTGGAAGGACACCGCGTACGCGACGGCCGCGACGAGGAGGAAGAGCGCGGAGAGGACCGTGAAGGCGGGGTCGTCGCGCGCCCACTGGTTCTTGGTCTGCTTGTGGTAGGACGTGTTCTTGTACACCTTCTTCGGGTCCAGGCAGAGATGCACCTGTCCGTGCGCAGCTCAGCAGCCGGCCCGCCCGCGGGCGCTGCTGCGCGTGGGAAACGCGTGCGCACGTGTGCGAGAGAGCGAGGACTGCGCATCACACAACATGCTGCACATCGTCATGGGGGATCGGGGTTGATTGGTCGGAGGGCCTTCTGGGCTGGGCCGCGGCATGCGGGCTCGCTGTCCCGGGCCGTGATGGAGGGCAGCGGGCGCGAACCATCTGCCAGAAGGTGTACTCCAGGTCCATCTGTGGGATCTTGATCGCGCGGCGTACATACTCGGGAAGAAATGTTTGCCGCGCTTGAAAGTGGCTAGGCGCTGGAAGCATCCTGGCTGGCCCGAGCTTCCGCCCCTGCCTCGCGCCCGCCGCCGCCGCTCCGCCGCAGTCGCTCAGCAGAGAGCCGCTCAAAACGAACCCGAACAGTAAATCAGCAGCAGCTGTGACTAGGTGCTGCGCCAGTCCAAGCGGCCAATTCCCTGGTGAGTCCGGGCCGTGCGCTCGTCCCTGCGGGCGAGCTCGGCACGGCCCGGTATCGACGGTGGGTGGCTCCCTGCGACCGCGCCCTCAAACCGTGCACCGCCCAGTAGAGCGGACGCTGCGTAGAGCAGGCGCAGAAAAGCTGACGGCAGGCGCGACGCCTGTTCTTCGGGGGATTCCTTCGATGGGGGTCAGAGGCCCTTCAGAGAACGTCCTCCACCGCTTGTCCTTCCTTCAACGCGCCACGTTGAAGGGATTCACTTTTGACGATTCACTTTTGGCATTTGGATAGCTTTTTTTAATTTTAAAATGATTTCACAGTTTTTGCAGTGATTCTAGACGAACCAAGAATCCACCCTAGACGAACCAAGAATCCACCCTAGACGAACCAAGAATCCACCCAGACGAACCAAGAATCCACCCTAGACGAACCAAGAATCCACCCAAAAATTAATAACCCACCAAGAAGTGAACGCACTAAGTAGCACTGTGCTCCTCCAGTCACCTTGCCGTGGTTCGCCCAGGTGCCTACCACACTTGCCATGCTGGAAGTTGAAAGCGGTAAGTCGGACGACGTCGTTGTGGTGGGCGAGACGAGCAGCAGGAACGGTAGCTCAGGCACTGGGGCTCTGCGCGCTGCACGCCAGCGCGCAGCGCGCAGAGCCCCGCGTGCAGCGCGCAGCGCGCAGGAATCGTACGAGACGCTGGAGATATCCTCGGAGGATGAGGATGGAGGAGAGGAGCAGGCACTTGCTAGGCGGGGAGATTCAAGCGCGGGGAGGCTCATCGATATTCTTCGGACGCTTGACGAAATCTGCCATAGCGATACCGAGCAAAGGCGGGCAAAGAAACCTTCAGGCGGCAAGAAAAGGAAGCCAGGTCTTCACAGTGATCGCGTGCACATAATATGTGTGTTCTTTGGTAGAATGTTGTCGCTGATAAGTGCCCATACCGCATTCAAGCCACTTCTTGTGGGCGTTGCAGCGTGCGATATCCCACCTCGGCTTAGCGCGCCTGGTCGGCAGGAAGTTGCTTCCCCAAAGGTGTCGGGTACGGAGGAGGCTATGGATCTGTTCCTCAGGCCATGAGAGCGGTATACAGCTGGCCAGACGGAAAATGAGCAGACCCACCTGCCAAGCACAAAATCAGTGATGCTGAGAGTAGCCCTGCGCGATGCGGCTGAATGTTACTTGCTGGCGCGCAGAGCATGGAGAAGAAGAAAACCGAGGAACATGCACTGGACACGAAAGCGTCAGAATTGCTCGATTCGCTCTCAAAGGTTGTGACAGGCTCCGACTCGTTGCCGTACGACGCCGCATCACGCCTCGCCGCGTCCAAAGGGCTCGCATGGGCGCTTCTCCGCATTTTGGTTTCGCCCGGCCCGCAAGGGGGCATGTCTATCCGTACCCCTTTGGTCTGCGCCTGCTGTTTACGTTCATTATCCGCAGGGGCACAGTCCCTCTCTTCTTGACCTCGGCAGACGAAGCGATACATGCAAGCGTACGCTCGCTTTCGTGTCTGCACTTGCGTCGGAGCGAAAGCTCGAATCGTTCCTTGTCGGTCCTCTAGCGGGCACAGAGGGGCAAGGCACGTCTGCAGAGCCGTCATCTGTGGCGTCCATGCTGTCAGAACTCGCAGAGCAAGCCAAGGTCTTCGTGGCGTTAACCAACGGGAAGCGCGGTAACAGCGGGGTGCAAGGGGATGAGGAGGAGGAGCTCGAGGTCGAAGCGCTGGCTCTGTGCCTCTTCATCACTGACGGTGCGGAATCACCCCCTCTACAGCCGACTTGCTTTGCAAGGCCGTACGTCGTGCGATTTGCCTCCGATCTTGCACGCCCCACTGCGGGAACCACAGTCCTAACTGCTGTCAACCGCCGTGGCAGCCAACGATTCTGTTGGGAGATGCACGCAGCAGAAGCGGCGGCGGGAGAATAACGTTGTACACGGAAAGAGGACTTGTCTCGGTGTAGGAGATAACAACAAGCGGGATGGCCCAGGGGCGGGGCACGGCGAGAGGCATGACGTGGATTCGTACGTTCGAACGATGCGAGCCCTTCGCTTTGCGGCAGTGCCGCTGCGCGACATGGTGGAGCAGGGCGAGGAGTGCTTTTCCCTGAAGGAGGGGGGACATCGTAATGGCGGATTCCCCCCCCAACACGCGATGGACGCTGCTGCGCACAAACACGCGATGGCCTCTGTCAAACACGCGATGGCCTCTGTTGCTAATGCTCTTGATTTTGGCCCGGGGCTCCTGGGGTACGGACGGCCGCTCGCCGCGCCAGCGCAGGTCACCTCGCGCGGGCGTTCAGCCCGCGTGATGTCCGAAGTGACGTCGCTTGCGTCAAGTCTCCCTGTGAGCATGCAGCCCGAGCCTGACTACCCGCGCAAACAGCCCCAAGAACATTCCGTGACCCCCTGGTGCGGCACAGGTTGAGTGGGCGTCTTCGATCTTGGTCCGGGTGGATGAGACGAGGCCGGACCACATCAAGGCCTTGATCGTCGGTTCAGCCCACTCGCCCATCCGGGTATGATGGGGGAAAGGAAGACTGAGGACGATGCGTGTGGGCGCAGGTCCCGAGGACTCGCCGTACGAGAATGGGCTGTTTGAGTTTGACATCTTGCTCGGCGCCTCCTACCCTTCGGCGCCGCCGACCGTGAACTTCGTCACGACCGGCGGCGGCAAAGTGCGCTTCAATCCGAATCTGTACAATTGCGGCAAAGTATGCCTCTCATTGCTGGGAACGTGGTCTGGCCCTGGCTGGGACCCCGCCACCTCGACGTTGCTCCAAGTGCTGGTCTCCATCCAGGCGCTCATTTTCGTCAAGGACCCGTTCTACAACGAGCCTGGCTACGAAAGGCTCAGCAGAGAGCCGGCCGGCAAAGCGCAAGCCGAGAAATATGACCAGGAAATCCGTACGCAAACGCTCAGGGTTGCAATGCTCGGGCAGATGTCCAAGGCCCGGAAGGGTGTGTTTGCCGAGGCAATTGCTGCACACTTTTCAGGCAAGCGGGGCGCCATACTGCGACAGCTCACCGCATGGGAGTCGTGTACGCCGGGCACCAAGGACCTTTGTGCCCAGGTGCGATCCGCACTTCAGGGGGTGCAATACGTTCCAGAGGAGCCAGAGAGCGACAGCGGGAAGCCCGCGATGTCGGCAGAACCTGCGTCCTCGTCGGACCGTGGGTCTGGGCCTGTAGTTGATCTCACATAGACGATCGCAGTTGTAGGAGAGTGCAGACGGTCAGCTAGAGAATAGGGAATATACAGGCTGATACCATCTGAATCTACAATGAAGGACAATTTGCAACCAATGCTTCATTGCATCACACACCGCTGCGATCTGCGGGCCCGTCAACCGCTGGACCCTGGAGAGCAATGAGCAGGGAATGCTATGCCAGTCGCGGAGTGGGCGGTGACGGGGACCCACCTCGCCCATGCAGGATAACGCTACGGCACACACCAACAGGAGCGGCGGGCGGCGAGCGGTCGCCCGCCTCTAGGCGCTGCGTCGCTGCGTCATCTCCGGCGGCTTGGGTTTGAGCGCCCTGGGCTGCGCGGGCGGGCGGAGGCTATCGCGGGAGCTTGTCGACGAGTCAGAGTTGGTGCGCAAGATTCCCGCGGGGACAGCAGCACTGTGAGGCGTAGACGGGGAGCTTGCGCATTTGGCGATGGGCGACGCGGCAGCCTGCGGACCACATAGGTGCTCAGAATGGCATGGCGCCTGAGCAGCCCAAAGATGAGGCCCGGAGCATGCTGGAGTGGGCCAAACCATATTCTCGTACGTTCGGGTCTCGCTGAGGCACACCGCGAACTTGACACCCTTGACACTCCGATCGACTCGCTCGTCTCGCCGACACATGGCCTCCTCTAACTCTTGTCGAGCCCTTTCGACCCTTTTGGCCGCTGCGGCCTGTCGTGCGTCCGCTTCCTTCTGCATGGTCAGCATGCGCCGATCCCGGCGTCTGGTGAGGAGCTGCACGTAGCAATTCAACGGCAACTCCGATTTTTGGCACGGCGGGCCTCGCTCGCTCTCAAACTCGGCCGCTTCGGACTGCAACCAGTCTGTACCAGGTAATGGCCCTGAATGCGTGTTATTTCCGTGGAAGAGGCTCATGTCTACCACGGGTGGTATGGGCGAACGATTCTTAGCTCCTCCTCGAACCCCCGAAACAGCGGCGAGGCTCAGAGCCTGTCTTGCGCACACCATCGTTTGGGGATCCGCTCGATGTGCCTGGTTCCTCGGAAAAAACACGCTACCATTTGTATCCCGCCGCCTGATAGGGTCGGTACCGAGAGTACAAGGCGTGGAATTCAGCGATTGGATGCATAAGAGCTCCATCTCAAGTGTCCGCGGGGACATCGCGGCAGGATGCGCCTGCTCAGTGTATGAACTGATTTTCTTGTCACGTCCGATTATTGTCAGCCCCCGACCAAGTCAGCATCACGATGCGACTGCCAAATATGGCAATCTCGGTTGCAACCCCCATCGCCTTCATCGACTCAAACCGCCTGAGGATTCCGACGGGCAGGAGGCAGCCAGCCAGGAGTGAAGCAGCGTGTCAGCGCGCAACTTCGAAGACCACTGGAGCTCACTGGCATTGGAGCTTGGGAGTTCCGCGCGAGCAACACTGATCCGAGCCAGCCCTCGGACTACACACATTGCTGCAGGGTCAGCAAACACCCCTGTGGACCACCTCTATCGGAAGCATCGCCTTCAGTTGGATAGCTTCCTCGAGCTCACCCAGGCTGAATTGATGTCGCACGATACGCTCCACAAGCCCGAGTGCTTCTTGCGTACCGAGAGCGACCACATGAGATTCCTGCGGGAGGAGCGTGCCAAACAGCGACAGTTCGAGCACGAGCGCGACATGCTCGGAAACGCAGTCCGTGCTATCTTCGACCCGCTTTTACATCTTTTCGATCACCTGCCTGCTCCCAGGAATGCGGCCAACGCTGGTGATGCGGGGAGCGTGGGCGCGCCGCAACGCACCCAGAGCGCTGCAGACATGCTCGGGCCTGGAGATGACACCGCCGCCCTGTTATTCCAGCGCACCGTCTCCGCGGACACGGTGTTGGCGAGGCCCGCGCGCGTTGAGCCTGCGCGGGAGAACCGCTTTGCGCGAGTGCGCACGCGGACGGACTCAATGCGCGTGAAGGCGACATAGTCCCTGACGAGCTGTCGAGGGAATTGAGGAGGCGTAGGATGCGAGCATGCGCAGCCAGCACTGTGGAGGGGCGTCGAGTGTGACGTGAACTCAGGATTTTTCTCGCTGTAAAGTGAGCGCGCGAGAGCGGTGATAAGCTGAGCGCGCGCGGCAACCTCCGCAACCCACATTCACGCAGCAACCGCGACGCTGGCTCCGGGCGCGCCCTCGCCAATCCTATCCACCGCGCCGACAAGCACGCGCAGCATCGCAGCGGGCGCGCCTACTCTGCAAGGACGGTCTGCAGCGCCGTCACCAGCAGCTGCGCGTACGGCGCCTTGTCGCAGCGCACGGCGCAGCGCGCGCCGCCCGCGGTGACCTGCACCTCGGCGAGGAGCGTGACGCTGTCCTCGGTGCGACAGCTGCAGTACAGCGCGGTGCCCCGCCCGTTGGCGAGCGGCTTGCGGTGCAGCACGTGTACGTTGTGCGCCG
>ENA-UOXV01007543-UOXV01007543.1-marine-metagenome-genome-assembly--contig:-NODE-7543-length-10972-cov-4.968856_pt1 | contig 10972 bp, 5 predicted proteins | sample MGYA00238165_ERZ766961 | MGnify/ENA primary metagenome ERZ766961 (study PRJEB28924, sample SAMN03173240) | marine metagenome | biome: Marine; feature: Water; material: Subsurface seawater | place: North... | reverse complement strand
TTGCTCCCAAATTATTGAAGCTCGCAGGACAGCTTGTTGGGCGCAAAGCCATGATCGCGCGATTAACAGAGTCTCTGACTGTTGATAGCAGCAAGATCTGCACGCTTCTGGGGTGGAAGCCACCTCATTCCGTGATAGAAGGATTAGAGCAAACAGCGGCTTGGTTTCACTCAAACCGTTAAGTTAGAGTCTTGAACGAACAATCTTAATTTAAAGACAGGATGTCAGTAGCCTTGAAGCGGCTTTTTTCAATTTCCCAGCGCAGTTTTCTCGTTTTTGCCCACGACGTTATCATGACGTTTGTTGCCTTTATGGCATCACTATACCTGCGCGTCGGTGATTCATTTGTTTACTACTCTCAAGATTTACTGACCGGCGCAACGGTCATGACCCTTATTGCCGCCTGTGTTTACTTTCTCAGTGGTCTTTATCGTGGTGTGTGGAGATACGCTTCTCTTAATGATTTGATGGCCATTGTCCGAGCCGTAACCATTGCGACTCTTATTTTTATTTTAATTATGTTTCTTTGGCAGCGGCTTACAGATATGCCGCGTTCGTTACCAGTTATTAATTGGTTTGTTTTAATGGCGTTACTCGGCGGGCCTCGCTTTCTGTACCGCTTGTTCAAAGATCGTCGCTTTGATTTCACGCTGCATTCTTCAGACCGCCCGCGCATTCCCGTTCTCCTTGTTGGCGCCGAAGATGGAGCAGAATTGTTTATTCGCGATATGGCGCGCGCACCAGATGCAAACTACGAAGTTATCGGTATTATTGCTGAACGATCATCACGAGTTGGGCGGAATATTCATGGCATTGAAGTTTTAGGAACAACCGATGAGATTGAAGCTGTTATTGCAAAACTGCAATCACAGGACGCCGCGCCGCAACGCTTGATTTTAACCAAAAATGAAGTTGAAGGAACAACCGTACGCGCCCTACTTGATCGTGCAGCCGAATTGGGCATGACCTTGGCGCGAATTCCTAAGCTGACAGATTTTAAAAGTGGCCTTGATGATCAGCTCGATGTTCGGCCTGTCGCCATTGAAGATTTACTAGGGCGGCCACAAAAAGTTTTAGATCATGATGCCATGAAAGAACTCATCGCTGGACGCCGCGTGTTGATCACCGGTGCGGGCGGCAGTATTGGCAGCGAATTGGTTCGCCAAATTTGCGAATTTCAACCGAGCAAAATCACATTGCTCGATAACAGCGAATTCAATCTCTACTCCATTGATATGGAAGTCTCTCAACAGTGGCCGCAACTCACGCGTGACGCCGTGTTAGCTGACGTTCGTGATTATGAACATATACAACGGCAATTGGCACAAGCCAAACCCGAGTTGGTTTTTCATGCCGCCGCCTTAAAGCATGTTCCTCTGGTCGAGGCCCACCCGCTTGAAGGTGCCATGACCAATGTCATTGGCACGGCCAACGTTGCGCGGGCATGCCGCGATGCGGGTGTTACCGCCATGGTACAGATATCAACAGATAAGGCGGTTAATCCCACCAGCGTTATGGGGGCCACAAAACGGATTGCCGAAGCCTATTGCCAAGCTTTGGATCTCGCGGCGCAGGAGTCTGCCGGAACACGCTTCATAACTGTTCGCTTTGGTAACGTCTTGGGCTCAACTGGCTCAGTGGTTCCTCTTTTCCACAAACAACTTCAAGAAGGTGGCCCCCTTACCGTAACCGATCCACAAATGACGCGTTATTTCATGACCGTTCGTGAGGCCGTCGAGCTTGTTCTGGAGGCCACCGTACTAGGCTGTGCTGAGACAAAGCATCAGGGAAAGATTTTTGTCCTTGATATGGGCGAGCCGGTACGGATAATTGATTTAGCCCGTCAAATGATTCGGCTGGCCGGCCTTAAGCCTGATGTCGATATCAAGATCGAGATTATCGGTCAGCGGCCCGGCGAAAAACTATTTGAGGATATGTTCCACGAACAAGAGAAACTGGTGCCGACCCGCTATGAAGGAATTCTGCTAGCGGCCCCGCGTACCGTCGATATGAGTGAGATTGATCAGATTTTGACGGACATCACCACCGCCTATCAACAGCACGATGCCAAGTGCGTACCGGACCTCATTCGCCGTGTGGTGCCCGAATATCAAGGCCCAAATTCACCCGCTTAAATTTACCCACAGATGAGTCTTCGATCAGAAGTTAAGGCTCTGGAACCGCGCGAAGCGCCCTGATATACCGATAGGCGTCTAACCACTGCTTGCCACCGAGGAATTATCGATGTCTTCTCCAATTCGCCGCGCTCTAATTTCTGTCTCCGACAAGAACAATCTTATCGAATTTGGTCAGTTTCTTCACGATAGCGGTGTTGAGATTCTCTCGACCGGTGGCACGGCGAAGTCTCTGCAAGATGCGGGCATCCCTGTCAAAGAAGTCTCCGAACATACCGGATTTCCAGAAATGCTCGATGGTCGGGTTAAAACGTTGCACCCTGTCGTTCATGGCGGCCTGCTCGGGATTCGCGGCAATGCCGAGCACGAAAAATCTATGGATAAACATGGTATTGCGCCGATCGATTTGCTGGTAGTAAATCTGTATCCGTTTGAGGCCACTGTTGCCAAGGGTGCGGACTTTGATACCTGCATCGAGAATATCGATATCGGTGGACCGGCACTCATTCGGGCGGCATCAAAGAACCATGCGTTTGTCACGGTTGTGGTTGAGGCCGAAGACTACAAGCGAGTCATGACGGCGATGAAAGATAACAACGGCGCGACATCGCCGGAACTGCGCACCGAACTTGCGGCGAAAGCCTACGGCCGAACCGGTGCCTATGATGCGGCCATCGCGACCTGGTTCAGCAAGCATCTCGGCGAGCCGTTTCCGCCGCGCGCCGTGTTTGCCGGCGAGCGCCGCCAGGTTTTACGGTATGGCGAGAACCCGCATCAACAAGCCGCCTTTTACGCCAGCGGCGATCCGCGCCCGGGCATCGCGACGGCCGAGCAACTTCAAGGCAAAGAGCTTAGCTTTAATAACTTAAACGACACCGATGCGGCGTTTGAGTTGGTCAGCGAATTCTCCGGCACCGCGTGTGCGATCATCAAACACGCCAACCCCTGCGGCGTCGCCATCGGCAGCTCGCAGAAGGATGCCTATCTCAAAGCGTTATCGTGTGATCCGGTGAGCGCCTTCGGCGGCATCATCGCGCTGAATGAAACCCTCACCGGCGAAACCGCCGAAGAGATTGCAACATTATTCGCCGAAGTCATCATTGCCCCCGATGTCGATAGCGATGCCCGCAAGATTCTCGCCGCGAAGAAGAACTTACGGGTGTTGATCACAGGCGCCATGCCCGATCCTAGCGAGGCCGGGATGAACGTTCGCAACCTTGCCGGCGGCTATCTCTTACAAGGCCGCGATAATGCCGTCGCCCCGGACGACTTAAAGGTCGTGACCAAACGCGCGCCCACGGATGCCGAGATGGCCGACCTGCGCTTTGCCTTCATTGTTTGTAAGCATGTGAAATCAAACGCCATCATCTACGTTAAAGACGGTGCGGCTGTCGGCATCGGTGCCGGACAAATGAGCCGGATCGATTCCTCTCGCATCGCCGCCTGGAAAGCCAACGAAGCCTCCGAGGCCGCTGGCGAATCAGAAAGCCGGGCCGTCGGCTCCGTTGTCGCGTCCGATGCCTTCTTCCCGTTTGCTGATGGTTTGCTTGCCGCTGCCGATGCCGGCGTCACCGCCGTGATCCAGCCCGGCGGCTCAATGCGTGATGATGAAGTGATCGCGGCGGCCGACGAGAAAGGCCTCGCCATGGTCTTCACCGGGATGCGCCACTTCCGTCACTAAACATTACGAGATCAAATAGAAAAAACCGCACCGCCGCGTCGATGATCGCGGTGATCGCGGTTTTTTTGTGCCCAAAACAATGTTTAGAATTTTCGCTGTTGAATCAGCGGCTCATCCATTTGTTTTTGCCGAACATATTGCGCCAACATGTGCATCACCGATTGGTGGACATCCTCGATCACGCCGTAGTTATCGCTTTGCACATGAACATTGATATCGGCGATGGTCGCGGTCCGGCCACCGGTAAATCCCGTCAGCGCAATCATGCCAAGGCCATTTTCTTTGGCCCAGGTTGCTGCACGCACAACATTTTCCGAATCCCCAGACGAGCTGATCGTCATTAAAACATCGCCTTTTCGTCCTAATGATTCGAGTTGATAGACGAAGACGTCATCGTAAGAGATGTCATTCGCAATTGCCGTGATGGTTTCAATGTTGGTGCTTAAGGAAACAACCCGCGGCACAAGATCTGTATCGGTGCGGATGAGTTTTAGATGATCGCAAATCAGATGATTCGAAATAGCAGCAGACCCGCCGTTGCCGCACACATAAAGCGTTGCGCCTTTGGCATAAGCAACTTCCAGCCGGTCGGCGGCTTGCGATAAGGCGGCGCGGTCGACACTCGCCGCGGCGATCTTCAATTGCTCAAAATAAGCATCGCCATAGGATGCCATATCGGGAAACTTTTGATCAGGGAACGTCATATATATACCTGTATTTATCTGCTTTAATTTTACCGGCTTACCGCCGGGCCTCTTTAATCGGGATGAGTAATAATAACCCAATAACCAAAAATATCAGAATAGTCGCCATACCAACACGCTGGCTGTTTGATACAGCGGTGACCCAGCCGAGCAACGCGGGGCCCATAAAGGCCGTTGCCTTGCCGGAAAGGGCATAAAGGCCAAACATTTCGTTCCGCATCTCCGGCGGTGCCAGATGGGTCATCATGGAACGGCTGGCCGCCTGAGCCGGGCCGACAAAAATACCAAGCGGCATCGCCATGATCCAAAACCATGTTTTAGACGGTGCCCATAAAACAGCCGCGCTTAAAATAATTAAGGCGCTCACGGCGATCATAATAGTCTTTTTCGATCCCAGCCCATCATCGATCCAACCGAAGAGCGCCGCGCCGACACCGGCCGTTGCATTAAGGGCAATGCCGAACAGGATGAGCTCGGAGAATCCCATGCCGAATGTGCTGGCGGCATAAATACCGCCGAACGCAAATAAGGTTGTTAAGCCATCGGTATAAAACATCCGGGCGATGAGAAATCTAAAGATGTTTGAGTGCGCGCGAGCTTGTTTGATGGTTGCAACAAGCTCCGCAAGGCCCCGGCGCATAGCCGCTGACGTGGATAGGCCACTCGACGGCACATCGGGGGTCATCATAAACAGCGGGATCGAAAACAAACCAAACCAGACCGCCACCAGGAGAGCTGTCGCGCGGACCGGCTCAGACGCGCTTTGATCCAAACCAAATAAAGCCGGGTCGGGGTTGATGAATAAAACCAACGCGAGGGCAAGACACAGCAAGCCACCGGCATAGCCCAATCCCCAGCCCCATCCTGATATGCGGCCAATGCGCGTTTGGGGCGCAATATCAGCCAGCATGGCGTTATAAAAAACCATGCCCATTTCGAACCCATAGTTTGCCAGGGCAACAAAGAAGAGGGCCCAAATGATGTCGGCCGGATCAGGCCGAGTGAACCACAACATCGCCGTTGCAACAACGCACACAAGTGTCAGTACAGCAATCCACGGTTTGCGGGCGCCAACATGATCGGCAATCGCGCCCAACAACGGCCCGGTCAGCGCGACCGCCAGGGCCGAAGCGCTTATGGCATAGCCCCATTGTTCCGTTCCCGAAATGGGATCAGCGGCAACCGCTTTGGTAAAATAGGCTGCAAAGACGAACGTTGTTATGACGGTCGGAAAGGCAGAGTTCGCCCAGTCATACAAACACCAGCCAATGATCGGGCCCGGTGATTGTTTTGCGTCACCGGGCTGATGATCATCGCTCACGATGCGGTTCGCTTATTTAGAAGCCGTGTCGGAAAGCGCACGAAGTTGGCGACTGGCCACAGCCACCATTGATAAATCGGTCACGGCGGCGGATCTCAATTCGCCCAGCAATTGTTGTGTTTGCTCGACGGGTTCATGATGTTGCTTGGCCCATGCTTCGACGGCTTTTTCAGGCGCCGTAACGTTTTTGGCAAAATCAAGCACGTGATTGCTCAATGCCAATTGGTGGCCATAGATTTCTTCGATCAAGGCCTCGGCGGCGAGCTTCTGCCAATGCGTTTGCGCGTCGAGCTTATCAGCTGCTGCGCGCAACCGCCCTAACATAAACTTCGAACTTACGTAGTAGTAAAGCTGGGCGACGTTCGGCACCGGCAACTTGCGCCGGTTGGCGAGGCGCACGATGTCGCAGGCCGTAAACAAATTAACGAGACCACCAACCTGAAGCGCCAGTTTCTCCGGCACACCGTCTCTGATGTTCGGTTTGCTGCGTGTTTTAAGATCATCCATATAATGGTTCGGTAATGCTTTCGACATATTGTTGAGCAGCGTGCAAACGCCGTCTTGATACATCTCAACATGCTTACCAATATCCAGTGGCCGGTCGCCATTGCGCAAGAACCACAACGTTGACCAATCGACCAAATGATTAATCTCTAAAAGCATTGCGTTCTGCGTGCTGGCCGGCACTTTATTGTCGAGCTCTTCAATCGCGTACCAAAGTTCATCCAACATGAAGACGTGCTTCGTGATGGTAAAGGCTCGAACGATATCAGCCGGTGCCATGCCGGTCCGTTCCATAAAGCGGGTCACGAACGTTTCACCCACACGGTTCACCATGCTGTTGGTTAACACCGTCGCGATAATTTCACGGCTCAACCGGTGACCGGCAATATCTTTGGCATATTTCTTTTGCAAGGCCGTCGGGAAATACTCTTCCAAGTCGCCCTGCAAGAACGGGTCATCGGGCACATCGGACTCTAAAAGTTCTGCATAAAGCCAGTTCTTAGAATATGACAGCAGCACCGAAAGCTCAGGCCGCACGAGGCCTCGCTTCGATTGTTTCCGTTCATTCAGCGTCTCATCATCAGGCAAATATTCAACACCCCGGTCAAGATCAGCTTCTTTTTCCAAAACGCGCATGAGGCGAATTTGATCATCCAATGCCTGCACACCGAGGCTTTGTGATAATGTCATCGCTTGGCCTTGAAGATAGTTATCTTCCAAACAAAGTTCACCGACCTCATCGGTCATGCTTTCTAACAGTTTTGTGCGGCCTGATTGTTTCAAGCGGCCTTTTTTAATGGCCGAGTCGATCAAGATCTTGATGTTGACCTCATGATCGGAGCAATCAACACCCGCTGAGTTATCAATCGAGTCTGTATTAAGACGGCCACCACTCAGTGCATATTCAATCCGGCCTCGTTGCGTTGTACCGAGATTGGCACCCTCACCGATAACCTTGGCCTTCAATTCGTTACCGTTCACCCGGTTGCCATCATTGGCGCGGTCACCGGCATCGGCGTGACTCTCGCCGCTTTCTTTAATGTAAGAACCAATACCACCAAACCACAGCAAATCGACTTCCGCCGAGAGTAAAACCCTGATGAAATCGTTTGGCGCCATCGACGTTTGAGAAATGCCCAGCACTTTTCGCATTTCCGCGGAAATTGATATGGTTTTAGCGTTGCGGTCAAAGATGCCGCCACCCTTGGAAATCAGCTTCTTGTTATAATCCGACCAAGATGAGCGCGGCAGATTAAACAAACGGCTCCGTTCCGCCCACGTTTTAGCAGGGTCCGGGTTGGGATCGAGGAAGATATGGAGGTGATTAAAGGCAGCAACCAGCTTGATGTGTTTGGAGAGCAACATGCCGTTACCGAACACATCGCCAGACATATCGCCGACGCCAACCACGGAAAAATCTTCATTTTGGATATCGGTGCCGATTTCCCGGAAATGGCGCTTCACACATTCCCAAGCGCCCTTGGCCGTGATGCCCATTTTCTTGTGGTCGTAACCAACACTGCCGCCCGAAGCGAACGCGTCGCCAAGCCAAAATCCATAATCAATGGAAACGCCATTGGCGATATCGGAGAATGTTGCCGTGCCTTTATCGGCGGCGACCACGAGATACGGATCATCCTCATCATGACGAACGACGCTTTTTGGCGGAACAACTTTATTGCCGTTCAGGTTATCGGTGATGTCCAGCAAACCAGAGATAAACATTTTATAACAAGCGATGCCTTCATTGATGAAGGCTTCCCGGTCACCACCTGCCGGCGGTTGCTTAACAACAAAGCCACCCTTCGAGCCAACCGGCACGATAACGGCGTTCTTAACCTGTTGCGCTTTGACCAGGCCGAGAACCTCGGTACGGAAATCTTCTCGCCGGTCCGACCAGCGTAAGCCGCCACGGGCAACCTTGCCGAACCGTAAGTGAATACCTTCCACCTTCGGGCTATAAACGGAAATCTCCCGCCATGGTTTCGGCAACGGAAGATCGTCGATATTGCGTGAATCAATTTTAAATGAAACATACGTCTTCGGTTCGCCATCTTCGGCAGGCTGATAAAAATTTGTACGAAGGATTGAGTCCAAGAGATTAATATACCGGCGCAAGATACGATCTTCATCGGCGCTCACGACAGCATCAAGACTTTCCATAATTTTTTGGCGCAAGATGACTATTTTAGCGTTTGCGCCTTTTTGCTGGCTCGGATCAAATTTCAGCGAGAATAAATCGACAATCATTCGTGTGATCGATTTATTTTTAACCAGCGTTTGTTCCATGTACTGTTGTGAAAATGGAATTTTCGATTGCAGAAGGTATTTACAAAACGCGCGCAAAGCGACGACCTCACGCCATTTCAACCCTGATTCCAACACCAATGCGCTGAAGCCATCGCTCTCGACGATGCCGGCCCAGGTGCGGCTGAACAGATCTTTAAAGTTAACTCTGACCGCATCAATATCAATAGCCGCACCACTGCGGGCTTCCAAACCAAAATCATGGATCATGATCAGATCATGTGATTTTGCATCGGGCCTGATGCGATGAGGCCGCTCATCAATAACTTTGAGACCCATATCTTCGAGCATCGGCAAAACATCCGATAACGGAATAGGCTCGCCCAAGTTATACACTTTAAACCGCAGGCGATGCGCCGGCATATCATCGGGCCGGTAGAGACGCATACCGATACTGCCATTTTCAATAGCCTCTTCGGCAATGGCAATATCAGATGCCGCCGAGTCAGCATCAAACTGATCGCGATACCCGACCGCAAACGCATCTTTGTAATGATTAAGCAGCCGCACACCTTTTTCTTCGCCGAGGCGAGAAACCAACGCATCGTGAAGCTGATCGGCCCAGCCACGGGCAGCATTAATCAACTGTTGTTCGATGTCCCGTGCATTAAACGAAATTGATTTTCCGGGCTTGGTGCGAACCTGAACATGAAGCCGAGCCAGCGGTGAATCGCCAAATTCAATATTGTGCGCAGAAACCGTTCCCTTAAATTCTTGTTCGAGAATTTCCTGCATTTGAATACGCAAGGCTGTCGTGTAACGATCCCGCGGAATATAAATCAGGCAGGACATAAATCTGCCAAAGTCATCGCGGCGAATGAACGACGCAATTCGTTGACGGTCTTGGAGCCGTAAAATGCCGACGCTGGTTTCCAACAGCTTATCTTCTGATACTTGATACAATTCATCGCGCGGAAATGTTTCAAGAATATTTTGCAGCGCCTTACCGGCATGACTTGCCGTCGGATAGGCTGCACGCACCAGAGCATTTTGCAATTTGCGGCGCAGCACTGGAATATCTTGCGGGTTTAAACTGTAAGCAGAGGATGTAAACAACCCCACGAACATCCGTTGGCCGATGATATTACCTTTTGCATCGAGTCGCTTAATACCAATGACATCCATGTGTGCGGGACGATGCACCGTAGCAATGGCATCGGACTTCGCAATCGTCAACAGATGATGAGGCTCACTGGCGCTCGCCTTCGGACGTTCCGGCAATGAGGCCAGCAAACTGAGTTCCTCAAATTCTTTACGGGTCGCACTTGAAAGGATGCCGAGACCCGATCCCTTATCGGGAACAACCTTTGCATTTTTGCCAGTACCCTTAAAACTGTATTCGCGAAAACCTAAAAATGTATAATGGTTTTCATAAATCCACCGTAAGAAATCGCGCACCTCGCCGACATCTTCAACAGGTAAATCTGCTTGGTGCACTTCAAGCTCATCAATAATAGCGCGCATTTTTGTGCGCATTTGACTCCAGTCTTCAACAGACGACCGGATATCTTTGAGAACAATTTCAATCTGCTTGCGAATTTCACCGAGCTTTTCTTTGGACTGTTCATTGATTTCAAAACGCATGAACGACTCATTGATCGCTTTGTCGCTTGAATCGCCACGCTCGAGGACACGCACCAAATTTCCACGGGCATCCCGCTCACAGGTGTACATGGGGTGAATAACAAGATGAACAATGAGTTTGAGTTGGTTCAACGCCGCCGTGGTCGAATCAACCAAAAAGGGCATGTCATCAGTGATGATTTCAATCACTGTATGAGGTTGCGACCACGAATAATCTTTCGCTGTCGGGGTATAAACCCGAACGCTGGGTTTGCCTTTTTCGCGTTTCGCCGCAAATGAATAATGTGAGTGAGCCGCACCAATTAAGCTGGTGGATTTTTCATCTTCAATATCCTGAAGGGCGACATCCGTGTAATAACACGCAATGAATGGAAGGAACGGCGCTGCCTTCTTTGCGCCCAGTACTTTCGTTGACTCACGGGTTAAGCGCCCACTTAAAGCAATGAGCTTTTCTTGTTCGATATTGCGAGGCATTTTTTTCCCCTCTATGTATTGTTAGAAGCCTAGACGCGGCCTCATCCCCAGGTATTGAATTTAATCCTAAACTATTACAGAAAAATGATAAAGATTTCATATATTTCCGCGAACTCCGCTATTATGGCAATCTCAACGAGAAAATCCCATTAAGGGGTTTCAAGAGTACGTGGCCACAATAGGTTTTAAAAGTGAGCCAAAAGCGGGGAAGGATCATGAGCGGAAAGCCAACAGCAGGTGACGCAGCGACGCCAGCCAACCA
>ENA-UOXV01007541-UOXV01007541.1-marine-metagenome-genome-assembly--contig:-NODE-7541-length-10974-cov-4.594010_pt1 | contig 10974 bp, 7 predicted proteins | sample MGYA00238165_ERZ766961 | MGnify/ENA primary metagenome ERZ766961 (study PRJEB28924, sample SAMN03173240) | marine metagenome | biome: Marine; feature: Water; material: Subsurface seawater | place: North... | reverse complement strand
AGGAGACTTCATCGAACAGTCAACGCGTTGGAGTGAAGCAAAAAAAGAGACTGAGATTGTTTGTAATAAAATCAACTCTGTCGGAGGCAAGGCAGAATTGATTTTATTACCTGAGGTTGGTTTTGATGGGGCAACACACATGTTTATGATGGATGAAAACTCGGCAGACATAGCGGATTGGATCGGCAATTGGATTAGAAGCTCGTGTTAACCGCATATCACTGCAGTAGAATTTACTCTCAGTACTTTTCTTTATCTCTCTAAATATTGATTATTTTACCAGGGTTCATGATATTCTCCGGATCAAAAGAAACTTTTAAAGAACGCATTAATGAGATGGAGTCGCCGTGTTCTTCTTGAAGAAAATGTATCTTTCCATAACCAACACCATGTTCTCCTGTGCAGGTCCCACCCATTGCCAAGGCACGCATAACCATTCGGTCTGAATGAGCTTGTGCTTCTGACATTTCTTCCACGTTTTTTGGATCAACAATGTAAAGTAAGTGAAAGTTCCCATCTCCAACATGCCCTACGAGCGGAGACAATAAATTGGTGCCTTCAAGGTCAGCTTTAGTTTCATTGATACATTCAGTAAGACGGGATACAGGCACACAAACATCAGTTGCCCAACCTTGGCATCCGGGCCTTAGTGCAATTGCGGCGTAATATGCATCGTGGCGGGCCTGCCATAGTTTGTTTCGATCCTCCATCTGCGCGGTCCATTGAAAAGCTGACCCACCAAATTCTTCAGCTATTTCTTGAACTGTTTCGGCTTGTTCCTTGGCGCTTGCTTCAGTTCCATGAAATTCAAAGAAAATAGTGGGCTTAGAATTATAACCCTCCAGCTTTGAATATTTTATACAAGCATCCATTTGAACGTCATCGAGCAACTCCATTCGAGCAACTGGTATCCCCGATTGTACGATGAGAATGGAGGTGTTAATCGCATTTTCTAGGTCCTCAAATTGGCATACAGCCGATGTAATAGACTCAGGTATTCCATATACTTTGAGGGTTATTTCAGTAATGACACCCAATGTTCCTTCAGAACCAACAAATAATCTAGTGAGGTCATAACCTGCTGACGATTTCCTGGCTCGACTTGCTGTGCGAATAATACGACCGTCTGCTGTGACAACTGTGAGCGATAAGACATTCTCTCGCATTGTACCGTATCTTACAGCATTTGTCCCGGAAGCCCGGGTTGCTGCCATACCACCAATAGTCGCATCTGCCCCTGGGTCAATTGGAAAAAATAAGCCAGTGTCACGAAGATGCTCATTCAATTGTTTTCTGGTTACCCCTGCTTGGACAGTTACATCTAGATCTTCAGGATTTACTTCCAAGACTGAATTCATCATCGACAAATCAATACATAAGCCACCCCGAAGAGCTGCTATATGGCCCTCTAAGGCTGTCCCAACACCAAAAGGAATAATAGGAAACTTGTGATCTGCGCAGATTGATACAGCATCGGCCACTTCTTCTGTCGTGTTGGGAAAAAAGACGCCATCAGGTGCAGCTGTATCATGATAACTCTCACCTTTTCCATGTCTTTCTCGTATGGCATCCGCGGTAGTGAATTGATCCCCAAATCGTTGTTTAAGGATGCCAATTACCTTTTCCCGTACATTTGGATCAGATGGTATGGCAGCGACTTGCATATTTATTCCTTTCAAGTGCAATCATTAAACGCGTTGATGTTTTTATAAACTTAGTATCAGCCCATTTATATTTTTAGGATACCGTGCTTAGATTCTTAGTGAAACTAAAAAAGGAAAATTATCGTTAGAATAGTAAAGTAGTAGATTGTTGTTAAATATCAAAACAAAGCAGAAAATAGGAATTAGTTTTCTAATGTCATTTGAATAAACGAATAGTAGATGCTAATTTAGAAGAGTTTATTGGATCAGGCTTCTAATGCAAGAGCAGTGATTATTAGAGGTGATGAATAGCGTGTTGCCGTTGTGAAATACCATTTGGTTATTTTTAGTCAGGGCGATTTTTTCTACTTAAACAATTAGATATTATTAGATGTTCTCATTTATCCATAACCCTGTTATTTTGCAGAAATGAGAACAAAAAGAGAACAAAAAAATGTTAACCGGCGTATTCTTTATCTTTGGTTGCCTAATATTGCATTAGATCGACTGAGGCGCACAACAAGAAAACTGGATGCTAAAAAATTATCTTCTATTGCGGCGGTAATAGTACGAACCGAATATGGACGTCGTACAATTGTATCAACTTGCGCCATATCAAAAGGACTCGGTATCATTGTTGGGTGGTCACTTGATGATGCATTGGCATTATATTCGAACTTATTAGTTGCTGAGATAGATCCGATTACAGATAAAACAGAGTTAGCTACTTTAGCAAACTGGTGCGGTAAATACACGCCATTTGTCGCGTTGGATGAAAGTGGAGTAGCAATAGGGGAAAGAGGGCTTTGGTTAGATATAACCGGTTGCGCGCATCTTTTTGGTGGCGAAAAAAAACTTCTCAAAGATATGATCAATCGACTTTCTTGTATAGGTTGGACTATTCGTGGAACTATCGCGGATACTCCAGGAGCTGCTTGGGCTTTGACACGTTGCAATGTGTTGCCATCTCAAATTATTGAGCGGGGAAGTCAGCAAACTGCTATATCAAATTTACCAATAATGGCATTAAGATTACCTGAATCTCTGGTAGAAGATTTGAGCAAGGTCGGATTACGCCAGATTAAGTCATTATTCCCAATCGATAGAGCCGCTCTAAGAGCGCGATTTGGCACTATCGTTAGGAAACGATTAGATCAGGCATTAGGTTTGGAAGTCGAACCTATATCTCCTCGGTTATACCATTCTCCAGACTTAGTTAGATTTGTTTTGCCAGACCCAATATCTACAACTAACTCTATATTGGAGGTAATTAAATGGTTGCTTGAGCGACTGATGGAGAAACTAGAAAGTAAGTCTTTAGGGACGTGTCAATTAAAGACATTACTTTATCGAGTTGATGGTAAATCTGAGAAATTAGTAATTGGTACGAGCCAGTTTAATCGTAATAAAACAATATTTTTGAAACTATTTTTTGAAAAATTTAATAATTTTAATTTAGATTCTAGCATAGACGTAATTACACTTGAGGCGACAAAAGTCGATACATACTACCCATCTCAATCAAATTTAATATCCCAGAGTGATCAAGTCAATTCTGCAATATCAGTACTCGTTGATAGGTTGGTAAACAGGTTGGGATCTAGAGCGATTAACCGCCAATCTTTAAAAGAAAGTTATTCTCCAGAACGGTCTGAAACTATTTTACCAATCTCTTCAAATTTAAACTATTCTAAAATAACCCAATCAGCGCGGCGTTCATTTAATAGTACTTTAACTGTCCGTCCGTTATGTCTCCTTCAAAAGCCTGAATATATAGAGCCGTTAACGAAGTGTAATCGCCCTCTGCCATTCCAATTTCGTTGGCGACATGCCCCATTTATAGTTAGACGTGCTAATGGACCTGAGCGTATTGCTCCGGAATGGTGGATTGTAGAAGATCACCATAAGACGCGAGATTATTTCCGGATTGAAGATTTTGATGGTCGGCGCTACTGGATATTTAAAGAGCTAGTGAGACAAAGTGGTCAAAAACCATCTTGGTATTTACATGGGTTATTCTCGTGACTTTCAACTCAACAGATGCTTTAGCAAACTTATACACTGAGCTTAGTGTGATTAGTAACTTTAGTTTTCTTGAAGGTGGTTCGCATCCAGAAGAATTAGCTGAAACAGCAGCATTACTTGGTTACAAAGCTATTACTCTTGCCGATAAACATACTTTATCTGGAGCAGTACGGTTTCATATTGCAACAAAAAATTTAGGTATTAAAGGAATTATCGGTAGTCGTATAGAAACTGAAGACGGTATTGAGTTAATATGTTTTCCTACTAATGTTAATGCTTATAGTCGCTTGACGCGATTATTAACTATTGGCAAGAGACGAGCTAAAAAATCGAAATGCAAGTTATGGTGTAAAGATATCATTGAATATGCTTTAGACCAGATATTAATAATTCTACCCCCTAAATCATATAACAAACCAACCTTAGTTAAAAATCATCAGGAAACTGAGATAAAATTTTGCAAAGAATTAAAAGAATGGGGAAAGTTATTTCCTGGATCGGTATATCTTGGCGTTTCAGCCCTTTATAAAGGAGACGATAAGTCTAGGCTACGCGCATTATTTAATTTATCAAAAGTAACAGCTGTTCCGATGGTCGCGCTGAATGATGTCTTTTATCATCACCCAGACCGCCGTCCTCTTCAGGATGTACTTACATGTATCCGCAAACAATGTAATATTAGTCAAGCTGGTTTTGATCTTGAAGCAAATTCAGAACGTTATTTAAAGTCTCCCTTTAAAATGGCTCGCTTGTTCCAAAATTACCCCAAATCTATAGCAAATACTGATGAAATCGTCCAAAGGTGCAAATTTACCTTAGATGAACTGCATTATGAATATCCAGATGTATTAACGCGCCCCGGTAATACAGTAGAGCAAGAGTTAGAAATTAGAACATGGGAAGGAGCAAATAAACGTTATCCGTTTAAGTATTACCCAGATGGAGTGCCCCCTAATATTAAAATACAGCTAAGATATGAATTAGATCTTATAAATAAATTAAAATATGCGCCTTATTTTCTAACTGTCTATGACATGGTCAACTTTGCACGTAGTCGTGATATTTTATGCCAGGGGCGTGGATCTGCAGCTAATTCAGCTGTTTGTTATTGCCTTGGGATCACCGCTGTCGATCCCAGTCAATCTGATATATTATTTGAGCGCTTTATAAGCGAGGCGCGCGATGAGCCTCCAGATATTGATATTGATTTTGAGCATGAGCGTCGTGAAGAAGTTATTCAACATATCTACAAAACATATGGTCGCGAGCGTGCTGGATTAGCTGCGACAGTAGTAACGTTTCGCCATCGAAGTGCGACAAGGGAAGTTGGAAAGGCAATGGGTCTTTCTGATAATATAATTTTAGCTTTAACAAGACAAATACGTGCTAGTGATGTTGAAGGAGTTAATGCAGAAAAATTGAAGGAAATAGGACTAGATCCAAAAGATAGAACACTTCAGATTGTATTAAAATTAACCCAGCAACTAATAGGTTTCCCTAGGCATCTATCTCAACATGTTGGTGGGTTTGTCATAACACGTGATCGTCTTGATGAGTTAGTGCCAATCGAAAATGCAGCAATGCAAGGACGCACTGTGATTGAATGGGATAAAAATGATCTGGACGCACTTGGAATTCTTAAAGTTGACGTGCTTGCGCTTGGTATGTTGAGTTGTATCCATAAAGGATTTGATTTAATTTATCGACACTATGGCTTGAGTCTAGACCTTGCCAGTATTCCGTCTGAAGACTCATGTGTTTACGATATGTTGTCTAAGGGAGACTCGTTAGGCGTTTTCCAACTTGAAAGCCGTGCGCAAATGGCCATGTTGCCGCGTTTGCGTCCACGTTGTTTTTATGACTTGGTTATTGAAGTAGCTATCGTTCGTCCGGGACCAATTCAGGGTGATATGGTTCATCCATATATTAGACGCCGTAACGGTGACGAAGCAGTGGAGTTGCCATCCGAAGAGTTACGTCAGGTGTTAGGGAAAACATTGGGGGTACCACTTTTTCAAGAACAGGCAATGAAAATTGCTATTATCGCTGCGGGGTTTACTCCTTCTGAAGCAGATCAACTGCGGCGGGCGATGGCAACTTTTCGTAAAACAGATAAGATTGAGGCCCTTGGAGTTAAGATGATTGAAGGTATGGTAAACCGTGGGTATGATCGCAAGTTTTCAGAACGATGCTTTAAACAAATTGAGGGGTTTGGTAATTATGGGTTCCCCGAAAGTCATGCTGCTAGTTTTGCATTATTAGTTTATGTTTCTAGTTGGATGAAGTGCCATATGCCGGCTGCTTTCGCTGCGGCATTACTGAATTCCCAACCTATGGGGTTCTATGCTCCCGCACAGATTGTTAGAGATGCCCGTGATCATGGTGTAAATATTTTACATCCAGATGTGAATTATATCGGTTGGGATTGTGATTTAGAGTGGCAAAGTGACGGAAAAGCAGCTCTTCGATTAGGCTTGAGACAGATCAAAGGGTTAAGAAGACAAGATGCTATCCAGATAGAAAAGAACAAGAGAGATGGTTACACTCATCCAGGCGAACTTATTAGCCGTGCTGGCGTCCGGTCGTCAACTTTAGAATTGCTTGCACGCGGTGATGCTTTTCAATCGATGGAGCTTTCAAGACGCCAAGCGTTTTGGATAGTACGCGGGATTGCTAACTCCACTTTTGATTCTTTGGCAACAAAGGATCGCGGGCTTCCATTATTTAGTAATGCCAAAGAGTATCATCGCAATACAACATCAAATATTGAACCAAAAGTTTTATTACCAATTGCAAGCATAGGTGAAGAAGTAGTCGATGATTATAATGTTCTTCGGCTATCTCTCAAATCGCATCCACTTACGCTTTTAAGAAAAAATTTATTGGGGAACTTATACAAACCAATTGCAATTTTTGGAAGTTTATCTGATGGAAGTCCGGTTTGTGTGGCTGGTTTAGTGTTAGTACGTCAGAGGCCAAGTACTGCAAAAGGTATAATATTTATAACGATAGAGGATGAGACAGGAATTGCTAATCTTATTGTTTGGTCCCGTCAATTTGAACGATTTAGGCATATTATAATGAATGCGAAACTTCTTGGAGTTACAGGTAAATTACAGCGTGAAGGCGAAGTGATACATATAATAGTAGAGGCTCTTGAGGATCTCACTCATAAATTAAATGAACTCTCCAATTCTAGTTTCAAAGAACCTATTGCTTATGCAGACGAATTAAAAATTTTGAATAATTCATCAGAAACACCAGAATCTAGTCAAGCAGGAAAAAAGAAAACCTTAGGCGTTAAAAGTCGAGATTTCCATTAGTGAGCATTAGTTAGTGAGAAAACAAATTATTTCTTTTTTAAAATTGGCGTGCATGTATCGCAAATCCGATTAACAAACCCCTTTATTGCCTGTAGCATAGCTATTACGAATATTTATTAGGGGGATGAATATGGCTGATAGTTCAATTAATGATACTCAAATTAAACAAAAGCAACGGGCTATTTATAATAGCCCGGAGAATTTTTTTAATTGGTCTTGGCCAGATGTTCCCAGACATCAATTTTTGGATGAACGTAATAAGGCATATGACCCAAATGGAGAAACAAGTCTGATAGAACTTGATATTTCTAATGTTTTAGAAACACCTTATCCGGCTACTATCCCAGCTATCCTTGCTCGATATATTAAAGTTCGAACTGGTGAAACTTTATCACATTCTTTTAACGCATCTGGCGAAGTTTATTATGTTTTACAGGGGGTAGGAAGTAGTGAAAATGCAGAGGATTCTGTGTCTTGGGGGAGTGGCGATGTATTTTGTTTTCCCGGTGGCAATGAGACTAATCACAGAGCACAAGAATCGGCGATTTTATTCTGTGTAACAAATGAGCCGTTACTTGCGTTTGAAAATTTGAGGCCACCGTTGCATGGGAAGTCAAAAACAGAGACTGTACATTGGCCGCATAGTAAAATTGAAAAGCATCTAAAGACAATATACGAACGTCCCAAGACTGCTGAGACTTCAGGGGTCTCCATTCAATTTTCAACCCCAGCAACGGCGCCTAGCCGCAACACAATTCCAATGATTAATACAGCTATAAATACTTTAGAATCCGGTGGAGATCAGAGACCTCACCGGCATAATGGAGCTGCCATTACGCTTGCTATTGAAGGGGAAGGTATCCACTCGATGATTGAAGATGAAAAAGTTCCTTGGGTCACTGGGGCCGCACAGATTACACCAGGCGCAGAGCTACACTCTCATCATAATCAAGGTAACCGAAGAATGCGGAGCTTCGTAGTTCAAGATGAAGGGTTACATTTTTATTTACGCACGCCCGGTTTTAGTTGGAATTGATCTAGTTTAGTTAATTAATGGTATTTTCGTGCTAAAAATGGAGTGGTTATGCATAATTCATTACGTGAACGTTTGAATGAAGGTAAGGTTTGTGCAGGTGTTCTGACGAGTATGCCCAGTGTGAATATGAGCCAAACTCTTGCTAACTCTGGTTTTGATTGGTTATTTATAGATATGGAACATGGTCCAATTGATATTGCATCATGTCATCATATGATCACTGCAACAGCGGGAACTCAATGCGCTCCTGTTGTTCGTGTAATGGAACCTTCTATTAGTTATACAAAACCAGTTCTAGATTCTGGTGCCATGGGAATTATTTTTCCTATGGTTACTTCGAAGAAAGTAGCAGAACTAGCTGTCAAAGCTGTTCGTTATCCTCCAGAAGGAGAAAGAGGATGGGGGCCTTTTTATGCGCCAATGCGTTGGGGTAACGGTGATTCTATAGATTATTATAAAGCATCAAATGACGTCGTTATAATTGCTTTAATTGAACATATTGACTCTATAGAAAATATCGATGCGATCTTAGAGGTGGAAGGTATTGATGTATTTTTTATAGCTCCCATGGATCTAGCAGCGAGCATGGGGCATGTAGGTGATCGTGAGCACCCGGATGTTCAAGCTGCTATTGCGCGGGGTGAAAAATCAATTAAAAGTGCCGGACGTGTTCTAGGTGGTCTTTGCCTGTCTTCCGAGGAAGGAAATGAGAAAATTTCTAATGGTTATCAGGTGCTTCTAATGGGATTTGACCTTTTGCTTCTAGAGATAGGAACAAAATCAATGTTGGATGGACTAAAACGCTAGGAAAAAATCGATGGATCTTAATAAAGAACAGGTTTGTGAGTATGATGAAAAGGGATGGATTATTCTCCCTCAATTATTCTCAAAAGAAGAAGTGTCTATTCTTGAATCAGCTGCGATGGATGTCTTACAACGCCCGGGGCCAGAGGTGGCAAGAGAACTAAATGGTGATCCACATGTTTGTTGGGGGATGCATCTATTTGACGAACGTTTTGCTGCACTCACTCGACACCCGAGTCTTTTACTCCCTGTAGAGCAATTGATGCGTAATCAGGTGTTTGTTCATCAATCTAGGATCAATATTAAGCAACAAAATGGCTCGATTGTAGAATGGCACCAAGATTTTGGAACTTACCATCGGGTAGATGGCATTCCTGAAGCTAGAGGGATAATGATTGGTGTTTTTCTTGATGACGTCAGCGCGTGTAATGCACCTGTTCTGGCAGTGCCCGGATCTCACAAAGAGGGTGTTGTATCGGAGGCGGTTATTGATAACACTGTCAAGGACCATGATGGCGCAGCTAAATATCGATACGATATAACAGAAACTACAATGCAACACCTAGTAGAAAAACGGGGGATAGAGTCAATACAGGGCCCTGCTGGGTCTGTATTATTAATGAACATGACTGTTGTGCATGGTTCAAGTGTTAATATCTCGCCTCTTAGAAGACTACTGCTTTATGTAAATGTTAGCGCTATTGACAATCGTGGAGAGAGTTTTGTTCGTCCAGAATACTATGCTGCGAGGGATTTTGCTCCTTTAGTTCCATTGGATCCCAGTTGTCTCCTTAGTTACCAATGATTATTGATTGATATCAGCCTCCGGTTACACTCATATGTCTTGGTACATGTGAGCTTTTTTGTCTCCTATCTATAATAAAATCGTGACCTTTCGGCTTCCGCGATATCGCTTCTCCGATAGCACTAGTCAAGGCTTCATCGCCTTCTGAATTTCTCAGTGGAATCTTTAAGTCTGCCGCGTCTTCCTGCCCCAAACACATGTAGAGGGTGCCTGTACAAGTTAGACGTACTCTATTGCAACTTTCACAAAAATTATGAGTGAGTGGTGTTATGAAACCGATTTTAGTTCCAGTTTCTATGACTTCTACGTACCGAGCTGGCCCACCTGTTTTATAATCAATATCGCGTAAGGTAAAATATTTTGACAGGTTTGACCGAACCATTGAAAGAGGTAAATATTGGTTAATTCTATTTTCGCTTCCAATATCACCCATTGGCATTACTTCAATAATTGTAATGTCATAACCTTTATTTCCTGCCCACTCTACCATTTTTGGCAGTTCTTCATCATTAGTTCCACGAAGGGCAACAGTATTTAATTTTAATTTTAACCCGGCATTGTCAGCTGCCTCTATACCTCTCAATACATTTTCGAGTTTTCCCCACCTAGTGATTTCCGTGAATTTATTCGGATCAAGAGTGTCTATTGATACGTTGACGCGTCTTACCCCACAATCAAATAAATCTTTTGAATATTTATGGAGTTGAGTGCCATTCGTTGTTAACGTTAGTTCTTCAAGCTCACCTGAATCTATGCGCTTCCCAAGAGCCCGTATAAGACTCATTATATTCTTTCGTACTAACGGTTCCCCTCCCGTTAATCTAAGCTTTTTTACTCCAAGCTTTATAAAAACGCTACATAATCGCTCAAGCTCTTCGAGGCTCAAAACATCTTTTTTAGGCAGAAAGCTCATATCTTCCGACATGCAGTAGGTACATCGGAAATCACACCGGTCCGTCACGGAAACTCTTAAATAAGAAATATCTCTTCCAAATGGATCTATCATAATAATATATTACCGTTATGCATTAGAAAACATAACGATATCATAACCATTTATGTGAGAGCCTGCAAGAAATGCCATCATTTATTTGCTGTGTTAAAAATTACCGATACTGATCCTTTAACTTTTCAAATAACATAGCTGCTACTAAAAGCGGATTTCTGATTACAGATTGAGGCACGTTGTAATGCTTAATTTCTGAAAAAACATCAAAACGCTTAGAATTCCCGCTTATTTTCTCTGAAATTAAGATGCCTGCAAGGCCGGTCAAAGCAAGGCCGTGGCCGGAAAAGCCGTGTGCGATATAAATATTGGATTGCAGTTGTCTGATTTCG
>ENA-UOXV01007537-UOXV01007537.1-marine-metagenome-genome-assembly--contig:-NODE-7537-length-10979-cov-4.058770_pt1 | contig 10979 bp, 8 predicted proteins | sample MGYA00238165_ERZ766961 | MGnify/ENA primary metagenome ERZ766961 (study PRJEB28924, sample SAMN03173240) | marine metagenome | biome: Marine; feature: Water; material: Subsurface seawater | place: North... | reverse complement strand
GTGATAGAAATTCAGAAATTATTACTAGTCTATTTGTTTCAATTTCTACTGTTTTATCATTAATATTATTCTATAATGTTATTGTTAATAATTATGAAAATAATATTATTATTTTATCTTGGATAAATTCAGGAACTTTAAATATTAATTGGTCTATTAAAATTGACGCTTTATCATCAGTGATGTTGGTTGTTGTTACTTTGATTTCATCATTAGTTCATATTTATTCAATCGGTTATATGTCTCATGATCCTCATAAGCCAAGATTTATGGCTTATTTGTCATTATTTACTTTTGCAATGTTAACTTTAGTTACTGCAGACAATTTTCTTCAATTATTTTTTGGATGGGAAGGAGTAGGTCTTTGTTCATATTTTTTGATTGGCTTTTGGTTCAAAAAAGACTCAGCTAATGCAGCAGCAATAAAAGCTTTTGTTGTTAATAGGGTGGGTGATTTTGGTTTTGCGTTAGGAATATTTTTAATTTTCTATTTATTTGACACTTTAAACTATGATGAAGTTTTTCAGAAAGTTCCACAAATTATTGATAAAGAATTATTATTCCTTGGTATACACATTCAAGCAGTTGATTTAATTTGTATACTTTTGTTTATTGGAGCAATGGGTAAGTCAGCACAAATTCTTTTGCATACATGGTTACCAGACGCTATGGAAGGACCCACCCCAGTTTCTGCTTTAATACACGCAGCTACAATGGTTACTGCTGGGGTTTTTTTAGTTGTTAGATGTTCTCCGATTTTTGAATATTCACCATTAACTTTAAACCTAATAACATTTATTGGCATGACCACTGCTTTTTTTGCTGCAAGTGTTGCAATAGTTCAAACAGATATTAAAAAGATAATTGCTTATTCAACATGTAGTCAGTTAGGTTATATGTTTTTTGCAGTTGGTGTAGGTGCTTACAATGTTGCAATGTTTCATTTATTTACTCATGCTTTTTTTAAGGCATTGCTTTTTCTAGGTTCGGGTTCTGTTATTCATTCTTTTAAAGATGAACAAAACATAAATAAGATGGGGGCTGTTTATAAGAAATTACCCTATACTTGGATTTTAATGATTATTGGTACTTTGGCTCTTACAGGATTTCCTTTTTTATCAGGTTTTTACTCCAAAGACGCAATTATAGAATTTGCATATTTAAAGGGTAATACTGTTGGCTATTATGCTGCTGGCATAGGAATTTTTACAGCTTTATTAACTTCAATTTATTCTTGGAGGTTAATTTTTAAGACTTTTCATGGCACATATAATAACGAGAAATTAAAAATTGAAGAAATGCATGAATCACCAATGATCATGCTTTTACCTCTAATAATACTTTCTATAGGAGCTATATTTGCTGGTTTTTTATTTAAAGAGCTATTTATCGGTCATGGTGGTGAAAATAACTTTTGGGGTGAGTCTATTAAATTTTTAATTCCTTTAAGTGTAGAACACCCACCTTTATGGATTATTTTAATTACACCAATACTAGTAGTTTTATCTATACCAATTTCTTATTATCTGTTTGTTAAAAATAAAAAATTAACAAGTGATTTTGCAAACTCAAATAAACCATTATATAATTTTTTGGTTAACAAATGGTACTTTGATGAATTGTATGAATTAATTTTTATTAGATTTTCAAAAAAAATAGGTTTATTTTTTTGGAAAATTTGTGATGTTAAAATTATTGATAGATTTGGACCAGATGGAATTTCATCGTTAATCAAAATTTTGTCATTAAAAGCCAGTAAATTTCAAAGTGGTTTTATTTATCAATATGCTTTTGTAATGTTATTAGGTTTTTCTGCTTTATTAACTTTTTTAATTTTAAATTAATGGATTTTCCAATTTTATCATCTTTAATCTTATTTCCATTTATTGGTGCATTATTTTTATTATTTTCTAAAGAAAAAGAATATAAAAATTTTAATACTGGAAAATATGTAGCTTTGTTTACATCATCTGCAAATTTTTTAATATCCATTTATTTGTGGTATTTATTTGATTCTTCTACATCTGATTTTCAATTTATAGAAGATAAAGAGTGGATAAAAGGATTTGTTAACTATAAAATTGGAATTGATGGAATTTCAATTTTATTTATTGTTCTTACAACCCTTATAACACTTCTTTGTATTATTTCTGTCACTAATACAATTAAAATTCGATTACGTGATTTTCTTATCGCCATATTAGTTATGGAAAGTTTAATGATAGGAGTTTTTTGTTCATTGGATTTAGTTATATTTTATTTATTTTTTGAAGCAGGTTTAATTCCTATGTTTTTAATAATAGGAATTTGGGGTGGTACACGAAGGGTTTATGCTTCATTCAAATTTTTTTTATATACTTTGCTTGGTTCTGTTTTAATGTTAGTTGCAATAATTTCAATTTATTGGATATCTGGAACTACCGATATAATTCAACTGTATGAATTAGGAATTGATACCAAATATCAAAATTTGTTATGGCTAGCTTTCTTTAGTTCGTTCGCTGTTAAAACTCCAATGTGGCCTGTACATACCTGGTTACCAGATGCTCACGTTGAGGCGCCAACTGCTGGTTCAGTTTTGCTTGCAGCTATTCTTTTGAAAATGGCTGGATATGGGTTTATTAGATTTTCTTTAGGACTTTTTCCTATTGCATCTGAATTATTTACTCCATTTGTTTATAGTTTAAGCTTAATAGCTATAATTTATACTTCTTTCGTCGCATTAATGCAGGAAGATATGAAAAAATTAATTGCCTATTCTTCTGTTGCACATATGGGTTTTGTAACTTTGGGAATTTTTACCAACAACCAACAAGGGATAGAAGGAAGTATAATTCAAATGATAAGTCATGGTCTTGTATCTGCAGCATTATTTTTATGTGTTGGTGTAGTTTATGATCGAGTACATTCAAGGCTTATTAAAACATTTGGTGGACTCGTATCAGTTATGCCAAAGTACTCAATTTTATTTATGCTTTTTACCCTTGCATCATTAGGTTTACCAGGAACTAGTGGTTTTATTGGTGAGTTTTTAATTTTAATGGGAGCTTTTAAAGACAATTTTTTAGTAGCAGTTATAGCTAGTTTGGGTGTTATTTTAGGGGCAGCATATATGTTATGGTTATACAGAAGAGTAGTTTTTGGTAAATTAACAAATAATGAACTTTTAAAAATACCAGATTTAAATAGTTCAGAAAAATTTATTTTATGGAGTTTAGCTATACCAGTATTATTTTTTGGTTTTTATCCTGAACCACTCATTAATACGATGGAAATTTCTGTGAAAGATTTAATTGAAATGTATAACTTTAATTTGAATATGTATATGCCAGAGGTTCAAAATAATGGATAATTTAAACCTAATTTCACCTGAAATTTTTATTTCATTATCAATAATGTTTTTATTAATTTTTGGTGTTTTTAAAAAAAATAGTTCAAATATAATTTATAATTTCTCAATTATTTCATTGCTTATAGCAATGGTGTTAATTTTTAATAATCCATTTAATATTAAGATAACTCTTTTTACCGAAAGTTATGTAATTGATTACCTTTCATCGTTTATGAAAGTTATTACCCTTTTAGGGGGAGTTTTTGTTTTAATTATTTCTTCGAGATATTTAAGGTTGTTTAAAATGCTTCAAATAGAATATCCGATACTTATTCTTTCCTCAATTTTAGGAATGATGGTAATGATAAGTGCCAATGATCTTATTGTTTTTTACATAGGTCTTGAACTTCAATCTCTTTCTTTATATGTATTAGCTTCTTTTAATAGAGATCAATTAAAATCTTCAGAAGCTGGACTTAAATATTTTGTTTTAAGCGCTTTATCTTCCGGATTATTATTATATGGCTGTTCTTTAATCTATGGTTTTTCAGGATCTACTAATTTTAACGTTATATCAGATAACATGATTTCAAATCAATATGGTTTAACATTTGGTATAGTTTTTATACTAGTTGGTTTAGCTTTTAAAATTTCTGCAGTTCCTTTTCATATGTGGGCTCCAGATGTTTACGAGGGATCCCCAACATCTGTAACTTTGTTCTTTGCTGTAGTTCCTAAAATAGCTGCATTAACTGTATTCATTAGATTTCTTTATGTTCCATTTATTAATATGATTGACCAATGGCAAACGATCTTGGTTTTTATATCTATAGCATCAATGATTTTTGGAGCTGTAGCTGCAATTGGACAGACAAACTTAAAAAGACTAGTCGCTTATAGTTCTATTGGTCACATAGGGTATGCATTAGCTGGATTGTCAACAGCATCAAATGAGGGAATACAATCTTCTATTGTGTATATATCAATCTATATAGTGATGAATCTAGGTTTATTTAGCTGTTTATTTATGATGAAAAGAAATGATCAATATTTTGAGTCAACTGATGATTTATCAGGTCTTTCAAAAAATCACCCTCTTTTATCTTTATCTTTAATGATAATACTATTTTCGTTAGCAGGTATACCTCCGTTAGCAGGTTTTTTTGCAAAACTTTATATATTTAAATCTGTAATTGAACAATCTATGTATTTTTTAGCTATTGTTGGCTTGCTATCAACAGTTATTGCAGCTTTTTATTATCTAAGAATAATCAAAATTATTTATTTTGATGAGCAAAAAGAAAAGTATGACACTGATCATAGTATATGGTTAAGGTTATCATTAGCCTTATCAACACTATTAATACTTTTGTATTTTATATTCCCTAACAAATTAGTAGAAATAGTATCTAAAATTATTATTATTTAATGAAATTAAAAAGATTTAATTTTAAGGAAGTGAATAGTACAAATAATTCTGCTATCAAAATCATACAAAATTCAAAAAATAGATTTGGAATTGTTGTAGCTGATCGACAAAAGAAAGGCAGAGGTCAATATGGGAAAAAATGGAAATCATATAAAGGAAATTTATTTGTAAGTATTTTTTTTACATTAGATAATATTAATTTATCATTGAATAATATTACAAGAATAAATTGTTTATTATTAAAAAAATTATTAACTTTTTATTATAAAAAAAAGATAACAATAAAAAAACCAAATGATTTACTTATAAATAAAAAAAAGATTTGTGGTATACTTCAAGAAACTATTCGTAAATCAGGTGAAACATTTATTATTATTGGTATTGGTATAAATTTAATTAAAAGTCCAAATATAAAGAGTTATCCAACAACTAACTTATTTAATTTAACTAATATTAAAATTGAAAGAAAAGATGTTATTATAAAATTAATAAAAATTTATGAAGACTTTATTCCTAAGTTTTGTAAATTTGAAATAAAAAAAATAAACAAGGTTTTTTAAATGATTATAGTAGGTGATATTGGCAATACAGAGACTAAAATTTGTTTAGTAGGTGTAAATAATAAAATTATCACAAGAATTAAAATAAATACCAAAAAATTAAATCCAATTATATTAAAAAAAGAATTATTAAAATTTTCTTTATATAATAAAAAAATAAAAAAATGTTTATTTTGTAGTGTCGTTCCTAAAACTTTTAATAAGATAAAATTTTTTTTAAATAAAAATTATAGATTTAAATGTTATGAATTAAAAGATTTGAAATTAAATAAACTACTTACAATTAAAGTAAATTATAAACAAATTGGATCTGATAGACTTGCAAATGCAATTGGCATCATTAATAACAAAGATAATTTTATAGTTTTAGATTTTGGAACAGCAACAACTTTTGATGTATTAATTAAAAACTCTTATCAGGGTGGTGTTATAGCCCCTGGTTTAAAATTATCCTTGAATACACTGATCAATAAAGCAACCTTAATCCCCAATATTGATTTAAAAAAGGTTAATAAAGTTATTGGATTAAACACAATTAACGCTGTTAGATCAGGTTTTTTCTGGGGCTACAATGGGTTAATTGACAATATTATTAATTTAATTAAGAAAGAGACTGGAAAGTCTTTTAAAATAATAATTACTGGAGGATTTTCAAATTTGTTTAAAAATTCAATAAACACGAAAGTTATATTAAATAAAGATATTACAATTAAAGGTCTAATCAAGGCTTCTAGATTAATTAATTAAAAATGAAAGATGAATTATTATTTTGTCCTTTAGGGGGCTCTGGTGAAATAGGTATGAATATGAATTTATTTGCCTATGGGAAACCAAGCGAACATAAATGGATCATGGTTGATATTGGAGTAACTTTTGCTGATGACACACTTCCAGGAATTGATTTAATTTATCCAGATCCTGGCTTTATAGTTGATAAAAAAGATGATTTATTAGGAATAGTATTAACACATGCTCATGAAGATCATATTGGTGCTATTGCACATCTATGGCCTAAATTAAAATGTAAAATTTTTGCAACACCATTTACAGCACTTTTAATTAAGGAGAAATTTAAAGAAAAACATATTGATGTTTCTAAGTATTTAAAAATTATTGAATTAAATGGCATTATTGACCTAAAGCCATTTAAAATTGAATACATAACTTTAACTCATTCAATTCTTGAACCTAATGGTTTAAGAATTGAAACACCAGCTGGAATTATTTTGCATACAGGGGATTGGAAGGTTGATCCTAATCCATTAATTGGAGGAGAAATTAATGAAAAAAGATTAAAAGAAATTGGTGATGAAGGTGTTTTAGCTATGATTTGTGATTCAACAAATGTTTTTAGTCATGGCAAATCAGGATCTGAACTTGATGTAAGAAAAAGTATGTTAAATATTATGAGCAGACTTAAAAAAAGAATTATAATAACTTCTTTTGCATCAAATGTAGCTCGTATGGAAACAGCATTTTACTGTGCAGAAAAAACTGGTAGACAAATTTCATTGGTTGGTAGGTCTATGCATAGAATTTACAAAGCAGCAAGGCAATGTGGTTATCTAAAAAATATTATAGAACCAATCGATTCACGTGAGGCAAAAAAAATATCTCGAGAAAAGATAGTTTATTTATGTACTGGAAGTCAGGGTGAGCCAATGGGTGCTATGATGAGAATCTCTAGCTATATACATCCGGATGTTTTTATTGAAAAAGATGATACAGTAATTTTTTCATCTAAAATTATTCCTGGTAACGAAAAAAAATTATTTAAGTTACATAATCAACTTGTAAAAGATGGTATTGAGGTAATTTCTGAGGAGAGTGAGTTTGTACATGTATCTGGTCACCCTAACAGAGAAGATTTAAAAGATATGTATGGATGGGTTAGACCAAAATGTGTTATCCCTGTCCACGGTGAACATAGACATATGATTGAACATATTAATTTTGCAAATGAAATGAAAGTTCCACATCCTGTTCAAGTTGAAAATGGTGATATAGTTAGATTGTATCCTGGTATAAAACCAGAAGTTTATGATAAAGCTCCGAGTGGAAGATTATATCTTGATGGAAAAGTCAGTGTTGAAGAGGATTCTCAATCAATTAAAGATAGAAAAAATTTAAGCTCTAATGGTTACATGGAAGTAACAATAATGATTACACCAAAAGGAAATATTCATAAAAATCCAATAATAACATATAGAGGAATTCCTGTTATCGAAACAGATGAATTTATTTATGGAATAGAAGAAGAAATTGAAGGTATTATTAAAACTTTTTCTTTAGGAAGCAAAAAACAAGAATATAATCTTATAGACGCTCTTAAAGTAGCTTGCAGAAAACACTCAAAAGAAGCTACAGGAAAAAAACCTTTTACAAATATAAATTTAGTGAGGATTTAATTGAGTGTTACGGGTCTATCGATAATCTATATAATTATTTGGTGGATAGTATTTTTTGCAATATTACCAATCGACGTTAATAGGCAAAAAACCCATAAAATCAAAGGTGAGGACCCTGGATCACCAGAAAACCCAAAAATGCTTAAAAAGTTTATTTATTGTACTGGTATTACAAGTTTTATTTTTATAATAATTTATTTATTGATAAAATATGAATATCTTAATCTACGAAATTTAATTATTTAAAATGTACATTTCAAAATCTTTCATACCTATCTTAAAGAACAATCCATCTGAAGCTAAAATTAAATCACATCAACTTATGCTTAGAGCGGGAATGATTAAACAATCATCTGCAGGTATTTATTCTTGGTTGCCAGTTGGGTTTAAAGTCATGAAAAAAATTGAAAAAATTGTTAGAGATGAACAAAATAATATTGGTGCACAAGAAATATTAATGCCAACAATTCAATCGAGTGAAATTTGGAAAGAAAGTGGTCGATATGATGATTATGGTGATGAAATGCTACGTATTAAAGATCGTCAAAATCGAGAAATGCTTTATGGACCTACCAATGAAGAATTAGTTACGGATATTTTTAGATCTAGTATAAAATCCTATAAATCACTACCTCAACTTTTATATCACATTCAATGGAAATTTAGAGATGAAGTTAGACCAAGATTTGGAATTATGCGATGTAGAGAATTTTATATGAAAGATGCTTATTCATTTGATATTAATGATGAAGAAGCATTTTACTCTTATAATAAATTTTTTCTTTCTTATTTAAAAACATTTAAAAGATTAGAATTAACTGCGATACCAATGGCAGCAGACACTGGACCAATTGGAGGAAATCTTTCTCATGAGTTTATTATTTTAGCTGATACTGGAGAAAGTAAAATATTTACTGATAAAAGAATTTTTGAATTAGATTGCAAAGACTCAGTTTTAGAACGCAAATCATTAGAAAACTTAAGAAAAAAATATGAGCAATTTTATTCTGTTACCGACGAAAAATTTAATAAGGAAGAATTTGAAAAAAAAGTTTCTAAAGAAAATAGATTAATTACCAAAGGCATAGAAGTGGGGCACATTTTTTATTTTGGAGACAAATATTCAAAAGCATTAAATGCTTCTGTTGATCTTTCTGGTGGTAAAAAAGATTTTGTTAAAATGGGTTCTTACGGAATTGGTGTATCAAGATTAGTTGGCGCTATAATTGAAGCCAAATATGATGATAAATTAGAAATAATGAAATGGCCATTATCTGTTGCACCTTATGAATGTGCTATTATACCAATAATAAATAAAAATGATAATTCAAATTTAGAAAAAGCTAATAATATTTTCAAACATCTTGATAAAAATAATATAGATACTGTAATAGATGATACCGATGAAAATTATTCTTCAAAAATTAAAAAATTCAACTTAATCGGTGTACCTTATCAAATAGTTTTAGGTAAAAAAACTGATGGAAATTTATTAGAGTTTAGAGAAATCGGGAAAGAGACTTTAGCTTTATCAATTGAAGAAATAGCCAGTATTATAAACAAAGAAAAAGAAAAGATTTGATTTCTACATTAGAAAAAGAAATTGCATTTAGGTATCTTAAAACCAGAAAAAAAGATGGTTTTTTAAATGTTATATCAATATTTTCATTTATTGGAATTAGTCTCGGTGTAGCTGTCTTAATTATAGTTATGTCAGTTATGAATGGTTTTCGTAATGAATTAATTAATAAAATTGTTGGATTTAACTCACATGTTACTGTTGAGACTTATGAAACATCAATAGATTTAAAAAAAATAAAAAATAACACACTAAAATTAATTTCAAATGAATTAATTTTTAGTAATTCTGGAGAGGCAATAGTAATAAATAAAGATTATACAAAAGGATTATTTTTAAGAGGATATAACAATAAAGATTTCTCAAAACTTGAAATCACTAAAAGTGGAAATTTTATAGGTAATAGTAAAAATTTAATTAATAACAATATAGTCATAGGTAGAGAGTTAAGTTTTGATTTAAATTTAAAAGTTGGTGACAGTTTTTCTATTATGTCCTCATCAGGTATTGAAACTATAATAGGCAGTTTACCTAAGCAAGAAACCTTTGTTATTAGTGCAATTTTTGATAGTGGGTTAGCAGATTTTGATTCAAATATTGCATTTATTAATTTAGACACATTGGAAGATTTTTTTAATTTAAAAATAAAAGATCGTAAATTAGAAATTTATTTAAAGAATCCATCAAATATAGATTCAATTAAATCACAAATTCAAAAAATTTTTAGTAATGAATTTGTTTATACTTGGGCTGATATGAATAGTTCATTATTTTCTGCTTTAAAAGTTGAACGAAATGTAATGTTTATAATTTTATCTTTAATTATTATAGTCGCAGCCTTTAATATTATTTCTGGACTAACAATATTAGTTAAAAACAAAACAAGAGAAATAGCTATTTTAAAATCTATTGGTGTATTGAATAGGTCCATTACAAAAATTTTCTTCTTAGTTGGTGTTATTATAGGTACTTCAGCTACTTTATTTGGAGTATTTTTAGGAGTTACATTTTCTTTATATGTAGAAAATTTAAGAGTATTTTTGAGTAACACATTTAATATAAGTTTATTTCCTGAAGAAATTTATTTCTTAAGTAAAATGCCTTCGGAAATTAATCCTACTTCAATCCTTATAATTTCAATTTGTTCAATTTTTATTACAATTTTAGTGTCTATATTTCCGGCTATTAAGGCTTCTAGGCTTGATCCAGTAAAAGGTTTAAAATATGAATAATATAATATCTTTAAATAAAATTTCTAAATCTTTTTTAACAAATAAGAAATTAATTGTTTTAAAAAAAATAAATTATCAGTTCAAAAAAGGTAAAATTTATTCTTTAGTTGGACCTTCTGGTTCAGGCAAGTCTACTTTGTTAAATATTTTATCATTAATAGATAAGCCAACATCAGGAAAACTCAAAATTGAAAACCAAGATATCAATTTTAATAATTCAGAAAATAATGATAAAACTAGAGCCAATAAAATAGGCATTATCTATCAACAAAATAATTTACTTCCAGATTTTACAGCCCTAGAAAATATATATTTTGCAAATCTAGCTTTAAATAATAATAAAAAAAAAGCTGTTGAAAAGGCTACATCACTTATTAAAAAAATGGGTTTACTAAATAGAGCTAATCATTATCCATCAGAATTATTAGGTGGTGAAATAC
>ENA-UOXV01007534-UOXV01007534.1-marine-metagenome-genome-assembly--contig:-NODE-7534-length-10982-cov-6.939691_pt1 | contig 10982 bp, 7 predicted proteins | sample MGYA00238165_ERZ766961 | MGnify/ENA primary metagenome ERZ766961 (study PRJEB28924, sample SAMN03173240) | marine metagenome | biome: Marine; feature: Water; material: Subsurface seawater | place: North... | reverse complement strand
CTCTCTCTCTCTCTCTGTCTCTCTGTCTCTCTCTGTCTCTCTCTGTCTCTCTCTGGTTCTGTTTCTTCATCGACGACGCGCCCATGGCTCCGAGCATTGTTCTGCTATGAGTCCTTTTTTATGGGGTCAATCGAACATCTTCTTCTGTTTCCAGTTATGCGATGCAGCGAAGGGCGCAAAACCTAGAACCCATAAAAATCTTCGCGGGCAAGAAACGACCGTGCATCACACCCACCGCAGAGGGGAATCAGGAAAGAAGTGCAGGAACCTCGCTGCGCTTCAGAAGAACAGTACTGGAAACCTCAGTGACAATCTGGGGCTCAATCACGCGAGCGGAATCAAGTCTCGAGTAGTCTGGAGGCACATGCAGAAAGGAAAGACGAGGAATCTTGAAATCTAGATGAGGCAGAAATGGGTCAAAAACATCCGGCAGTCAGCTGAAAGGAATCCAATTGTCAAGTGATAAATGAGAATCGCAAATGCATCACATTTCATTCAGCAGCACACAGGTCACTTCTCATGAAGTGCTTCCAGATGTTGTGAATGACGTTCCTACGTACAGCAGTGAAATGAACGCTACTGAGCATGGGTCGAAGACCACGGAGTTTCGAGTTTATGACACCCTGCAACTATTTGCAAATCGTGAGACAGTCTCATGACAAATTTCGATTCTTTCACTTACGTATTCACAAGAGATTCCCCTCGCATCGTTGCACACATCTGAAGGAATACTGAGTGGGTGTTTGCATCGTGCAGTCTATGCAGAAGAATTTGGATCTATGGGTGGCGCCATTTTCGGTGCAACGACCAAACGATAGCCTCCCCAACTGCGAAGAAGGATTGTGTAAGGCTACGAAAATTGTTCGGTCACAAAAAATGCCGAGGTTTGCTCGATATTCCCCGCAGGTGCGGAACAGCGGGACGGTGGGATACGGTTCTAGGAAGTCTCGGAGCTTGAGAAGTAACCCTTCTGCCGCTGCTCGATCATCTGTCTCACGCCTAGGTGAGGAATAGTCGTTAATTCAAGAACGTTGCACTAAAATTGTGGCTTTGCAAGCACGATGCACAAAGCCGAGCAGCTGAACTGCACGCGTTCCATCACTAAGCAGCGAGAGGAGCGAGAGTCATACGAGAGATACGTCTTCGGATCCATGCACTCGCACTCCAGCTCGAACTCTGGCTCAGCCTGCACGGAGCAGACACGATTGGTGAAATTCAACAGTGTACCAAAACCAGACCTCGTCGCATATTGAATTTCATGAGGCGGGAGGGACAAATTGGGGCAGAAGGCAACACCGTCTGCTGCAGTCGCTGCGCCTGTGCGAGTGTGCGGGCGGACCACACAAGCGTGAAGTCGAAGCGCCACACAGCATCTTTCTTCCCCACTGCTTCCGTGGCACTCACATCGCCCGAGCGTCCTTCTTGACGAGCCGGTGTATAATAGAACGAGCGGCGTTGCTTAATACGGACGCGCAGTGGGACGCGGGCAGGGCCCCATTTCGGAAGTGATGACTCGCGGATCACTCGTTCCTCGGAGAGTGCGACACGCACGTCGGCCGCAAGCAGGGAAATGCGCGGACCCTCGCCGATGGTTGGCACATACGCATAGTCGCGGATCTTCAAAATCTTCTTGTGCACGGTGCGACTCGACGCCTGCCCTGTCGAAGGGTCGAATCCGACTGTCGTGCGCACCTGCGCGTTGCCGATGCGAAAGATGTAGTCATGCATCTCTCGCCAGCCCTCCGCTGCAGACCAATCATCCCAGCCCTGGCAGAGGTCGAGAACGCGGTCCATGAATTCTCGGGAAACGCCGTTGGCAAAGCGCGCCGTCGTCCCGCGGGCTTCCTCGCCTGGCACCCAGGTCCCAAGGCGGGCCTCAAGCTCGAAGGAGGATCCCTCGACGACCATCTCCCTCTGCGCCCGCGACTCCCATCGCACCCGACCGCTGTCCTGCGAGTCTTGCGATATTCCCCGGCGCCCCTCCGCCAGGGAGCGTGGTGCTTCGACTACAGGCGCCGGATAAGAGGTGGCCATGCCGCTGCCTGCATCGGAAGACGATGGACGGGGCACCTCTGGAAAGAGGTTCTGCCGCAGGGCGGTGATGAGTGGCACAGTCTCCTCTATGGCAACATCGACGGAGCGGTCGCCCGCAACGATATTGGCGAGCCGCCGGAGCGAGTGGGTGGTGCGCATGGTGGCAAGCCATGAAGACGGGCCTCCCGCAGCATCGTCGGGCCAAACAACTGACTGTTTGGAGCCGCCCGGCGTGAGGTAGTCAATGAAGAGAGCCTTGAACGCTCCCGGGCAGGGATCTGGAAACGAGTCTCCGAGTGGAAAGTCCAACGATACCACGCCCTTGGCCGCCACCGCTCGCACCTGCGCCGTCACATCCACGCCGACCGTCGCCCACGTCCCGTCCGTGTCGGATACCTCAGTCTGCCACGGATAGCTCGGGTTGCCAAACCACGCGCGCCGCACCTGCCGCACACGCAGCTCCTTGCGCTTGCGCGTAATTTTGCCTCCACGGCCAGTGGGCATAGCATAGACAGTGCCGTCGCGGCTCATCAGCCCCTCGGTGATGGCGTCGGGGTACTTGTCGCCCTGCGGAACCTCCCGCGGCCCGTCCACTGCCCCCGCTGCCGCCTTACTTCGTGCACCTGAGGGCTCAGCCGGAGGCGGGAGCTCGGGGGCAGCACGGGTGCGGCGTGACAAGGCATCGATCAGATCGAGCGCGCGGTCGATTGGGCGGAAGAGTGCGTCGACCATTGAGACTTGCTTAGTCCACCGCGCAACCTGCACCATTGCGCTCTCTGCAAGACTCTCTGCGTATGGCCCGGTCCCGCGCTGCGAGTGCCCAAGGGTGTCCCTCAGCCCCCAGAAGTCGTCCGTAGCATTTCCACGTTGGTCCTCAGGTGTCTCCGTGCCCGCCGGCTCTTGAACCTCTTTCCCCTGCTCCTGTGCCTTCAGTCGCGCCTCAAGCTCGCGCCAACGCGCGGCGCGTGCCTGCGCGATCGCCCGCTGCCGCGCACGTGTCGCCTCCCAGAACTTTCGAACTCGCTTGTCGACCATCCTTACATCAGCGCCCGTCTCTTCGCCTTGTGTCTCCGAGGTGGGTGACTTGGCATTTTGCTGGATCCAGCTCGATTCCACTTGCTCCCCTCCCTTGGCGTCCACATCCCCATCAGCAGGAGTCTCCGCGCCTCCAGCGCCCGAACTGGGCATAGCGCCTCTAGCGATTGCATTAGGCACTATGCCACCGGCAGCAAGCCGCCACGCCTCGGCCGGTAGGGGCGTGGCGGTTTGCCCTTGCATTGGGGCCGCGCCGCTCGCGGAGCCCTTGGAGCCATTCGCCTCACGGGCCCCCGCTTTCCATCCTCCACCGCGCCCTGCCTTACCACCACGCCCCCCCCAACGGCCCCGTGCTACAGAGCGTTGCACTTCTCCCCCCAGCTTTGCCCCAGATCGCCCGCCAGCGGTGCTCCCCGCGTTCGGCCCGTCTCTTCGTCCCTTCAACCCCGCCGCTGCCGCCCCACCCCGCGCCCGTGTCCCCTCCACTTTCCCACCCCGTGCTCCAACTCCCGCGCCGCCGGCTCGAGTAGTTGTCGGCCCCGTAGAGGCCGCTCGGCGCTTCTCCTCACTTCTGTACTCTTTGCCCTTTGCCGGCAACCTAGTTGGGGGTGGCTGCAACTTTGCCGCAATCGCTTCATCAGATCCTGATCGCCCCTGGGAGTCCTTGGGGCCCGCCGTCAACAAAGATTCGCCTGCATGCTTCCCTAATTGTGCCGTTTCATCCCTGGAAGTTCCGTCGCATACCCCATCTGCGCCGCCTCTGCAACCTGCACCAGAATCGGGCACCGACGCCGGCCCTCTCCGTCCCGAAGCCGTGTTGACGTGGTGACCTGCTCTCTTCTCAGCGCCAGAACTTCCTGAGTAACCGTCTCTTGGCCGGCGTGTCCTGGAGCTTGCCCTCTCTGTTCTACGTGCCAATTCATCCTCCCCCGCCGATCTCAAAGTGCGCCCTGAGCTCGCAAAATCGCCGTCCCCTTCTGCGCCTTGTGCTTTCGCAGACCCCGAGGTCCAGTCATTCACAGGCTGGTTTTTACCGGATTGCGTCGGCCATTGTGATCTGCTACCGTCTCCACTTTCCCCTGACATGATTACGCTAAGGGATGACGGGGTCCAGAGACCTTTCTGTTCGGCCAGCGGCCCGACAGTCTCGCCCTGACGAAGCAAAAGCACAGGCTGGGTGCCGCCACGTCCAGGGCAAAATAAACGGCGTGCAGGGGCGAGAACCCCAAAATCTGTGGGACACGAACCCCACAGAACGGTCTCTTGAAACCATTTCATCCTTTGAAGCATGCACGCCGAGCCTGGCGTCACGACGCCAAAGCTCCCGCTGCGCCCTGGGCTCGGCTGACGCGGGATATTGTGTACGAATGCAGTCGCCGAGCTGTGCCGAACATTTTTCGTCGACGCTAGCCCTTCGGCGACGCATGATACCAGGAGAAGGGCTATTATTGTTCCCCGAATTCCCAACATCGCCGAGCACGGCAGCCTGTCCGTTCCTTCCTCCCTTCAATCGCGGGAAATTGCAAATATATCGCCTCGTTCGCGGCGGCAGCTAAGTGCTGCCGCTGCTGAGCGCAGCCGCCCCTCGCACAAAGGTGCACAATTGGTGCCAAGAATCCGCGGCAGCTTCCTTTTCACCACCGAGGTCAAGAAAATTGACGCGCCCCTGTGAGCCCGACCACGGTGTTGCGGGGGAACCTCTCTTCTGCCACGATTCACTGGCTAAAAGAGGAGTAGTATCAACAACCGTTGTCTCTGGGAGGGTCCCACAGCTTGGGTGCACTTCTCCTGCTGGCAGTGATACAAGGGTTTGCGCCGGTATTGCCGAGGTGGAGGCAATTGTACGAATAGGAATCAAGTGTTGAGAGAGTGGTGTGACTGATACCACCAGCAGGATGGACTTCGATGGCTTTGATGAAGAAGGCGGCGCTTTCGAAGCGCTGGAACTCCCCCAGCGCCAGGTCAAAGAGCAGGTCCACCGCCCAAACCCTCATGTTTCCATTCGATCTGCGGTCTCAATCGTTTTGAGCTATTGGGGCACAACCAGTACAATTGATGTCGCCCATGTGCGCACGGTATTGGGAGAGAAATGCTGCGACGCTTATCGCGATCCCGGCACGCAGATCCCTGGGTACACTGGGCACATCCACAAGCACAGAGAAACTTTTGGGGCATCGTTCGCGAATGCAACGAGGGTGGCGCAGCAGTGCCCTCCTGACTCCCCCGAGCCAACGACTCACTGGGAGCAGGGGAAGGGAACCCGGGTCATGACAACAGATGGCTTCTCGCTTCCCGGGACGGGATTTACTGCGACAGCAAAACAATCGGATACACAGAAAGGGCGCCACCACGTGTATGTGCAGGGATCCAAAGTAGACCTGATGAATTATTACAAGACGCTGGAGGCTAATAACTACGAGCAGGTGCTGATCAAAAGTGGTTCGTCGTCGAAGGCTCGTTCGTATGTGGCCCTTGGCGATAACTACTATTTTTCAGGAGCGCATGCGTGGGAGACGACGTATGCAGAGAGCTTCGATGAGGAGGCACGGTACGAAGCTGTCAAGGATGGCGAGCCTCCCAAGGAGCAGGCGGTGCAGAAAGAGCCGGAAGAGGTCGATGTGGAAGAAGCATCGTTTAGGTATCGCGTGATCCAGGGGCTTGTGGGCAAAGAGCGCCTTGACCAGCTTGAAGAGGCGATCCGTGCCAAGGTCGTGTCGAGAATGAATGGCGGCGCAGGTCAGACACTCAAGTCCTTCAAGCTCTTCTCTTCTGGTAAAGGCGATATCGGCCCCACGCAACTGATGCGCGTCGTCCATGACCTTGGAATCGACATCTCGCGGCGAGAGGCCTTCGCTCTTTTTGGACGTTTCGACATAAACAAGGATGGTTCAATTGTCTACTACGAATTTGTCGACACGTTGCTTCAGAAGGAAGCTGCTGCCTCTCGTGACATGTCCTATTACGATAAGTAGCTAGTCGTTACCGACGGTAACTTACCGTGTGCTCTTGAGGCACTGATTGCGAGGTTGGCCATGTGATTCATACAAAAGCTGCTCATCAGCGGCGCTTGCACATGAGGCCGCCTCTGCCCCTTCTTTGTTTCTGCCTCACTCGCATCCCATCCCCCAATGATGCGATGATGCTTGTGTACCTCACGTCGATCAGATGCCCGTTCCGCGTTCGTCAGCGTGAACTTTGACGAAGTTACCACCACGGCGGTAGTGGCGAAGGAACTCAGGGGCAAGTACGGCCATGTTCTGCGGGTCAATGCCTAAATGCTTGAACTGTGCGAGCTTCTTGTTGGCGACCCAGTCCACGGCCCCAAAAGAAGCATGGTCACCGCGCGCCCCAAGCAGCTGCGGAGGCCCAGGAAGCACCGAGGGCCAGAAGCGGTAGAGACGGTCCGCGACCGCGCCTCCCCACTCGTGCGGCGAAGCGCCCGCCGGAACCCAGCCACTGAGATCCGGCGCAATCGAGCGAACCTTCACGCCATTCATCCAACAAGTGTCAAGTGTCCACCTGGCCACCTCGCGGAGCGTCATTTCGTCGGGCCCATTCAACTCGTACGTCCGATCGCGAAGTTTTTCATCAAAAACAACCTGGAATACCGCCTCTGCCACGTCATCGATATAGACGGGTCGCAGCTTGTTGCTGCCCGAACCGATGAGCGGGACAAAGCCGAAGATCTTGCCCCATTTGGCAATCAGGTTCAGAAAGCGGTCTTCCTCTGCGAACATGACGTTGGTCCGCAAAATTGTTGCATTGGGATAGTACTCCAGAACCTTGGCCTCGGCTTCTGCCTTGCGGCGAAGGAATTCTGAGGGAGAGTTTTCATCGGCAGCGACAGCCGAAATGTGGACGAAGTGTTCAACGCCCATCTCCTTGGAAACTCTGGCGATGTTGTGAGTGGCCTCGACATTGGAGCCGAACAGATCGAAGTTGCGCGTAAGTTCCTGCTTGCCCAGTAGATTGATGACGACGTTTGAATGCTTGACACACCCCGCGATAGAGTCAAGATCTCTCACGTGGAATGGTTGCTGGTTGATCATGCCTACGTCGCCCATCACCTGCCAGAAGCATCGCTGCGATCAGAGTCGGTAGTCCCCTGACACAACCGCCAGAAACAGCTCTACTTCCGCGCCCGTCTATGAACTAAAGAGACCAGTATCCTGCATGCACCCGGCCGCCCCTCGACATCCCCGAGTAGCAGCCCATGCAAACGCACGGGTGAACGCAGACGCAAGATCGCTGCGCACCACCTGACGGCCTCTGTTTGTCCAGGCAACGATTGGCACCCCGCCAACGCGGCCAAAAAAAGGCGCGTTTTTCAGGACACCTCGCATTATCCAAAAAGCGCGCCCATGGCTGTGGACCTTGCATCCAACTATATCCAACGCAGCGTGGGGGATCCCCGTGAAGAGCCCAGCAGATCCAGTGGTGCTAGAACCGAAGCAACCCCTTGACGCGAGCACGCGCAAGAGCAACAGGGTCACTCGCGCTGGCCCAAACTTATCAGCTAAAACAATGTTGTGTACCCAAGAAGCACATTCAATAGGTTACGCAGTGTAGCCACTTCAGCGCAGCGGCACCCTGGCGGCACGGCTGAACCGGAATGCTGCGAGGCAGCTTGGCCAAGGAACGGGCTGGCACCATGAGGTGACGGGTAGAGTCCTGGTCGTGCTCGCGATGCGGGACAGTCACAGCTGTGCCGATGCGCCCGAGCTTGTGCACAACATAGCGCCCGAGGGCGCCTGTGCAGCCGAAAACTGTCGCCCGTACTTCAGCGACAGAGGAGCGTCCGGGTCCTACAGACTTGATGCCTCGACGCGTGGCGGCGGTGACTATAGCATTACGTACTGCGGCACGGGTAGTAGAGAGCATCGAAAGTGCCAGCGGTAGCGCCAGGGGCTCTCAGTCCGCTGGGATCGCCCGGAGCCCTCACCACAGCAGGCCCAGGTTGGCTGATCTGCTGTATGGTAGGTTAGTCAACGTTGGGAACGGCTCCAAATTTTCGACGGCTCCAAGCGCAGGGAGAAATTCCCGTCACCTTTGCTTTCGCTTGAAACTTTTCGAGGGGGCCCCCTCAGCGGCCCGGCGTTGCCGCGGCCATGCCGCGATCTCTCGGGTTGATGGTACAGAACGATATGCTGCATTTTCGTATTGTGCTGTTGCTCCTTGCTGCACTGGTCCCCGTGGCTGTCGCGTTCCTGGCGCCAGCGAACGGACCCAGTGTGCTGCGGGGTCGTGGGGCGGTGCAAGCGCACCCACTACGCAAGCGGCTTGCAAAAGAGGTCTCTCTCTCGCATGCGACACGCTTAGCGCCACACAGTCTCCATAGCTGCTATGGGGTGCAACGGGTCGAAGAGAAGGTGGCGTTGCTTTCGCTCAGCGCTGTCGGCGGTGCGGCTGCGGCCCAAGAAGGGGATCCGGGCGCAGATGAGGAGGAAGACGGAGATCCAGGTGCTACACCCAGGACGAGAATTTTTGCTTTCCTAGCAAGCAACCCTAATTTCGGATATTTTCTGTCGGTTGCGTGCTGCCGGCAATCTGTCCTGGCCGACCCCACTCGACAACCTCATCTCAACACACCCTTGCGCTTGGCGAGCGTGTTCCGCGGTGCTTCATCGATGCTGACCGTCACGGATGGCGCGGGTCGTCCAGGGGGGATGGACAGCGTTGTCGTACAGCGACTGGTCAGGCGCGCGACTTCGCAGCCAATGGTATGCCCACATGCCCATGCCAGAGCGTTCTTGGGAGGGCAAAGGCTGAGGGCGCCTTTCGGACGGGGCAGGTAAGCGTGCTGCGGAAGCCAACTCCACGCTTAAAGCTACTCCGCGACCTTTTGTTTAAAAAGGAGGCCATCGGTGCACTTACCTCCGCTGAATTCGCGCTCAAGGTCGGAACCCAACCAGATCCCGGTTCCGCACATTTTCGGATGGCTAGGACATCCAGGCCTGCCATGCAGTTGAGCGCGAGGCACTTACTTGCGCTGTACAGGTGGACACCTCCGTTCTACAGACCCCGAATGCAAAGACAGCGGCTCGGCGGGTGAGCAACGTGGACTATGACCGCGTGCTGCGGCGGCTCGCGAATTCTTACGCAGCAATGGAGCGGTCGAGCGCGGGTATCCTTGTGCTCTCAGATGCGGAACGCAGCTCCTTGCGCGAGCGGCTCATTGCCATGCAGCTGGAGGTTGCAGACAGGATGCGGATTCAGTACGCGGCTGAGCAAGCTGCTGCGCTGAACCAATCAGGCACGGTCGCGGATGCGCGTCCGCCGCCTCTCACATGGCGAGACTTCTTCAGCAGGCCGATCGCGTCCATCGACCGCGCAGGGATCGAACTGCAGGAGAGGGTCGAAGCGGCATTCAACCGCACCCGTGACAAAGCAGCGGATGCGATCGCAGCACTGCAGCGCAGCGCCGCGATTGAGGAAGAGAAGTTGGAGCCATTACTTGAGGCCTTCGTGCGCGAGGATGGGTCACTCGACTTCGACTCGGTTGGGGTTCCCTCGCGGCAGGTAGCGCGCATGGGCTCAGAGTTGTGGGCACGTCTCAATGGTGTTCCTCCGGGTGAGGAGCAGCCGGGTCGAAATGTTTCGGAGCTGAAGAGCATCCTCACAGAGGACGCCGCTGTGGTTCAAGCGGAACGATTGGTGCTCGGGGCACAAGAGCAGGTGGCTGCGGTTGAAGAGGAGCGTCAGGCGTTGTACGACCGAATCCGCGAGGGAAAGGCCGCCGCTCTCGTCGGTACAGTTGCGCTGCATAACGAGACGTTTGGATCGATGGGGCCGCTGATGCAGCGTGTGCGAGAGGTGGAGGAAGAGTTGCTGCAGGCAGAGCAGCGACTTACACTCCTCGAACTTGACCTCTTCATGGAGCGCGCGTGTCTCTATATCATGTATGAGGTTGAGCAAACCGAAGAGGTGCAGGAACAGCAGAAGCTTGTGGTTGCCGAGTTTGGGCTGCTCGACTCGCAAGTGATGCTCATGCGCGAGATGAGCTTGGACAGCTCAGAAAGAGTGGAGGCGCGACTGCTGGGTGCTGTCAGAGGCGGTGGAGGCCAAGGACTCGTCGACCAGGACGAGCTTTCGGTGGTTGTCATGGACGTGGTTGACCTCCAGCGTCGCCTGGGAATGGACGGTGTGCTTGAGAACCAGCCGGCTTTCCAGCTGCCCTCCCTCTCGCTACAGGAGGTGCGGCAAAAGATTTGGGACGGCACGCAGTTTTATCTGGAGGGATCGAAGCTGTTGGGCACTGATGTGCAGTATGCCCTGAAGCTCTTTGCAAAGGCTATCTTCGGCGAGACGCTCCAGCCGCGCGAGGTTCGCACACTGCGCCGCACGGCCAAGGACCTTGTCACCTTTGTACGCTCCACGCCCCGACCTGCCCTGTTACGCTCCTGCCCCGTCTGCCTCCGCGGCCCTCGAGTTTCGCAGCGGGGTGGTGTTAATGGCAGAAGTATAGCGAGTGCTTTGGACTTGCTAAGCAAGCGCCGGCCTGCGGGCACTAATTCTCGGGTACGGGCGGGTGCCAAGTAGGTGCCGTTCATCGTGATCCTACTCATCCCGCTCTCGCCCGTCGGTCACGTCCTCGTCTTCTCTTTCATTCAGCGCTTCTTCCCAGACTTCTTCCCGTCACCATACACGGACCGCCGTCAAAACCTCGCGAGGATGTATGCGTCCGTCGAGATGAACTTCCCAACTGCAGGAGCCTCTCGTGCTGACGGACGCAGCACCGTGTCAAAGACACGTGCACTCACATCATCCAGGACAGTTTCCCGTGGCGAACTTCGCCGTCAGCAGCAGCAACGTACCAACAAGTCCTGAACCAGGCCTTACCGAGCACTCTGAATTACACATTGCTCTACAAACGCAACGATTTTGCTGCGCCCGCGGGATGTTGTACAAGCTGG
>ENA-UOXV01007527-UOXV01007527.1-marine-metagenome-genome-assembly--contig:-NODE-7527-length-10988-cov-6.042074_pt1 | contig 10988 bp, 8 predicted proteins | sample MGYA00238165_ERZ766961 | MGnify/ENA primary metagenome ERZ766961 (study PRJEB28924, sample SAMN03173240) | marine metagenome | biome: Marine; feature: Water; material: Subsurface seawater | place: North... | reverse complement strand
GTCTTGTTGGAAGCTCCTTCGACAGCATCCGATAAATACTTAACTTGATCCTGTAATTGCATTGTAATTGCATCAGATTTAAGTGCCACCTCTTCTGACCTTCGAGTTAGATCCTGAGAATATTCGTGCAAGTTCCCCGCAACTTTCTCCACTCTCTGTGCAGCCAATTCTGTTGCACCTGACAAGGCCTCTGTGTGGGTTGAGAGCTCATTCCCCATTTTTTCGGCCCTACTTGCAGCCGCAGCGGAAATTTCAGCGAATTGATCTGTTCGTTCACTGTATAGTTTAGCTGTTTCTTGTGCTTTTTTTGAGGACTCGTCAGCAACTCGCATCAAACTCTCACCACTTTTCTGGAGCGTAGCTGTAATATCCTCCGTGCGTGCCGCTGCCTGTTGTGATACATTAATCAAATCATGACTTTGGTGATGCAATACATTTCCTGCCTCCCGCGCCCGGGCTATTGCTCTATCCGAAGCTTCAACAAGATCTTCAGCCTGCTGACGAAGCTTGTCACCTGCACTATCAGCTTTGATCCCAGCTTCCTCAGTAGCAACTGTAAGCGCCATCGTTTGCCTTTTAATTAAATCCGTTGCTTCACTCGCTCTCATACTAGCATCTTCAGAGGCTCTGGTGAGAGTCAAGGTTTGGGACCGAAGTGCTTCAGTAATTTCTGTAACACGGGTTTTGGCACCATCAGATGGATATGTTAATTGTTGCAAATGCCATTTTAATGCTCGCGATTCGTTTTGGTATATTCTCGATTTTTCAAAGAAGGCTGTGAAAATCCATACCAGTGCCACTGGAGTTAAAACACCTGTCACCAAGCCCGCTAACTCATGAGGCAATAATTGAACTAAATCTGTAAATCCAAGATTCTCGTAAACGAAAACAAATGATATTGTAAACCAAACAATGGTAAAGATACTAGCCAATATTGAAAAAACATGGTAGCGAGCATAAAAAGGTGGCTGAAAATCGGGGCTTTTAATACTATCTACAGCAACCTTGGGGCCTTCCAAACCCCATTCTTCCCTGTCATTTGGCTTATAATCCGGCGGACTATTAACCAGATTAGAATCATGAACTACCTCAATTTTTGAGCTACCAACAACTTTATTTTTCGTCTGGTCAGATGCTTTTTCTACCATCAAAATCCCTCATTATAAACATCACTAAACGATAACCCCCACGAATATTCTCATTTTGATTAACGCTTATTTTTCATACGCAGTTTAGCACATTGGAACGTGAGTCTACAATTATAGAGAGCCACATCAAATATCAAAATTTAATTTTAAATGCATAATTCTGTGTATATATCTGATAAAACTTGTTAATATTAACGTATAAGTTTTGGAAAAATGTATTTACCCACTTAACAGCCAAAAAATATTTTAATTTGGCAGTTACTTTTTAAAAAAAAGAAAGGCTAATAAAGATGGACAAGAATACGAAATTGGAACTAGAAGCAGCTGCATTTAGGGGATTGATAAAACATCTTCAGAAAAGGACCGATGTACAAAATATAGACATTATGAATTTAGCTGGATTTTGCAGAAATTGCTTGTCTAAGTGGTATTTGGCAGCCGCAAAAGATCGGGACATTGACCTTAATTTTGACCAAGCAAGAGAGAATATTTATGGCATGCCATATTCAGAATGGAAAGACAAACACCAAAATGAGGCATCACCAAACCAACAGGAATTATATAAAAAAACTCAAGCGCTTCACGCAAAAATTACTGGTTACGAATAAACCTATTTTCTTTATGGTGGTACCCGATAAATATTATTAACGACAACAAAGTAAGAATAGCTAAAATAATCGCGCCTGTATGGATAAGTTCAACAGCTCTTGAGATAATAAGCGGAGATGCCTCTTCTTTTAATCCCGCTGAATTGGCCAAAAGCCCAGCAAAAGCTGATCCAAAAGCGAGCCCCATATTCCGAATTGTTTGAATAGACGATGCCACCAGTGCATCATCTCCGCGCTCTGCACATTCAATAGTAAGTGCCATAACATGAATATTAGAGAACCCAATGCCAAGTCCCATAAGGCCAAAAGATACAACAATAAAACCTATTGGGCCCTCGACTGCGAAAAAATATAAACCTATTGCCCCTGCCACCATCAATAAACCACCACCTACAACTGCCACTCGTATCATCACCCCTCTCCAAGATGCGCAAATCAAGGCAGCGGCAGTCCAACAAAAAGATAAGCTCGCACTAATATATGCGGCAATGATCGGCGATTTGTCATGAAGAATTTGAAGATAAAGCGTCGAGTAGAGCAAAGCAAAAATAAACATACACGTAAAAAATAAGTTATACCAATATGAGGAGCCTATAGCTGAAGTTGGAACAAGTGTTTTTCTTGGGAACATTCTATTCTTCGAGAGAGCGTCGCGTCTCATTGCCCAAGCCACTAAACAAATTGCAGTTAAGATTAATAAAATCCTGATCATGCTTTCATCTGTTTGAGATGTAAACCCAATGGTCAATATACCTGCGGAAAATAAAATCAGTCTGGTAACTGGAAATCTCTGAGCTCCCTCACCCTTTCCAGTATTTTCAATAAACTTCCAAACTAGTATACAAAAAATCAAGGTTAAAGGAACAAGAGCCCAAAATGCGGACCTCCAAGATCCTAATTCCGCGAATATTCCTCCAAATGCTGGACCAAATACTGTCGCTAGACCCCATGTTGTCGATATTACTGAAAAAATACGTGTCCGAAGACCAGGTGGATAAATGGATCCAACAACTCCGAATGCTTGAGATATTATTAGTCCTCCGCCTAACCCTTGAAGGAGACGCCAAGCTATTAAAATTTCAATGGTAGAAGCGAATGCTGCCCCCAAATTACCAAAAAGAAATAAAGAACCAGCTAGTACAAAACCATCTCGCTGGCCATATTTAATTCTTATTGGCCCCGCACTGGCGGCTCCCACGATAGCACCAACGGTAAAAATCATCACAGGCCAAGCATAAAGCGACGTGCCACCAATGTCTTCGATTACACTTGGCATAATTGTCGTAATTATAAACGTATCTATCGCAAACAACAAAATGCCCCAATTAATCACAAGCGTTGGTAACAGCAATTGTCCAGAGAAAACGGCTCTCCATGTGGGTTTGTCATTAGGATCAATAGTGGCCATAACTACCTATATCTATATTTGTTGATTAAAGAAACATCATTAGTGGCAATCATTGCAGTTTTTTACGGGAAAGAATTTTGTGATAAATATACCATGACATAACAAATCGATGATAAATGCAAATGTGAGGATAACATCCATACCTTTTACTGACTAGAATAGATTTTTTAGCTTTAAACATCTCCGTATGAATGTTTTAATTAAAATAATTATAGTATTTGGGAAAAGCTCATGAATTCATCTGCTCAAAAACAAATTTCCGAAGAACGTGAAAAATACTATGGCAAACTGAGAGGACATAGTTGCGCTCCGCTTTGGGAACATTTGGCTCAATTAGTTACGTCTGAACCAGTTATTACAGCCATACCGTACCTTTGGGATTATTCCAAAATTAGAGAAGATCTCTTGCATTCAGCATCAGTTATAACGGCAGAAGAAGCAGAAAGACGGGTTTTGATGCTGGAAAATCCTGCTCTTGAGGGTAAAGCTAGAATCACAGAAAGTATGTATGCTGGGTTACAATTAATTATGCCGGGCGAAATTGCGAGAGCCCACCGCCACTCTCCAGGAGCACTAAGATTTATTGTTGAAGGCTCCGGTGGTTATACCTCTGTGAATGGTGAGAAAACCTACATGGAACCTGGTGATTTTATAATTACCCCTTCAATGGCATGGCACGATCATGGAAATGATGGTGAGAACCCTGTAGTTTGGATGGATGGTCTCGATTTACCGCTCGTGAACCATATTGGAGCAATGTTTATGGATCATTATCCCGAGGAGCAATTCCCAGAGGGGCAACCCCACGGTGATAGTTATGTTCGATACGGAAACAATATGCGACAAGTCGGCGTGGCACCTGACAGATCGGACTCTCCAATTTTTAGTTATCCATACGCTAAATCTCGCGAAACTCTCGAGAAACTAAGCAAGACAACCGATTGGGACCCATACCATGGACTAAAGCTGGAATATATTGACCCAACAAGTGGCGGAGCCGCAATGTCAACAATCTCGACTTTTCTTCAATTACTTCCAAAAGATTTTAAAACAGAGGAATACCAGACTACTGAAAATACAACTTACGCCGTAGTAGAGGGAAGCGGTCAGCTTACAGTAAAAGTAAAAGACGAGATGGAAGTCATTAATTGGAAGAAAAATGATGTTTTCGTTATACCGTGTTGGTACCCCCATAAATTCAACTCCAACTCGGATTCAACAATTTTTAGTTTCTCAGATAAAATAGTCCAAACAAAACTTGGTTTATTTAGAGAGAGACGCGGAAATAGTTAGGTTTTGTTTTATGAAGATAAAACTGTCCTAGAAACCGCTGGCCAGATTCTAATATCTGGTCTTTTTCTCGGTACATTAATTATCAATGCTACAACCAAAGTTAAACAACACGTTGATAGAATGAGAGAGTTGGCCATTCCCTATCCTTTGATACTTCTATGGATTGGATTTCTTATACAGGCTATTGGCGGCACTTTCCTGATCCTAGACTTGTATACAAATATTGGTGCTTCATTATTAATAGTGTTCACTATTACCGCTTCTATTATCTTTCACAGGTTTTGGAATATTAAAGAACCACTTCGCCGCCATCTACATTTGTCGTTTATTTTTTCCAATTGCGCTATTGTTGGCGCTCTATTATTACTAGTATAAAAATACAAATTATAGAGTTCTTGGTAATTTAGATTTCGTTTTATCATCAATACAGGAATTACAAATTAAACTACTTGCGCATGGGCAACTTGTGAATGAGTTTATTTATTGTTAAAAAATTAAAAATCTAAAGTTAAAATTTATTATAATAAAGGTTCAATTTTTATGTCTAAAGTAAAAAACATTCTTTTCATTATGTGTGATCAATTACGTGCTGATTATTTATCTTGCGCAGGTCATCCTAGACTTGAGACCCCAAATATTGATGCACTTGCCAAGCGCGGAGTATTGTTTCCTAAAGCCTATTGTCAAGCGCCCGTTTGCGGGGGATCACGCATGAGTTTTTATACAGGTCGTTATAATTTTTCCCATGGTGCTTCTTGGAATGGAATTCCCCTTAGTATAGGTGAAAAAACACTCGGGGACTACTTACGGCCGCTCGACTACAGGGTGGCTCTTGTTGGTAAAACTCATATGAATGCCGATGATGATGGGATGAAACGACTTAATATTGATCCTCAATCACCAGAAGGCATACTAGCAAGCGAGTGTGGATTTGAGCCATACGAGCGAGACGATGGCCTTTGGGGACACGAAGAATTTATCCCGAAAGACTTACCATATAATAATTATCTAAGATCGCTTGGCTATGAGAGTAAAAACCCTTGGCACGATTTTGCAAATTCTCACGAAGGACCAAATGGTGAAATTTTGTCTGGTTGGTATATCCGAAACAACCATTTACCTGCGCGAGTAAAAGAAGAACACTCAGAAACAGCTTATATGACAAATAAAGCGATGGATTTTATAACAGAGACAGGCGAAAATTCATGGTGCCTGCATCTTAGCTACATCAAACCCCATTGGCCATATGTTGCGCCGGCACCTTATCACAGTATATACAATCATAATGATATGATCCCCGTGGTTCGAAGCCCAAAAGAGCACGAAAACGGTCATCCTGTGCATAAATTTTTTATGAGTAGACCAGATAGTCAAACCTTTGCACAAGATCAAACCAGATTAAACATGGTCCCGGCATACATGGGGCTGATTAAGCAAATTGATGACCACGTGGGGCGATTAATAAAGTTTCTCGAAGATAATGGTCGAATGGATGATACGATGATTGTTTTTACATCTGATCATGGTGATTATCTGGGTGATCATTATTTAGCAGAAAAAGATCTATTCCATGAGATGAGTGTTCGCATTCCGATGATTGTTTATGATCCTGACAGCGCATCAGACTCAACGCGGGGAGCAGTTGATAATAGGTTTGTTGAAGCAATTGATGTTGTACCAACATTCATTGATGCAGCGGGCGGAGAAATTCCAGATAATATTTTGGAAGGTCGATCTTTAAAGCCGCTTTTAAATGGGAAATCTCCTGCTGATTGGCGTAAATTTGTAATAAGCGAATCAAATTATGCTGCAAAATTCGCAAATTGGGAATTTGATATTAAGCCAAGTGAAGCTCGAGGCACAATGGTTAGAACGAATGATTGGAAATACGTGCACCATGAGGCATTTCGCCCCGAGTTATTTGATCTAAATAAAGATCCAGAGGAGCTTAATGATCTTGGCGAAGATCCAGCGTACGAAAATATACGGGAACAAATGCGAGCTTACATGTTTGAATCACTCCGCAAACGAAAAACACAAACGACATTTACGGATAAGCAAATGGAAAAGCGCGCACGGGGGTCGCTTAATCGAGAAATTGTTAGATCAGTTAAATATGGAACTTGGTAAAATACATGTTTTTGCGATTTACTCATATGAACTAATGAAAATTTCCCACAAAAGGTTGTATTTACATTCAAAATAGGGTTACTAATAAAATTCAAAGCACTATTTATTTGTGGTATCGAAATAAGTATAAAAATACTATGGATCTGCAACTATTTTAGCGTTAAATGCCTAAAAAATAAAAAGCTGAATTTAAAAAATTACTGAGAGATCAAATAATAGAGAGGAAAACAATGAAACTATCTAACATTACAAAAAATCTGCTCGCTGGCGCAAGTGTGGTAGCGTTCACAATGGGTGCAAGTGTGACCGGCTCGTTAGCTGGAAGCCATTCTAAAGGTACTGTGTTGAAGGTTGCTTCTTGGGCCGGTCCAAAACACACAATGAATTATGGTGTTTTTCCGTGGATGAACAACTCTTTAAAAAGCTGTTCTGGTGGATCGCTTAGCTTAAAGGTGGAATACGGTTTAGCGCCGCCCCCAGCAATGTATGACACAATTCGAGACGGTGTTGCGGACATTGGATGGATTGTTCATGGTTACACACCTGGAAAATTTGTTACTACAAAATTGGCTGAGTTACCTGGTATACCGGGTAATGCTCAACAAATTTCAACAGCATTCCAGAAGACTTGGGAGAAGTATCTTTCAAAAGCAAAAGAAGCGAAAGGAATTCAAATTCTTGGAAGCTACGTGCATGGACCTGGCTTGTTAAACACGAAAAAGCCTATAACATCCTACAAACAAATTAAGGGTATGAAATTGCGTGTAGGCGGCGGTGTTGCTAACGCAATTGGAAAAGCTCTTGGCGTCGCTGGCGTTAACGTCCCAGCACCAAAAGTATACGAGACTATTGCTTCCGGTGTGGCTGATGGAGTTCTTTTTCCTATGGAAACAATGTACGCTTTTAAAGTTGCAGAACTTGTAAAACATACATTTCGTAATCCTGATGGAATGTACACAACATCATTTGCACTTATCCAAAGCAATTCGTCTTATAAAAAACTATCAGGAGCACATAAAAAATGTGTGGACAGTATAAGGGGCGTTGGAATGTCTGCAAAAATTGGTGGTTTCTGGGATGCGGCTGATGCTCTAGGTGAGAAAGAAGCATTAAAGCTTGGCGTAAAAATAACAGAACCAAGCACTGCTGAGAGAGCATACTACAAGCAAGTAACATCAAAGATTGAGGCCCAAGTGCTTGCACAGGTTGCAAAAAAAGGTGTTGACGGAAAGGCTGCACTTGCATTCTTTAAGTCACAAATAAAGTAGTTAAATATTAGATACGTGTTTAACTTAATAGCAAACATAGAGCGACTGGCAGGTTCTGTCAGTCGCTTCGTTTCAAATGCTGCGGCTGTAATATTATTTGCACTTGTTATTTTGACGTGCGTTGACGTTATTGGCCGCTATTTTTTTAACGCTCCTGTTGTTGGAGCGGTTGAACTTGTAAGAATTTGTATGGCGGGAATAATTTTCTTTTCCTTGCCGGCGCTATTCTTCAAAGAAGACCATATTATTGTCGATCTTATTCCATTTTTTAGAAGCGGTATGTTGGCTTGGCTTTTAAACATCATAATTATTTGTGTATCTATATTTGTAGCTTTAACTATCGCCGACAGAGTTTTTGATTATGCAATCCGAGCCTTCGAGGATGAGGACGTAACTGAATACTTGAGCATTCCTCGATATATTGTTGTCAGCTTCATTACATTATCAATTTACTCTAGTGCACTATTTGCAATGGTAAGAATTCTAGCGATGCTTGGTAAACCAGGAGAAGTACCCTCAGCCGATGGAGAAGAAACACTATGACCGTCGCTTTAATTGGGTTTGCTGCAGTATTAATTTTAGCATTTATGAGAATGCCCTTAGGTATTGCATTGGGTGTTGTCGGTGTTATCGGGTTTGGTGAACTATCAGGTTATCGAGCCGCAATATCAAATGCTGCACGATTAGTAATAGACTCTGGGCAGTCTTACGGTCTTTCTGTGCTACCCATGTTCATTTTGATGGGTTTACTTGTAGAAAAAGGTGGAATGGCAAAAGAACTCTATCGGGCAGCCTACGTATTCCTAGGACACAAAAAGGGCGGCTTATCAATGTCAACAATTGTATCTTGCGGCATGTTCTCTGCAATTTGCGGCTCTTCATTAGCAACCGCCGCAACAATGGCAAAAGTATCCATGCCAGAAATGCGAAGATATAAATACCATGACTCTCTCGCAACTGCTTCTATAGCAGCCGGTGGGACACTAGGTATTTTAATTCCACCAAGCGTTGTACTTGTCATATACGGCTTGATGACCGAGACATCAGTTGGGAAATTATTTATCGCAGGTGTCTTACCTGGATTAGTGGGAGTAATATTTTATCTTTTAGCTGTAAAAGTAACCGTGACAAGAAATCCAGATTCTGGACCAGCTGGAGATAGATCTGATTGGGCTGAAAGATTGTCGGCTCTGAAAGATGTTTGGGCAACACTAGGTTTGTTTCTATTCGTTATAGGTGGAATTTACGTAGGTCTTTTTACACCTACAGAAGCTGCTGGCATGGGTGCCGCTGGAGCTATGTTGATAGCGTGGCAACGTAAAACATTAACCATAGCATCCTTTATGGATGTCCTTCGTGATACGGCGGCTACATCTGCGAAACTCTTTATGGTCTTATTTGGGGCCTTAATATTTTCTAACTTTGTGAACAGGGCAGGATTGCCTGATGGATTAATTAATATAGTCAACTCTTTCGATGCATCACCAATGGGCGTCGTATTTATTATTTTACTTATCTATTTATTACTAGGCTGTGTTTTTGAGTCTCTTTCTATGATTCTCCTCACGGTGCCGATTTTTGCGCCCGTCGTTGAGGGACTTGGCTTCGACCTAATATGGTTTGGTATACTCGTTGTTGTTGTGACTGAAATTAGCCTTATAACACCGCCAATAGGATTAAACGTTTTTGTTTTAAAGGGCGTACTTAAGGATGTTGCCATTAAGACAATTTTTAAAGGCGTTACACCCTTCTGGATAGCTGACATATTCAGACTGACGCTGTTAGCATTGGTTCCGGCTATTTCTTTATTTCTACCATCTATGATGTGATATAATATTTGTTAAAATAGTAAGCCTTGTTAACAACTCTTTCACTCGTTCATGCGACTATTGACAAAACACATCTTTGTGTTTGGCAGAAGGATATGATCGATAATGACAAATATATTTAATGCTAATTATCTTGAAAGCCAGATCTTAGTTTTAAAGAATATTTTATTTTCAGAAGTCTTTATCTTAAGCAGTCTTGGTCAGCTTACTTTTATCGTCGGTGCCTTTCTAGCTGCTCTTGCCATCCGTCCTATAATTATTCCTTGGATAAACAAACTGGCGAAATGGAGAGAAGCTGAATTTTGGGTTTCTCGCCTTGCCGAGACAATGATTCTTATGTCTCTGCCTGTAGTTTGGATACTTCTGCAATGGATTTCATCATTAGTTGCTGAATTTGCGGGATGGCCCCACCATCTCCTCACAATTACTGTTAGTCTTTTAACGGCGTGGATCATCATACGTCTCACTGCAACTTTAATTAAAGATAAAACCTGGTCTAAATTAATTTCGGTAACTGCTTGGACAATAGCGGCCCTTAATATTTTGGACTTAATGGACCCTACCGTATTATTTCTAGATAGTTTAGCTATGGATTTGGGCACGCTAAGAGTTTCAGCGTTGACATTAATTAAAGGGATGATGGCTCTAGCAGTCCTTTTATGGCTAGCTCAACTGGCATCGCGAATGCTTGAGAGTAGAGTAAGCAAATTACCAAATATGACGCCATCTGTGCAGGTGCTCCTAACAAAATTATTCAAAATATTTGTTGTCAGTATAGCCATAATAGCAGCAATGAATAGCGTTGGAATTGATCTCACGGGATTAGCTGTATTCAGTGGTGCGGTAGGTGTAGGAATTGGATTTGGTTTGCAAAAGATATTCGCAAATTTGATTAGTGGATTGCTGATACTTGCTGATAAATCTATAAAACCTGGGGATGTTATTGAAGTCGCAGGTACATATGGGTGGGTTAATACGCTTGGCGGAAGGTACGCATCGGTAGTGACGAGAGACGGTGTGGAGCATCTTATACCAAATGAAGAGTTGATTAACCAAAGAGTATCAAATTGGACTTTTAGCGACTCAGAAATTAGAATTAAGCTACCTATAGGAGTTGCCTATGATAGCGATTTACCATTGGCAATTAAAGTTTGCATTAATGCTGCTAGAGAGCAGGGTCGTATCCTGGCATCCCCAGAACCTGCATGTTTAGTCACTGGTTTTGGAGACAGTGCCATTGATCTTCAACATCGTATTTGGATAAGAGACCCACAAAATGGCATCACAAATATTAAGAGTGCTGT